>CZKU01000375.1_pt2 | contig 21243 bp, 17 predicted proteins | sample 1122471 | NCBI WGS metagenome assembly CZKU01 (sample SAMEA3539301, study PRJEB10725) | soil metagenome | biome: tundra; feature: field; material: soil | place: USA | collected 2010-05 | depth 0.15 m | reverse complement strand
TGTCGCAGTCGTTGTCGCAGTCGTTGTCGCAGTCGTTGTCATGGTGTGTGCCCCCGTGCCGCTCAATGCCCCTGAACGAGAGCGATCAGCGCGCGCAGGATGCCGTCGGGTTCACGGAGACCGAGCTCGACGATCGCGTCGGCCCGGCTCTGCGAGTCGCTGTTAGCGTAGATGCGGAGCTGGGGGGCGTTGCCCGACGGCCGCACGTGGGCCACGTCGCCGTTCCTGAAATGAACGCGCGTGCCGTCGAGCACATTGATGCGGGCGACGGCGTCGAACCCGAGCGCCGGAGTGAATACGCGCTCCAGGGTTTCGCGCAGCTCGAGCCAGACGCCGGCAACGCTCGGTCCGAGGGCCGCGCCGCCGGCTGCGGACCGGCTGCAGTCGGTCGCCTTTCCCGACGCGTCGAACTCGACTTCGGTCACCTCGCCTGGCGGGACGAGGCGGGCGACGATCGCCGAGCTCACTTCGACGGGGACGTGATCGAGCAACCCCGAACGACCGAAGCGCGCAGGCAGTCGGTCCCAGAGGGTCGGCAGATCCACGCTTTCGCGGACGGCCGCGAACAGGTTCGCGACGATGGGCAAGGTGGAATCGCGCGTTGGCAGGGCGGCCAGCGGGCCGGCCTCCAGCGCCAGCGTGCTTTCGAGCAGGAATCCGCCGTTGGCTTCCCAGCCGACGATGCGCTCGTATCTGCCCGAGGCGCGGAGCTCGTCGAGCGCCGCGATCACGTAGGGCGATCCGATCTTGGTCTTCGCGAGCGTCACCGAGAGCTCTCTCAGGCGCCGCTCGACCGCGTCGTTGGCGCTGATTGGAATCGCGACCGCGTCTGCCGCGAGGTACTCGGCTACGATGAGGCCGAGCAAGTCGCCCGGCATGAAGCGCACGCGCCGCTCTCCAGCGCCGACCGCCGACGCCGGGAGCACGGCCGCGACGAGCGGTCGGTCGGAGTCGCCGTCGGTCGACACGATGGCCTTCACCGGCGCCCCGTTCGACTCGGCGGCGATGGCGAGCGCTTCGAGGCGGTCGAGTTGCTCGTCGGTGATGCTCTCGGTGTCGATCGCGACGAAGGTCTCCGACCGCCCGGCCTCGACGACCTCGGCGCCAAGCCCGCGCAACGTCCGGGCCAGGAGATCCCGGCCGACGGCCGAATGCTGGTAGACGACGATGCGCTGACCCGAAAGGCCGCCGCGCGGAAAGCTCGCGAGGTACCGCTCGACGAAGCCGTCTTCGGCCGCCGGGTTGACGGGCGGCATCGGCGGCGGCCTCTTGAGCATGCCGAATCGATCGAAGGCCGAGCTCTCGGCGGTGCGGCCGTATTCTTCGGCGCGCAGGCGTTCGACCTCGCGCGAGATGCCGCCTTCGTCCGACTTGAGGATCTCGCCGCGGCTCTTGTTGAGCTTGATACCGTTGCGATCGAACGGGATGTGGCTCCCGCTGACCATGACGCCCGCGCGGCGCGTGGCGATCGCCCGGCAGAGGAGCGCCGGGGTCGGGATCTTTCCTGCGTACTCGACCACGCAGCCCACGTCTTCGACGGCCTGAACGGTCGCGACGAGAATGCGGTCCGTGCTGGGCCGCAAGTCGCCCGCGACGACCACGACGCTGCCGGTCTCGACGTCGCCGGAAGCCACCATGTAGCGGAGCGCCGCCTTGACGTTGATGTACGCCTCGAGGTCGGTGATGTCTTTCACCAGCCCGCGGAGGCCGCTCGTGCCGAACGCGAGGGCGACCGGGGTGTAGGCGAGAAACGAGGGCGGGGCGCCCTCCACGTCACGGGGCGGCATGACGAGTCCTTATCCCGTCGAGCTCCAAAAGTCTCCGGGCGTCGGGGCCTACACCGGTGATCATTTGATCTCGGGGGCAGCGACCAGTTCGTCGAGGTTCGGCTGCAACGTGATCTCGATGCGTCGATTCTTGCCGCGGCCGTCGGGGGTGTCGTTGCCGGCCACCGGATCGAACTCTCCGTATCCCGACGCCGACAGGCCGCGCGGGTCGACACCGCGGGCGATGAGGAGCTTCACGACCTCGACGGCACGGGACGTGGACAGCTCCCAGTTCGAGGGGAAGCGCGCGTTCTGAATGGGAACGTTGTCGGTGTTGCCGGCCACCTGGAAGTTCCGGCCGTGAACGGTCTTCAGGACCTGAGCGACCTGCGTTATCGCGTCTCTTCCGGCCGGCTTGAGGCTCGTCTGCCCGGAGTCGAAGAGGACGTCGTTCGGAAGCTGGAGCACGAGCCGACCATTGCGGGTCGCAATCTTGAGCTGTCCGGCGTCGATCATCGCCTTGAATTTCTGGACGAATTGCTGAAAGAGCTGAGCGCGCGCTTCGGCCGCGGCCTGCGCCTTGCGGAGCTCCTCGAGTCGGGCCTTCGTATCGTCGAGCGCCTTCGTAAGCGTGCCCTTTTCTTGCAGCATGCTGTCGACGTTCTTGCCGAGCCGCTCTAGCGCGGCGCGTAGCTTCGCGTTGATCGCGGTCGCCTCGTCGAGCTGCGCCTGGAGGTTGTGATCGCTCGTCGATAGGTCGCTGAGCTTCTGGTCGCGATCCTGAACCTGCGCCTGGGCGTCGGTCAGGTCTTGCTGCAGCTTCGCGATCGTCGCCTCGTCGGCCTTCTCGCGATCGGCGCTTGCCGCGAGTTGCGTGTGCGCGCCCTGCGCGTCGGCGACCGCCCCGTCATACGTGTTCTTCGAGACGCAGGCGCCGAGCATGACCGTGGCAGGCAATGCGAACGCGAGCAGCGAAACAAGGGATCTATCCATGGAGCCCATGCATTAGCCCACGGCCCGAAGAAGAAGAAGAGCGGTTTTCCCGGCGCCACGTCCGTCGGCGCACCGCCCCGAGCGGCCACGAACAAGGCGACGTTGACGCGCCGCGAGCGGCCCGCCACACTCTCCGACCCCATGGACGTCAAGGCCGCCGGCGCGAAGGCAAAGAAGGTCGGGATCCGCGTTGCGATCGCGCTACCGATCGTCCTCTTGGTAGGTCTCGTGGCCTACACCTTCGTGACGCTCAACTTCGCGTACTCGTCTGGGGAGCGGGTTGGGTTCGTGCAGAAAATGTCCAAGAAGGGGTGGATCTGCCACACCAACGAGGGCGAGCTCGCCATGGTCAACATGGCGGGTCAGCAGCCGCAGATGTTCGACTTCACGGTCCGCGAAGACGCGATCATGAAGAAGATCGAGTCGCTCGAAGGTCATCGTGTGGCACTCACGTACGAGGAGCATCGCGGGGTTCCTTCGAGCTGCTTCGGCGACACCTCGTATTTCGTCGTCGATGCCCGAAAGCTCGAGTAGGCAGGCGGACATTCGGGCAGTTCGTGGCGAAGCTGCCGAAGGCGCGCGTCGACGCGCTCGTTCGCGGGGCCAAGGGGAAGCACTTCGACCCGGGCCACGGCAGGCTCATGAAGGAGTGGGTCGCGCTCGCCGGCGCCGACGGGTCCTGTGCGCAGGCAGCAATGGGTCGGCGTGCGCGCGGCAGGCGAGCGTCGTCCGCCGCGCGCAGCTTCGGAGAGCGCGGACTATGACGCTTTGGGCATCGGCCTCACCGGCCGGATCTCGATCGAGCCGTCGCGCGCGCTGGGAATCCGAGCGGCGATGCGAATCGCTTCGTCGAGGTCCTTCGCCTCCACCATGTAGTAACCGCCCAGCTGTTCCTTCGTTTCGGCGAAGGGGCCGTCGGTCGTCACGGCCTTGCCTTCACGCACCCGAACGGTCGTCGCGGTGCGGATCGGCTGAAGGGCGTCGCCCGCTCGGAACTGGCCGCTCTTCACGATGCCTTGCGTGAACTCGCCGTACTCCTTCATCATCGTCTCGAGGTCCGACGGCGCCGCCTTCTCCGCGAGTTTCTCGTCTCTGTAGATCAACAGTAGGTATTGCATCGGGGGACCTCCTTGGTCTCGTCAGGATCGTCGAACGGCTTGGCGCCCGATCGACATGCGACGGAGGTTATTTTCGTTCGCCGTCGTTTTCTCGCAGCCGGGCCTCGAGGAAGCGACGCTCGGCTTCGTTGGTGGCCAGGCCGATGGCGCGAAGGTAGGCCCCTCGAGCCTCGTCGCGTCGCCCGAGCCGGCGGAGCAGATCAGCCCGGGCTGCGGCCACGAGATGGTAGCCGGCGAGCTCGCCGCGCGTCTCGAGCCGGTCGATGAGCTCCAGGCCGCGCTCCGGCCCGTCGGCCATCGCGACGGCGACGGCGCGGTTCAACTCGACGATCGGGGTCGGCTGCACGGCATAGAGAATGCCGTACAGCGCCGCGATCTGCGGCCAGTCGGTGTCGGCGGCGCGCGCGGCTTCGGCGTGTAGCGCGGCGATCGCGGCCTGCAGCGCGTACGGCCCGGGCGGCCCCGCCGCGAGGGCAACGCGAACGAGCTCGGTGCCCTCGGCGATCTGCTCCCGGTTCCACTGCGAGCGATCCTGATCTTCGAGCCGAACGAGCGTTCCGTTCGCGTCTTGCCGGGTGTCGCGTCGCGAGTCGTGGAGGAGCATGAGCGCGAGGAGACCGCGCGGGTCGGCGCTACCCGGCAGCAAGTCGACGAGCAAGCGCCCGAGCCGGATCGCCTCCGAGCACAGGTCGCGTCGCACGAGCGCGTCGCCGAACGTCGCCGAATAGCCTTCGTTGAAGACGAGGTAGATCGCCGCCATGACGCCCTCGAGGCGCTCTTCGAGCGCGTCGTCGTCGGGGACCTCGTAGGGGATCCCGGCGTCGCGGATCTTGGATTTCGCCCGCACGAGCCGCTGCGCCATCGTCGCGGCCGGAACCAGGAATGCGCGCGCGATCTCCTCCGTCGACAGCCCCGACAGGGTCCGGAGGGTCAGCGCGACCCGCACCTCCGGCGCGAGGGCCGGGTGACAGCACGTGAAGAGCAGACGGAGCGGATCTTCCGGGGAAGGACCGTCGGTGCGGTCGGCCTCGAGATCGAGGAGCACCCGCGTGCGATCGGCCTCGAGATCACGCCTGCGCAGGCGATCGATTGCCTTGTGCCGTGCGGTGCCGAAGATCCAGGCGGCCGGGGTGGCCGGCTCCCCATCGCGCCATTGATCGACCGCGGCCGCGAAGGCGTCCTGCAGAGCGTCCTCGGCGAGCTGCACGTCGCGAACGACCCGGATGAGCCCCGCGAGGAGGCGACCGTATTCGCTGCGGTAGAGCCGGTCGATGGGCATGGAGATCGACCGCATCCTAGCCTTTGGGACCCCGCCGCCGCGTGACACAGCGGGTGCTACGCTCGAAGCGCGTCATGACGGGGCTCGAGTTCGCGCTCTTCGACACCGAAATCGGCCGGTGCGGCATCGCCTGGGGGGCGGAGGGGGTTACCGGCGTGCAGCTCCCCGAGAGCCGGGAGCTCCGCACGCGAGAAAAGTGCGAGAGCGGTTCCCCGGCGCCCGTGAGAGCACCCCGCCGCCCTCGGTTCAGCGGGCACTCGACGCGATCGCCACCTTGCTGCGCGGCGAATCGGCCGATCTGTCCGCCGTTCTCCTCGACATGAACGCCGTCACGCCGTTTCATCGGCGCGTGTACGAGGTCGCGCGCACCATTCCGGCCGGGGAGACGTCGTCGTACGGGGAGCTCGCCACGCGCCTCGGAGCGGCCGGCTCGGCGCGCGCGGTCGGTCAGGCTCTCGGTCGAAACCCGTTCGCGCTACTCGTCCCCTGCCATCGCGTGCTCGCGGCCGGAGGCCGCGTCGGCGGCTTCACGGCCAATGGCGGCGTCACGACCAAGCTCCGCCTCTTGTCCATCGAGGATGGGAATCGTAGCGGCGTGGCGGTACTCGCCGATCGACCCAGCGAGGTCGGCTTCGACCCCGCTGTCGCGCTCGAGCACGTCCGCGCGGCGGACGCGGTGCTGGCCCGCCTGATCGACACCGTCGGTCCGTTTCGAATGCGCCTGAAAAAGACCACGAGCTTGTTCGCTGCGCTCGCCGAGGCCATCGTCTATCAGCAGCTCAACGGCCGGGCGGCGGCCACGATCCACGCGCGCGTGTGCGCCCTCTTTGCCTATGCGGCCTCGGGTCCGACGCCCCAGCAGATCCTGCGCGCCTCCGAGTCGAAGCTCCGGGGCGCGGGCCTTTCGCGCGGCAAGCTCCTCTCGCTGCGCGACCTGGCCCGCAAGACGGTCGACGGTGACGTTCCCACGCTCGCCGAGGTCCACTCCATGACCGACGAGGCGATCATCGAGCGATTGACGACCGTTCGCGGGATCGGCCAGTGGACCGTCGAGATGCTGCTGATGTTTCGACTGGGGCGTCCGGATGTCCTTCCGGTCGACGACTACGGTGTCCGCAAAGGCTACGCCGTTGCGTTCTCGAAGCGCGACATGCCCCTACCGAAGGCCCTCGCCAAGGTGGGCGCGCGCTGGCGGCCCTACCGCACGCTGGCCAGCTGGTACTTGTGGCGCGCCGCGGAGCTCGGGAACAAATGAGGTCCACGCACGACGGCGCGAGAGGCGGGCCTCAGCGCCTTTCACTTTCTTCGCGTCTTCGGCGTGCCCCGCATCAGTTGCCATCGCGGGGCGCCGACTGCGATGAGCCCTTGAGCCCTTCGGGATCGATCGACGGGGGCTCTCGCAGGTAGCGGGCGAGCGGGTTGTCCTTGCGCCAGATGACCGCATCCATGAAGTAGTGATGGATGTTGACGATCGAGAACAGCGCCGCGAAATAGGGCGTGGGGCCGAGCGGGATCGGGGCGCCGCGCCGCGGACGAAACCAGTCGTCGAGCACCGTCGGGGCCGCGTGGAAGAAGATCCATCCGAGTACGAGCGCCGAGAGCGCGAGCATTCCGAGGCGCACGGGTGCTGACCGCTCGAACCAGGGCGGACCCTCGCGCTCGCGCGCTTGGTTCTTCTTCATCAGCCACACGATGTAGAGGTACTGCACGGAGTGCAGCGCCGGGATCGTGTAGGCCACGAGGGGGTCGATGCTCGAATAGATTGACCACGACCAGACGCTGCACAGGAGCGCCACGAGCGGCGTGAAGAGCGGGAGGCGGCCTTCGCGTCGCCACTTGCGAGCGAGGACGTAGATCAAAGGCAACGCCGACGCGAGGGCGACGACGTGCGTGACCCGCTCGAGCCCGATCGAGTGTGCGATCGTCGTGTAGACGACGCCTTTCTCCTCGACCTCGGTGCCGGCGTCGGCGGGGCTGGCCCACGCGTAGGCCCAGCCCGCGAGGCAGTGCGCCAGGATCGCGAGCCGCTCGCCCCTGCTGAAACGAACCCCTCGCCTCGCTGCGAGCACGATCATCACGCCGAACCCTTGCTTCACGTAGTGCCAGCCAACGAGGAAGAACATCAGCTGGATCATCAGCGCGAGCGAGACCGCGGAGCCCTTCGCGATCGCGGCGACCGCCCAGGCCACGAGCCCCAGCGGAATCGCCACGCCGGCCGCCAGGTAACGAGCTCGCTGCCAGGCGTGGAGCCCGCCGCCGCGGAGTTTTTGGCGTGCGTCTGCGTAGAAAAGCACGTACGTGACGGCGAAGTGGGGGTCGTTGACGGCGTGCGCCGCGTAGAACATGGTGAAGCCAACGGCGAGCTCCGAAGAGTCGAGGCCGAGCGATCTCCGGAGCAGCCACGCCAGCGGAAACAGCAAAGGCGTGAGCCCGCCCACCAAGAAGAACTCGGTGAGACGGCCGGGAGCCGGTCGCGTGCGCGAATTCTCGAGGGGGCGCGTGGGCGCCAGGGAGACGCTGGTCATGAGTCGGCTCGTGCCCCGGGAGGCTCACGACGATAGAGCAATCCCCGGGACGGAAGAAGCGGCGAGCCGGGCCAAGGGCGGCGAGACTCGCGCGACCTAAGGGGCGCCGACGCGGGTTTCGCTCTATACGAGCCCCGTGGTTGCTCGATCTCCGCTCCCTGACGTCCTGCCGATCGACCCTCGACGAGGTCCTGTCCGCGGAACCGCGCGCCCGCCGGGCTCGAAGAGCTACACGAACCGCGCGCTGGTGCTGGCCGGCCTGGCCGGTGGCCGATCGACCATCGAGGGTGCGCTCTTCAGCGACGACACGCTTCACATGGCGAGGAGCCTCGGCGCGCTCGGCATCCCCGTCGACGCCAGCGAGGCCAGAGAACGCTTCGTCGTCGAGGGATGCGGGGGAAAGCTGGCCGTTGCGCGCGCCTCCGTGTTCGTCGGCAACTCGGGGACGACGGCCCGCTTCCTCACGCCGGTCATGGCGCTCGGAACGGGCACGTACGAGCTCGAGGGCGACGAGGCGATGGGCAAGCGGCCGATCCAGCCGCTTCTCGACGCTCTCGGCGCGATGGGCGTCCGCGCGACCAGCGTGCGGTCGAACGGATGTCCCCCCTTGCGCGTCGAATCGGCCGGTCTCGAGGGGGGCCGCGTCCGCATGGCAGGCGGAATCAGCAGCCAGTATTTCAGCGCCCTGCTCATGGTCGCGCCGTGCACCCGTCGCGGGATCGTTCTCGAGGTCGAGGGAGACCTCGTCTCGAAGCCTTACATCGAAGTCACGGCACAATCGATGGCCGCCTTCGGCGTGACCTTCCGGAACGACGCGTACGCGAGGTTCGAAGTCGAGCCCGGCGAGTACCGCGCAACGGACTACGTGGTCGAGCCTGACGCGTCGGCAGCGTCGTATTTCTTCGCGGCGGCTGCGGTCACTCGAGGCCGGGTGGTCGTGCCCGGTCTGGGAAAGCGGTCGCTGCAAGGCGATCTGGGGTTCGTGCGGCTCCTCGAGCGCATGGGCTGTCAGGTGCGGCAGACGGAGACGGAGACCGAAGTCACCGGCCCCGAGAAGCTGACCGGAATCGAAGCGGACATGTCGGACCTGTCGGACACGGCGCAGACCCTGGCGGCGATCGCTCCGTTCGCAGACCGGCCCACCCGCGTGACGGGTATCGGGTTCATTCGCCGCAAAGAAACCGACCGCGTCGCTGCGGTCGTCGCCGAGCTGAAGCGCCTGGGCATACACGCCGAAGAGGAGTCTGACGGCTTCGTCGTGCACCCGGGGATCCCGCAGCCCGCCGACATCGAGACGTATGACGATCACCGCATGGCGATGAGCTTCGCCATCACGGGGCTCGCCGCGCCCGGGATCCGCATTCGAAACCCTTCGTGTGTCTCGAAGACGTTCCCGCACTTCTTCGACGTGCTCGCGGCCGTTCAGGCGACCTGACGGCGAGTCACCGCCGGGGCGGCGTGTAGGAGCGGCGTACACCAATCTTGCGGCACGATGTGGCTCGGCTCGGCGAACGTCAGGGCGAAGCGAATTTCCTCGCGAGGCGAATCGACGCACGTACCCTCGAAGTGGACGGCATGAACGAACGACGCCAGCACTCTCGGCTCTCGATAGCTGTCGAAGTCGACTTCGGCTCCGAGCACAACTTCTATTCGGCGCGGACGCGCGACATCTCCGTTGGCGGCCTGATCGGCCTTCGGTTCGTGAACCTGTCACACTCGGCGAAGAAGAGCATCGAGGTCTTCATGGCGCTCCGCGAGCCGATGGCGTTTCGCATGCTCGAGAGCGACGACGAGAGCGAGTAGGTTCGTTGTCCCGCGGAGGTCGTACGAACCGTCGCTTCGTGATCATCGGCCAGAAGGCCAGTGCCTCGGGCGACTTTCTGCCGTTCGACGTTCCCGGCACGAGCGGTCGCCTCGACGTGCTGCTCCGCTGCGTGCGGGCCGCGCTTCTCTGGTCGCACGGCATCCGCGCCGGCGTCGTGGTCTACCTCGTGCTCGGCGGCGGCCCGCGCGCCCCGCGCGTCGTTCGCATCGAGGGCTCCGCCGCGCGCTTCGTTCGGCCAGACGAGCGGAGCCTGGCGACGCTGGCGACGAAGATCCTGGCGAGCCGTGCTGACGAGATCGCTGCGGGCTTCGTCGAGATCCGAGCCGGGATTGCGGTGAGTCGAGGGGGCCTCGAGACGGTCTTCGACGACCTGGGCGATGCGACGCTCTACGTCCTCGACGAGGCCGCGACGGACATCCGCGACGTGCCCGAGAGCGGCCTCGACGACACTGCCTTCTTCCTGGGCGATCACCTCGGGTTCGAAGAAGCGAACCGCGCCTGGCTCGAGTCGCGTGGCGCCAGAGCCATCAGCGTGGGACCGAGGAGCCTTCACGCCGAGGATGCGATCACGGTCGTGTTGAACGAAATCGACCGCCATGACGCTCGACGGGGCATGATTTCCCCGGTTTCCTGAAAGGAACGCTCACGTGCCAGGGAGACGAGGAAGGCCTGGCTTCGCGTCCACCGCCCAATGTGCTTGGCTTCCGGTCATGAAACCCCTGACGCTCGCCCTTCTTTCTCTGGTCCTCACCGGGATCGTCGCGCCGTTCGTCGCCGGGTGCGCCGGCGATCAATCGCCGCAGCCCCCCACCACGACGACCAAGCAGGCCGTCGCCGCCGGGGACGGAGGCGGAGGCACCGTCAGTGCTCCGACCACGGGTGGCAAGACCGGCGGCTGGTAAACGCATCGCGGTTGCGGCGCTCGGTGCGGTCGCGCTGGCGGTCGGCGCGGCCGCCGCAGTGTTCGCGCGGGCGGACAAGAAGACCGCGATCGATGCCTCTTCCATCGAAGGCGCGTCGCTGGCCGGCGACCCGTTGAGAAGCTTGCGCGCATGGGAGAACGCGACCCGAGCGAAGACCGATTTCGAACGGTCCGAGACCTCCGCGACCGCCCTCGGCGCAGACCCTTACGCCATCAGGCGACTGGAGGCCTCGACTTCGGGCCTCCACCCGCAGCGTCTGGTGGGAGTTCTCCGCGGTCGAAGCGCGCTCGTCGAGATCGACGCGACGCTGCAGGAAGTGGGCCGAGCACCCGCGCCGGAATCGCCTACGGGGCTCGCCGTCGGACGCGACGGCGAGATCTTCGTCGTGGGTGAGCTCTCGAGCGACGTGGCTCGCTACCGGGTGTCCGCCGCCGGGATCGCGTCGACGGGGGCCATCGAGCTGGCGGACGTCCACGCGATCCGCGACGTGGCGGTCGGGCCGGAGGGGGCGATCTACGTCGTTGAGGAGCACGACGGGCGGCTACTCACGCTGACGGCGCCGGCCGGGGTCGGGCGGGCGCCGCCTGCCAGCCGGCTCGAGACGCTGCTTTGCCACGGTCCGGTCCGCGTGCTGAGGGTGGGGGCCGCGGTCCTCGTGAACTGCGTGCTCGATCATGCGATCGTCATCCGGCCGGTCGACAGCCACGGCATCCCGGTTGCCGCGGGAGAGGTGCGCATCGTTCACGATGGACCGATGTGGGGCGTCGCCGCGCTGCCCGATGGCGACGGCCTTCTCGTCGCGGTCGGGGGCGTCGAAGATCATCCGCTCGATCGAACCGAAGGGTCGTTCGGCTTCATCGATTCCTTCGTCACTCTCTACCGCGTCGCGGGTGGGCAGGCGGCGAAGCTCGACGAGATCAACACTTCGGAGCTCCACGTCGTCACGCCGAAAGCACTCTCGCTCTCTCGCGATGCCGACGGCGGCGTCGAGCTCACGGCCGCAGGCTATGGATCCGACCGCCAGGCATTCGTCCGGTGGAGAGCCGGGGAGCTGACGTCGCCTTCGATCGGGACGCGCGCGGTTCCGCCGGGCAGCGCCGCGGTCGAACGGCTGGCGGATGGTTCCTTCGTGTTCGCCAATTCGCTCCTGGACGCGTGGGTGCGTGTTCCGCCCGCTCCCCGCGAGCCGGCCGTTGGAGGCGAAGTGCCGCCGCTCGTGGCCCACGTCGACGATGCGGCGTCGAGCGCGCGGTCGGCCCAGTCGCGTCTCGGAGAGGCGCTGTTCTTCACGACGCTCCTGGCTCCCTGGGACCGCTCGGAAGGTCGGCTGAGTCGATTCACCTGCGAGACCTGCCACTTCGAGGGGTACGTCGACGGGCGGACGCATTTCACCGGGCGCGGCGACGTTCATGCGACGACCAAGCCTCTGCTCGGCCTCTTCAACAACCGGCCGCACTTCTCCCGAGCCCTGGACCCAGACTTGACCACGATGGTCGACAACGAGTTTCGCGTCGCAAGCGCGAAGAGCGATCACGATCCCTGGTTTTCACTCTCGACGAGCGGCTTCCCGTGGCTGCGCGAGCTCGGAGTCGCCGGCGACACGCTCTCGCCGCTCGACCTTCGCGGCGCCTTCATGGCCTTCCTTGTGGACTTCAAGCCGCGGCCGAATCCGTCGGTCGCTGGCCGCACGCGATTCACCGAAGAGGAGCGTGCCGGCGCCGCGGTCTTCCGCGACCGGTGTGAGTCCTGCCACGAAGCGCGCCTCGTCGCCGATGAACCGGCCTCACGGGTTGCCTTCGACCGATGGGAAGGCCTCGTGATGTCGCCCGCGGGTCCCGTCGTCTGGGCGCACGACGACTACGAGAAGACCGGCGTGGTGCCGTACGTGAACGAGAAGGGCGCCCGCGTCGTCTCTCTCCGGAGGCTCTACAAGAAGTACCCGTACTTCACGAACGGCTCCGCGAAGTCCATTCCGGCGGTGCTCGATCGAGCGTCGTTTGCAGCCGGGGTCTTCTTTCACGACGGCGCTCCCGCTGGCGCGGTCGGCCTCGCCGACTCCGAGAAGGCGGTGGTCGCCGCGTTCCTCGATCTCCTCTGAGACCGTGAGTGTCAGAAGCTGACCGCGGCGGCGGCGCGGAAGAACGCGCCGCTCGTCGTCACCGAGCCGAGATCGATCCCGCTGACGACGCGAGCGTCGCCCGACGCGAGCGCCGGTGCGAGGTCGAGCCTCTCGCGGGCGACCCACCCGTAGCCCACGTCGGCCTGGAGCCAGAGACGCGCCACGCGCGCAGGCTCGCGCCTTTGTGGCCACACGAGCCACGCGTAGCCCGCGCTCACGTCGGTCGCGAAGAGCCACTTGGTCTTGCTGAGAGGCGCCGGGGCTGACGGGTCGTCGAGCTCTGCATGCTGCGAGAGGACGCCCGGTGCGCCGCGCAGGAAGGCATATCCCCACGGACCGATGTGAACGCGGCCCTCGATGGGGACCGTCAGGCGCTCGACCTCGAGCGACGCCATGTCTCCGCGAGCCGTCGCGCTGCTGGTGCCGTGGTCCCAGGCCAGCCCCGCGGCGAGCGAAAGGTGCCCGGCGGCGACGAGAGTCCGAGACGCTGCGATCGAGAACTGCGGAAGGAAGTCGTTCGTGGAAAACGGATCGAAGCCCGAGCTCGGAACGAGCGATCCACGAAAGCCCATCTCGAGGCGCCACATCTCGACGCGTCGGTCGAACGACTCGGTGGGCGCCACGTACTCGGTGTACTCCGCGGGCTTCGCTGCCGTTTGCGCGAACGCCGCGCGGGGAACCGAGAGGGTAAGAAAGGCAAGGAAGAGAAACGGTCGCGTCTTCACGGGGCCTCCACGAGGAGCGCGCCGGTCCGGCGCGAGTTCGCAGTCACGGGGTTGGTCGCGTCGAACACCGTCGCGCCGAAGCCACCTTGCGTGTGCATCGCGACCAGGGCGCGGCCTCCGTCAGCGCGCGCCACCTCGAAGACCGACGCGATTCCGAGGTCCGTCGTCAGGGGGATGGGGTTCAAGGTCTTGAAGTCGATCGACGCGAGGTCGGTGCCCCCGGGCTGGAACGCCCAGACGCGGTCCGCCGCGATCGTCAGCGTTGCCGTCCCCGTCGTCGTCAACGGGGGAGCGGTGCGACCCAGGAGGTCGAGGACGTAGAACCCGCCGCCGCTCGTCATCTGGAGCACCTTGCGCTCCTGGTTCGGGGGCGGCACGTCGATGGCGTCCTTGATCGGCTGCGTTGCCCCGACGACCTGGATGCTCCGGTAGGGCTGCATCACGGAGTTGCCGAGAGACCACAACGCGACGCCCGAGGCGGCCCCGGCGCCGGCGTTCCAGAGCAGCGCGACGTCAGGTGCAGTCGGTATCGCGGGCGCCTGGCCCGCGGCGACGTTGGTCACCAGGGAGAAGCTCGCGTAGGCCGCGGGGAGGGAGACGATCGTCGTGACGCTCGTGTCGGGATCGATCAGGACGGCGCTGGTCGTCGATGGAACGAGGGCCGCGACGCGGAGCGCGAGCGACGCCGACGCACTCTGCGTCTCGACGAAAGCGACGTCGGTCGGAATCCCGCCGACGTCGGTGAGGTTGATCGACGGCCTGAAGTCGTTTCGCAGGTCCGTCGTCGGCGCGACGAGCTGCAGCGTGAACACGTTGGTGTCGTTCGAAGCCCAGACGGCGAAGCGCGCGTCTTTGGGGTTCGAATCGACCGCGAGGCCGGCCGGTGTCACCTGCTTCGCCGTCGAACCGCTCGTCAGTGGGACGGTGATCTCCGGCGGTGGCGCCGCCTCGAAGGCGCGGTCCAGGTCGAGCATCGTGAGGTCGATGTCGGTTTCGATGAGCAAGAGCCGTCGCGGATCCTTGCCGGCGGGCATCGCGAGCTTGGGCGTGAACACGAGACGTTGCGGCGTGCCGCCGAAGCTCTGGAGGGTGCGGGTCACCTTGGAGGGTGGCTTGCTCAGATCGAAGATGACGATCTCGTTCGGGTTCTCGACGAACGAGGGGGCCGCATTCGAACCGGCCGACGCGCCGGCGTACGCGACCGCCCACTGCCCCTGCGGATCGATGGCCAGACTCCCGAGCGGCTCGGACATGGGGTAGGCCTGCGCCTCGGCCCGGAAGTCGTCGGCGATCTCGATCACCGTCAGCGAGGGCAGCTCGTCGTTCGAAGTGCGCCTCGGCCAGTCTCCGGCCGAGAGGACGAAGAGCCGCGACGCGTCGGGAGACACCACAACGTCGACGATCTGATGGCCGACGGCCAAGGACTGCTCGGCGAGCTGCAGGTCTCCCTGAGCCGTGAGCACCACCACCCGGTGCGCTGCGTCGTCGACGAGAGCCACGCCCCTGGCGAGACCGTATGAGGTCGCGCTCGTCGTCCCCGTCGCAATCGGGTCGTTCCAGTAAGAGGCCCTTCCGCCGCAGCCGGGGGCGAGCCCGACGACGCCGAGGGCCGCGATCGCGAGCACGATGCGTGCGTTGCGTGCGTTGCGTGCGTTGCGTGCGTTGCGTGCGTTGCGTGCGTTGCGTGTGTTCATTGGTCGGGCCCCACGACGATGCCGGCGCTCAACTCGAAGCCGGTGATCGTTCTTGCGGTGAATCCCCCGCCGCCGTCGGGCGGCACGCCTTCGGAGAGGTCGACGAAGGTGATGCGTCCTTCCGAGTAGTCCTGCGCGACGTATCCGCGGCCTGCGCCTGCCGCGATCCCCACCGCGATAGGCGGGCTCGCGAGCACGTACGGGCGCACCTCGAGCGACGGCATCAGCACCATGTAGAGGCCGTAGGTCGACGACGGGCCGTCGCTGATCGATACGATCGCGCGGTCGTTGGAGAGAGCGACCGCCGTCGGCGCCGCGGGCAACGACTGGATCACGGCAGGCAACTCCTGGGCGATCGGGACCACGCTGAAGGCGCCTTTGACGGCTGAGCCGGTCGCCGGCGGCTGATGCAAGACGATGGCGTACTTGCCGTCGGCCGTCGGAAAGACGGCCTGCACGGCCGCGTGGAGCGCGACGGTCCGGTAGGTCGCGGGCGGCGACAGCGTGAGAACGGTGATGCTGTCGACGGGCGCGACGGTCGTGAAGAGCACGACGCTCTTCTCGTCGGCGCTGATGAGGGCGCGGCCGATGAGCTGACCGGTGATAGGGACGGTGGTGATGGCGGCGGGATGACCGACGACCCCGGGAATCGGGAGGACCACGACGGTCGAAGTGTCGCGCAGGACGGCCACTGCGAAGTCTCCGAGCGGCGAGATCGTGAGGTCGGTGGGGGCCGCGGGCAGCGGGATCGTCGTCAATGAGCCGTCGGCGAGCGAATCAATCGTGACGACGGAAAGACCGTCGCGCCGGACGAGCGCGTACGCGCCGTCGGGCGTGAACGAAACGTCGGGCGCGCCCGCGGCCGGCGTGCCGGCGTCGGCGGTGTTGGTCGAATCGTCCCCGGAGGAGTTGGCTCCAGAGGCGTCGCCGGAGGGGAGGGCCGCGCTCGCTTCGCCAGCGTCTGCCGGTGCCGCGTCGCCGCTCGGTGAGGAGGCATCGCCGACGGGCGGCGCCGCTTCGGCTGACAGGGGGTCCTGTCGGATCACGATGGGTTCCTGCCCCGTCAGGTCGACGACCGAGATGCCGTCCTCGGTCACGGCGAACGCGCGCGAGTCGTCCTCGGTGAAAGCGATCTCCACCGGGCGATACCCCACGGCGAGGATCGTCGCCGGCACCGGCGGCGAACCGGTCGCCGGGTTGCCGAAGTCCATCACGGCGAGGCTCTGGAACCCCTCGGTGGGATCGGCGTTCGAGACGAACGTCGCGTCGGTCCATGCGATGCCCCAGCGGCCGGTGGGCGAGATCGCCCACGAGTTGGCGTCCACGGTCGACACGTATGTCTGCGTGCTGAGCCGCCCGGTCGAATCGACCCGGAGCAACGTCGCGTCCTGAGACAGGACGTTGATCACGACGGCGAGGTCATCGGTCGGGTGGTTTGCGTCCCTCACCGCCGCGAGATAGGTCGGCGCGTTACCCGCCTCGGCGGTCTGTACGTCGAAGGTCTTCGCGTCGATGTACGCGACCCGGCCGCTCGTCGGGTTCGCGCTCCACACGAAGTTCCCGGTGGCGACCGGTGCTTTGTACTTGTTCTCTACCTTGACCTCGGGCGGAAGGGCGGCCATCCCGCCGTCGCTGGATCGGGATGAGCTGCCGCCGCTCGAACCTCCGCCGGCCGTGTTGTTGCCCGGCAACCCACCGTTGGAATCGAGGGCGGGGGAGGCGTTGCCCGCGCTTACTGAACTGCAGCCATCGACGACGAGCACCGCGAGTGCGATCGCCGGCGCCGCATAACGCCACGCGTCCATTGAGTTCCTCCCTGAAGTGAAGCCCCGCGCGGAGATGCCGCGCCCGAGGGGAAGGCTCATCTGCAAACTCGTGCCCACGGTGATCGTGAGCAGGAACCACCAAGTTCTCGCCGCGCCAGGGGGGCCTTGGTGTCATGGATGGCGCAACGTGGCACGTAGAGGCCGACCCGGTAGGTGACGAAGCCTCGTGACGGACGAGCGTCACGGAACAGGTTGATGGAGCATCGGACTTGGCGGACACACAGATTTTGCCGGCGCCTTGCGCTCCGGGGTACGGAGCACGAGATTTGTTGTTGCCCGAAGGCCACAGCGAAACATCCGCCTGACAATATTCGTTGACTGAGAGCTATGACTTCGACGCCCCAGACGCCGCCGGCCGACCGTTCCCACGGCGAGCGTGGGCACCGCCGCGGGTGTGGTTCGGCCCGGCGATGCCTGCGTGATTCCCTGAGTTTCCGTGGATCTCCGTCACGCCGCCTGCCATCGACGTCGGCTCGTCGCGGGTATGGCGCCGCTCGTCAGTCGACCGGGCCAGTTCGTCCGCAGCCCCGGTGTTCCTTCGGGCTCGCGGTCCACCATCAACACTGCGCGGACCAACGACGATGATGCACTTCCAGGCAGCGCGCAGGGTCGCGCCTCTTACGCGGACCTCCCTTGTCGTGCCCGACGCCGTAGTCGCGGCGGTCTTCCGGATCCTCGACCAGGTCGCGGGTGGGCTGGTGGCCCTCGGAATCTCGGCCAACACGATCACCTCGCTTTGCATCGCTCTCGGTGCCGGCGCTGGCGTGCTCCTCGCGTTCGATCAATTCGCGCTGGCGTCCGTACTCATGGTGGTCGCGTCGCTAGGGGATGCCATCGACGGGCTCGTCGCGCGCCGCAGCGGGTCGGCGTCTGTGGGCGGCGCGCTGCTCGATGCTTCCGGCGATCGCTATCAAGAGTTCTTTTTCCTCGGTGGTCTCGCGGTCTTCTTCCGCGAATCGCCCCTCGCCCTCGTGGCCACGCTGGCGGCCCTCGCCGGCTCTTTCATGGTCAGCTACAGCAGCGCGAAGGCCGAGGGGCTTGCGGTCCCCGTGCCCCCCGGCGTCATGCGCCGGGCCGAGCGAGCCGTGTGCCTCTGCCTCGCCACGGCGGTGACGGCGTTCTGGGAGCCTTGGGCCGCGAACACGGGCCGGCCCCCGTGGGTGGGGGCTCTGCCTATCTTGATCGCCGTGTGTCTGATTGCCGTCGCGGGAAACGTGTCCGCCGTGCGGCGGATGCGGCTGCTGGCAAAGGGGGCTGCGCGCGCGTCCGGCCCCGTCCGGCACAGTCCCTTGCCGATGGCGCCCGTGTCAAACGAGGTCCCCGGCGAGCTGGCGCGGGAGTCGACGATCTGAGTCGCCGTTCGGGCCGTTGCTCTTTCGCGCGCAACCTCGTCCGTGGCCCTTCCATCGGACCGGAGGCCGAGCTCAGGGTCGCCGTCGGGATGGTCCTCGCTTCAGCCCGAGCTTCATCCAGGTCACCGTCGTGAAGCCGATCGCGTCCATGATGTCCCTCCCAACGGGTCGACCGGGCGGACGTTTCGACCTCTCCGCCCTCGACGCCTTGCCTCAGCATAGTGCCTCCTGAGGCGCCGCGTCAAATGCCGTCAATGCATTGCGTCATGATTCGTCCGAGCAGAGATGAAGCGAAGTGATCCTGGCGCCTTGAGTGCGATAACGCATCGCATTGTAAGGGACCCTCGGCAGCCCGCGTTTGGACAACGTCGCGTCGCGTCGCGAGGCCGGCACGTTCTGGTCTGGCCCGGGGACGTGTGCTAGCGTCGCTCGCCAAGTGAATTCAGGTTCATATTTCGCAGCCCGGCCCGAGCAAGGGCGCTCGGCAAGGCAAGAGAGAAGAGTGACCGGTAAGCGATGACCTCGATGGCGAGTTCTCGAGCAATCACTGAACCAAACCCCCCAGCCGCAGGGCCCGAGCAATCGACAGCCGTCGTCAAGCGACGCGCGAAGCCATACCTGATCCTCGGCGCGGTGGTCGCTCTCGGCCTCGCCGGATACCTGACCGTCTCGTTGTTCTCGCGCGGAAAGGAGAGCACCGACGACGCGCAGGTCGATTCGGACGTCGTCACCGTCTCGGCGCGAGTCGGGGCGGCGGTGCTGAAGGTGCTCGTCACCGACAACCAGCAGGTCCACAAGGGGGATCCTCTGGTCGAACTCGATCCCGCCGACTTCTCCGTGAGAGAGAAGCAGGCAGAGGCGGAAGTCGCGGCTGCGACCGCCCAGGCTGCCGCCGCCGATGCGCAGGTGCAGATCGTCGCAGCCACGTCGAAGGGCGGCCTCTCGGCGGCGCAAGCCCAGCTCTCCGGCACCTCGACATCGGTCGCGAGCGCGGGCGCACAGGTCGACGCTGCGAAGGCCGCGCTCTCGCGCTCGCAGTCCGAGGCGGCCCGAGCGGACATCGACCTCGCGCGCGCCGAGTCCCTCCGCAAGGACCAGGCGATCCCTCAGGCGCAGGTCGACACGGCGCGAGCGAATGCCCAGGCCGCGCACGCGGCCGTCGCCCAGGCGCAGGCCCAGCTCGCGGCCTCCGAAGACGCCCGCCGCACCGCGCAGACGCAGATCGCCGAAGCGCGGGGGCGCGTCGAGCAGAGCGCCCCCGTCGACGCCCAGCTGGCGGTCGCGAAGGCCAACGCCGATCTCGCTCACGCCCGCACCGACGCCGCGCAAGCGCAGCTCGCCGAGGCCAAGCTCCAGCTCTCGTACACGCACATCCTCGCGCCCGCCGACGGGCTGCTCTCACGCCTGGCGGTTCGCGAGGGACAGCTCGTTCAGGCTGGCCAGCAGGTCGTCGGGCTCGTGCCGAACACGACCTACGTCGTGGCCAATTTCAAGGAGACCCAGGTGGGGCGGATGCGCGCCGGTCAGCGCGCGGAGATCTCCGTCGACGCGCTCCCGGGCCGCACGTTCGAGGGCAAGATCGACAGCACGTCTCCGGGTACGGGCGCGCGCTTCTCGCTCCTTCCGGCCGACAATGCGTCGGGCAACTTCGTCAAAGTCGTGCAGCGTCTGCCGGTGAAGATCGTGTGGGTCAACGTGCCGGCCGACGTCAAGCTCGCCGCCGGGCTCTCGCTCGACGTGACCGTGTTCACAGAGTAACGCGGGCAACCAAGCTCGCTCGGGTAGAGGGAAGGACATGAGTTCCAAGCGCGAGGTGCGGCGCGTCGCCGCGGCGCGATTCGGATGGGGAGCGTCGATCGCGATGGGTCTGTTCACGACTCCGGCCGGCGCCCAGCCCGCGCCGGGCGCGCGCACGGTCAGCATGAACGATTGCGTAGCGATCGCCCTCAGCGAGAACCCCGACGCGCAATCGGGCGAGTTCGTGATCCGCGAGGCCGAGGCTCAGCGGGCCGAGGTGCGCGGCGCCTTCGGGCCCAAGGTGCACATCGACGCGAACGTCCAGCAATGGAACTCGTCGTTCGCGCTCTCGCCATCGGTCTTGGGAGTAGGAGCGGGGGCCCCCCCCTTGACCGTGCGCGACGCGTTCACGTGGACGGCGGGGGTGACCGTCACCCAGCCGCTCCTGCCCCTCTTCGCCATCTACGACAAGTACAAGGTGCAAGATCTCGGCGTCGACATCGCGGCGATTCGCAGGGTGGCGACACGACGCGAGGTCGCCTTCCACACGGTCGAGTCGTACTACCGCTTGCTCGAGTCGCTACGACTCGCCGAGGTCGCGAACGCTTCGGTGACCCAGCTCGAGGCGCAACAGAGGCAGGCGCAGTCGCAGTTCGACAACGGCGTCATCGCCAAGAACGACCTCTTGCGGGCGGCCCTGGCGCTCGCCCAGGCCAAGCAGCGCGCCATCCAGACCCGGGGGCAAGTGGTGCTTGCTCGTGGGCAGCTCGGCGTGGCGATGGGGCTCACCCCTGACGAGCCTCTCGAGCCCGTTCCTTTCACGAGCGAGCCGCCGCCTCTGGCGGAGCCCGCGCTCGAGCCGGCCGAAGCTCGCGCCGTCGCCCAGCGACTCGAGCTCCGCGACCTCGCTCGTCAGGTCGATCAGGCCGAGAGCAGCAAGACCTTCGCCAAGCGGCTTTTGCTCCCCACCATCAACGCGGTAGGCAACTACTCGCACACCGCCGGCTCGGCGTTCGCTCAGACCGATGCCGCGTACCTCGGCCTGACGGCCTCGTGGGACGTGTGGGATTGGGGCACCACGATCGGCGGCATCCACGAGGCCGACGCGAAGCTGCACCAGGCCATTCTCGCGCGAAAGAAGCTCGAAGACGAAGTGCGCGTCGAGGCGCGTGAGGCCTTCATAAACGCCGAGAGCGCCCAGGAGGCGCTCGGCGTCGCGCGCTCGGCCGTGTCGCAGGCCGAGGAGAATTTTCGCATCGTCTCCAAGAAATTCGACAACAACGCGGCGACGTCGTTCGACGTCGTCGACGCCGAGTCCCTCCTCACGCAGGCCCGCGGCCAGGTCGAGCAAGCCCTCTACG
>CZKU01000079.1_pt2 | contig 21643 bp, 23 predicted proteins | sample 1122471 | NCBI WGS metagenome assembly CZKU01 (sample SAMEA3539301, study PRJEB10725) | soil metagenome | biome: tundra; feature: field; material: soil | place: USA | collected 2010-05 | depth 0.15 m | reverse complement strand
TGAAGAGGAGGCTGCCACGGTGTGAAGACCGGGCATACCAGCGATCAAGTCTCGATTTCCCCTCCGCGCGGGATCGAGCGCGGCGATTTCTCGTTTGATCTCGGGAGATTCGCAGGTCTCCCGGGCTGGAAGATGCCGACGGGCAGTGCCGCGCCGAGCGCCGACCGCGAGCGTCATGATGAGAACTTCACCCTCAGCTCAGAAGGGCGAGTCGTTTGGTCGGCCTCGCCGCACCGACGTAGGTCAGGAACTTGCCCTGGTAGATTCCCGCGGCGCAGGCGCCCTGCGTGACGATTCCCGAGTCGTCGCCAGTCGGAGAGGGCACGAAGACCTGCGCGTCGGGATCGTCGCCGGAGACGGTCGCGTCGTCGGTCGACGGACCCGCGTCTTGGCCAGGTTTCACGCTCGACCCCGAGCCGCTCGCGTCGCCGAAGTCGCTCGATTCCGATCCTCCGCATCCGAACGTCAAGGTCGCGAGCGCCAAAGGCCAAGGAGACGAGTGCGTAGTCATGCTCGTTCTCTTCACTTGGGTCGAGGATCGTCGTCCGTCACCGATTGTGCCTCCGATCCGCAAATGAGACATCGATGAAAAAGCCAACCGATTCATCGGCGCGCTTCGGGCGGGCTCCCGTATGGGTCGCCTGGAGTTCTACCAGCGAGCGCCATGGCGCTCCATCACGCCGAGGCCGTGAGCGAGGGTCCGCCCTCCAGGCAAGGTGCCGGTGAGCGTTCCGAAGGGCTGGCGATAGGTGCTCGACACGACGAGCCGGTTCTCGTGACGCTCGCGCGCCGCCTCCTCGACGAAGCGCAGCGTCTCGCCGCCGGCGGACGTCACCGCATCGAGGCTCGGCGAGAACGTGACGGGGCCGACTTCGCGGGCGACGCCGTCGACCCATACCGTGCGTTCGCTGCGATGAGGAGCGTCGTGGAGGCCCGCGACGAGGTTCCAGCGGATGGCTCGCCCGGCGTCCAGATGTAACTCGCTCCGTGGGGACTCAAGACCTCCACCGGGTCGCCGCTCTCCACCAGCGCGAGTTCGATCGACACCTTCGGGCGTCGCACGCGCAGCACGCCGTCGCGCAGATCGATGTCGCCGCGGCCGAACGTGGTGCGTTCGTGGTGCAGCTCGCGGCGTTCGCGGTCCCACACGGCCCAGAACGACTGCGGAACGCCGGCGAGGCGCACCGTCTCCTTCGTGACATCGATCGCGACCTCAAGAAGAAGACACAGGCGACGCTCGCGGACCTCCGCGCGCGGCTTCGAGCGGCGCGCGCGGCGCACCAAGAGGCGCTCAAGGGTGCCGTGACCCGATGCCGCGAACGTCGGCTCGCGGTGCGGGAGAAGCTGCAGGCGGAGCGCGCGCAAGCGCTCGCGGAGCTCCGCGCGAAGGGCGACGCCGAACGCGGCGAGGCGCGCGGGACGTGCGCACTCGACAAGGGCGAGGCACCCGGGGCGCCGTCGAGGGCGCGCGCGCGGAGCTCGGGAAGGAGCGCACCTACCAAGAGGACTTGAAGCGCATCGAACGCGGCAACCGCGCGAGCTCACGTACGACGAAGCGTGCGACGTCGGCGGAGCGCCGTGCGGAGTCTGACGACGTTGTCAGAGGCAACCTCCCGCCGGAGCTCGTGGGCCTCTTCGACCGGGTCAAGCGCTCGATCAAGGCGGGTCCGCGCGAGAGCGGCCTCGTCATCGCCGGGGGGAACTACCGCGTTAGCGAGCGCGCGGAATCGTCGACTAGATCGCGCAGCCACTCGGGACTGTAGGCACTCGGGGGCAGAGCCTCTGGGACTGTAGGCACTTAGGGACAGCGCTACCGACGCTCGGACCAGTAGCCCGGCCGCCGCTTTCCGTGGGCGATCGCGAGAACGATTGCCGTCCCCTGGCGCACGTAGAAAAAGACGACGTACGGAAACGGCCGCGGCAATACGGCACGCCGGACCACGTAGAAGAGCGGCCGCCCGTTCTGCACGGTGAGCAGGCCATGATCGGCGAACTGCTCGGGGCTCTCCTCGATGCGATCGAAGATTCCATCGACCGCACTTCGGAAGCGCTTCGCCGCGCGGATCGCGCATGCGACCCACCACGCGCCGACGTTCTTCTCGCGCCTCAGGGTGGAGCCGGAGCGGCGTCGTCAATCGTCGTCGTTCCAGAACTCCTCACGGGTGAGGAGCTTCACTTCGCCGCGCTCGATCTGAGTCATCCGGTGCGCAAGCTCGTCATTCCAGGCGGCGGTCCATTCCGCTTCATCGAGCTCCTCGCCGCCGAGCTTCGCACGGAGCTCGGCGCGCTCGTCCTCGCTCATCTCGGAAACGAGCTCTAGAACGGCACGGACGCGCGGCGACATGCTCACAGCGTGGCGCCCAAAGGCCTCGGCGTCTAGCTCCCCAGCCGGGATTCACTCTGGCGGATCGTCGGCCAGCGCCGAATACAACGCGCCCAGCCTCCGAGCCGGAAAGTCTTCCTTGCCCGCCTTGAACCTCGATACCTGCGCGCGCTCGACGCCGAGCTTGCGTGCGAGCTCGGCGCCGAGGCCGCGGCGCGCTGCCGTCTTCCGTCGCAGCAGGGTGCGCACCTCCTCCTGTGAGACGGCCGCCGGCGACGTGCGGGTGGCGAGGGGCTCCGCCCGCGGGGCAACGGGCTTGACCGCCTCGACGTCGGCGACGTGGATGGCGGAGGCCTTCGCGGCGCCTCGAATGAGCTTGCGCATGACGCTGGAGAGCGAGACCTCGACGCCGAGGTCCTCAAGCTCCTGGCGCTCGCGCTCGACGAGCCCCTCGAGCAGGGCGCGATCGCGCGCGCTCAGGCGCAGGGTGACGAGCACCGACGCTCGGTCGCCCATCACACCAGCCCCTTCGCGGGGTTGTTAAATTAACGAAGACCGTTCGCGTGCTGGATGTACCCGCGCGCGACGCGCTCGGACTTGTGCCCCGTCTGGCGCATGATCGCCTCGCGAGAGGGATCGAGGCCAGCGGCGAACGCGGCGCGCTGGACGACGCGCGCGACCGACCGATCCGAGAGGGCAGTCTTCGCGACGTGTCCGTGTTGGTCGAGGGTCGCAAGGACGAGCGCGCGGCCAATTCCTCGCCGCTGCCGATCGGCACGCACGGCGAGATCGTAGATGAAGAGCTCGGCCTCGGGCGAGCGGGTCATCGGCAGCGCGTGCGCCGTGAGGCCGCCCACGACCTCCTCCCCGTCGAGCGCGGCCATCGCCCAGAAGTCGGGGCGCGCGAGCAAAGTGACGACGTAGGCGGAACCGAGATCGGCCACTCCCTCGTCAAAGACGCTCGTCATCATCGCGAAGGTGTCTCGCGCGAGGTCCTCGTCTCCGCATTCGAGTCGTCGGATCTGCATGTGCGCGCGCATTCTAGCGGCGTACGCCCAGAAAATGAAGCGCGCGGCGATCCATCTGCGGTGAGCTCGGACGAGCAGACGTACGAGAACCAGCAGCTCACGCGCACGGTCGAGGCGCGTCCGGCGAGCACCTCGCTCGGACCGACGCCGACTGCGTCGAACGATCTGCTTCCGCGGCCGGCTCATCCCTCTCGACGTTGCGCTTGGCGCCCGCAGGGACTAACCCGCGTGTTGGAGCATGGACACCTCGAGGCTGATGCCGTCAGTTCTCTGCCGCGCACTAGGCGCCTACTGGGAGCGCGACCCGCATCCTGCCCTCGCGGCTCATTTTGCTCGGACCTGGTTTCATGTGAGGCCAACCGTAGTGGTGGCGGGGTCGGTAGACGTGGTGCCTGACGGCTACGCCGATATCCAGTGGATCAATGGCGTCCTTCGAATCGCCGGGCCGGACCGAACCGTGAACGCGGAGGAGCTCTCTGCTGGCACGATCATCGTAGGTCTTCGGTTCCAACCCGGCGCCCTCGGTCGGTGGCTGGGGACGAAGGCGCCCGAGCTCGTCAACGGGCGCGTTGCGCTGGAGGCGTTCTGGGGAGCGGAAGCTCGACGTCTTGCCGCCTTCGTGAGTGAGGGCCGTAGCCCGGAAGCGATTGCCCAGCGGGTGGAAGGCGCCTTGGTTGCCCGCGTGTCCCGGGTGAAAGCGCCTGATCCCGCCGCGTCCGCGATCTTTCGTGCCATCCGCGCCGATCCATGCGACCCCATCGAAGTAACGCGGCACCTGTGCGAGTCGCTCGGCATGAGCGCCCGAACGGTTCGGCGCCGTGCCTTGGAGGCTTTCGGCTACGGCCCGAAGACACTGCAGCGCATCCTGCGCTTCCAAAGGTTCCTGCGCGCAGCTCGAGCCATGCCACCGACGAAGAGTCTGGCCGAGCTCGCCATGGTCGCTGGCTACGCGGATCAGGCTCACCTATCCCGCGAGGCACGGCAGCTGACTGGGATGACGCCCGCGACGGTTGTCGCCCACCTCCCCTAAGGTGGCCGTTCCGTTCAAGACCTTGGCTCGCCACGGACGCATGCTTTCCGGCATGATGAAACCGCGCATCAAGGTCCTGACCTTGGCCGTCGAGGACCTGAACCGTTCCCTCGCGTTCTACCGTGATGGTTTGGGGCTGCGCACCGAGGGCATCATCGGTCAAGAGTTCGAGGAAGGCGCCGTCGTCTTCTTCGAGCTCGCCAACGACCTGATCCTCGCCTTCTATCCCGCAGCGTCGCTCTCGAAGGACGCGAAGATCGTCGCCACGAAGTCGAGACTCGGTGCTGTTTCGATCGGGCACATCGTCAAGTCGAAGCACGACGTCGACGCGCTCGTGAGCGACGCTCGCAGGGCGAAAGCCGTCGTCACCGATCCGCCGAAGGATCGTTTCTGGGGTGGCTACTCGGCCTACTTCCACGATCCGGATGGTCACCTCTGGGAGGTCGCATGGAACCCGGCTTGGACCGTGGCCGATTGAGCGGTCGAGTGCGGCGTTGGGCTCACCGAGGGTGCCGTCACAGGCTGATGAATAGGAGAAGGAACAATGAAACAGCTCGGAAGTGTCAAGGTTCTGTTCGTCGCGGGCTTTGGTCCCATCTCGCGCGAAGCGACTGCGAGCCGCGGCCTCTACATGAACGCGCTCGGCATTGAGTTCACGGAGGAAGGCGACGGGTACCTGCACACCGAGGCCTTGAAGGGCGCGAAGAGTTTCGCCATCTGGCCGCTTTCGCAAGCAGCCCTGTCCTGCTTCGGACAGGAGTCTTGGCCGGACGACGTTCCCGCGCCCCAGGCCTGGCTGGAGTTTGACGTGGACAGCGTGGCGAGGGCCACCGCGGCCCTCGAATCGCAGGGCTACCGCATGCTGGTCAAGAACAAGAAGGAGCCGTGGGGTCAGACCGTCAGCCGGTTTTTGGCCCCCGAGGGGCTGCTGGTCGGAGTCACTCATACGCCGTTGTTGCGCGACAAGTGAACGCTCGATCGCGTTCGCAAGAGGGAAGGATGCGAATCGCGGACGCTAGCGGTGCTTGAGTGGCCAAGGACGAAGCCTGCCCGCGAGACGAGTGAAGTGGCGCCCCCCCGCCGCTCGTCTTCTCGTGGGCAGCCTTCGTCCTCGGAGGTGCCGGTTGAACCGCGCCTCCTGACGGCGGATGCCGCCCGGTACTGCGGCTTCCGTAGCCCGCGGGGGCTTCTCAGTGCCTTCCGCCGCGGTAAGGTCTACCCGGTCGGCCGACGCGGGAACACCGGCTCGCTTACGTGGAGGCGCGGGGACCTCGATGCATTCCTCCGAGGGGAAGAACCAATGGGTGCGGCGCTGGCGCTACGTGATGGCGCCGACGTCGCGCCTGGGCATCTGGAGGCTGAAGGACGGCGGCTACTTCGTTCGGGTTCGAGTGACGGACCCGCGCACGGGCCGCCGGGTCCAGTGCGCGCGCGCGCTTCGTGGGCTGACCGTGACGATCTGGGACGCCATTCGGGTCCGGGACCAGCTTCGACACGAGGGGCACGAGCGCGTCGAGGGGGCGATCCGGTCGCCGCCGCCCTGGAGCGAGTACGCGGCATCGTTGTTCGAGGCAAGGTCGCTGAGGGGAAGCTCTCGTCGTCGAAGAGCCGTGAGCGCTGGGGCAACGTCCTGACCCGGCTGATCCCCGTCTTCGGCCGCCTGCGCGTCGACGAGCTGCGCACCGCCGACGTCGTCGTCTGGCGCGACCAGGTCGCTCGTTGGATTCGCGACGGCATGCCGTCGACGCGCAAGCGCGACGAGGGAAAGCAGAAGATCGTGAAGCTCTCGCCCGTCACCGCGAACGGCTGGCTCTCGATCCTGAAGGTCATCTGCGCGGCGATGACGAAGCACTACGAGCTCGCGCGGGACCCGGCGAAGCCCGTCGAGTATTTCCCAGCGCCGCGTACGTACACGCGCGAGCAGCCAAACGCGCTCACGGCCGCGCAGATCCCGATCTTCGCCGCGAAGATGAAGGAGCTCTATCCGCAGCACTACGCGATGGTGCTCCTCGGCTTCGGCATCGGCGCGCGCCCCTCAACGCTCCGTCCCCGCTCCGTCCCCTTCGCCGGACGGGGCCCGAGAGCGACATCCTTTGGGACGAGGCCCTCGTGCTCTTGCGCCGATCGAACCCCGCCGGCGACGAGATCGTCGACCAGACGAAGACGAAGCTCGACCAGGACATCCCGCTCCCGCCGACACTAATGCGCGTGCTGCGCGCGCACGTCGCGGCCCTCCCTCCAGGACCGATGCGGGCCTCGAGCTACTTGTTCCCGTCGACAACGGGCGGAATGCGCTCACGATCGGTGCTCGACAAACCGTTCCGCGACGTCCTGAAGGCCCTCGGCTGGACGCTCAAGCTCACGCCGAAGGGGATGCGCCGGACGTTCAACGACCTCGCACGGCAAGCGCACGTCCACGACATCATCCTGCGCGCGATCTCCGGCCACCAGACAGAGCGCATGCAGCGGCACTACTCAACGGCGCAGCAGGAGGAGATGCGCGCCGCGGTCGGGAAGGTGATCTCCATCGCGACGGCGCGGCTGCTCCGGCGTCGTCGCGCGAAGAAGCGCCTGTGATCGCACCCCCTGAACACAGCGCTGGACAGTTGCCCAGCGATCAAGCTTAATCGGCGGAGCCGCGCGAGCTCCTTCGTCGAGCGCGGGGGTGTGAGATCCGCGGCGAAGGGTGTGAAGAGGGTTGTGATCGCATCATCGATGACGCGAAATCCTAGAGCGGGAGAAGGGATTCGAACCCTCGACGTCCACCTTGCCGCGGTGGCGTCCCGCCGTACGCGACGAGCCGCGGCGCCGACTACCCCAGCGCGGCCTCGGCCACGCGCGCGTCGATGATTCCATCCGCGAGGAGCTGGGCGACGGCCATGGCGAAAGTCTGCATTCCGTACGGGTGGGCTCCCTTCTCCATCAGCGACTTGAGCGACGGATTGTTCTCCGGGCGCCGGATGCTCTCCTTGACCGACTGCGACGCGACGAGCACCTCCGCCGCGAGGGCGACGCCGCGGCCGTCGGCCCGGGTGAGCAGCCGCTGCGCGATGACTCCCTGAAGACAGCTGGCGATCCGCGTTCGGTTGTCGTCGGGCTCGCCTTGCAGAAGCGCGAGCATGCGGTTGACCGTGCGTATCGCGTCGATCGTGTGGAGCGTCGCCAGTACGAGGTGCCCGGTCTCGGCGGCCCGGAGCGCGATCTCCATGCTCATCTCGTCGCGGATCTCGCCGATGAAGATGACGTCTGGACTCTGCCGCAACGCGCCTCGCAGCGCCGTCGCGAAGCTGTCGGTGTCGATCCCCACCTCGCGCTGGCTGACGCTCGAGAGCTTGTCGCGGTGCAGGAACTCGATCGGGTCTTCGATGGTGACGATGTGCAGCGCCCGCGTCGCGTTGAGATCCGCGATCATGCTGGCGACCGACGTGCTCTTGCCGGTCCCCGCGGCGCCGACGACGAGCACCATCCCGTTCTCCTTCTGCGCGAGGTCGCGCGTGACCGGCATCGGCAGTCCGAGCGAGTCGAGCTCGGGGATCTCGTACGGGATGAAGCGCATGACGATGGCCAGGCTGCCGCGCTGCCGGTAGACGTTCACGCGAAAGCGACCGATGCCGGCGACCGAGTACCCCGCGTCGTACTCCTTCAGTTGATCGAGGTGCGCCAGCACCTCGGGATTGGTGATGACGAAACGAGCGAGCGCGGTGGTATCGTCGGCCGTGATCTTCTCGGTGCGAAAGTAGACGATCTCGCCGCGAATGCGCGCGCCCGGCGGCTGCCCCGCTTTCATGTAAATGTCGCTAGCCTTGCCCGCGACGGCCTTGGTCAAGAGCGCGCGGAAGAGGCCTTCGTCGGCGTAGGGGCTGGGCACGGCAGTCTGATCCTAGCTCGCGCCGGTCGCCCAGCACCGATGTCGTCACGAGCTCGACAGTGACGTTCACGCAGCGCCGCGTGAGCCCGCCTGGCGATCGGGACCGCCTGGCGCCACGCGCGCCACGCGCGCCACGCGCAATACGCGAGCCTGTACCCTCGTCAGAAGTCGTCGAGCCTCATGAGAACACCCACGACGGCGACCTTGTGTGGCGGCGGCGCGAGGCGGCGCGACGCGGCGCGACGCGAGAGGGGTCGCCGCGCCCGGGGATCGCGCCCTCGAACCCCACTTCTTCTCGTGGGCGGTTTCCCCTACGGTTAATGGTGAGCGACTACCATCCAACGAGACTGCGGAGCGACAGCATGGGTTCCGAACGCAAACCGAAGATTCTCCTCGTCGACGACTCGGCGACGGTCCTCATCATGGAGGAGTTGCTCCTGCGATCGAGGTACGAGGTCCACAAGGCGACGGGCGGGCCCCAGGCGCTACGCATGGCGGCCGAGCATCGGCCGGATCTCATCTTGCTCGACATCGTCATGCCGAACATGGACGGCCTCGAAACGTGCCGCTTGCTGCGCGCCATGGAGGCCACCAAGCTCACGCCGATCATCATGGTCACGACGCGCGGAGAGGAGAAGACCAAGCTGTCCGCGCACGTGAACGGTGCGACCGATTTCGTGACCAAACCCATCAATCAAAAAGAGCTGGTCGACAAGATCACGCACCACCTCGGAGGTGGAGCGTGACGGACGGAGTCGACGACCTCGGCGACTACGTCCGGAAGGTCCAGCAGAATACGCAGGAGTACCTGCGCGGCCTCATCGACGAGAACGCGAAGCTCTGCGCGCTCATCCACACTCTCGAGGGCGAGCTCGATCGCGAACGGAAGGACCGGCTCCGTATCGAGGAGCGGATCGCGACCATCGACGCCGAGCGGCGCTCGTACCTCCAGAAATACGAGGAGGTGGAGGCGCAGAACACCAACGTGTCGAACCTGTACGTCGCGACGCTTCGCGTGCACGGCTCGATCGGACGCGGCGACGTCCTCGCGGCCATCCACGAGATCGTCATCAACCTCGTCGGGTGCGAGGAGCTGGCGGTGCTCGAGACGACCTCCGACGGATCGGCGCTGGTGCTCTCATCGTCGTTCGGGATCGAGCCCGCGCCGCTCCAGAGGATCGCGATCGGCGACGGCATCATCGGCGAGTGCGCCCTTTCGCGGCAGACCTACATCGAGAGCGAGTCGCCGGCGTCGCCGCGATCGCCGCGCGAGACGAACCTCACGGCCTGCATTCCCCTCATCGTCGAGGGCGTCGTGACCGGCGCGATCGCGATCTTTAAGCTGCTCGACCACAAGCCGAAGCTCGAGCCCATCGATCACGAGCTCTTCGCGCTCCTCGGCACTCACGCCGCCATGGCCCTCCATTACACCACGCTGGTCGAGAGGCTCGGCGGCCGCCGATCGCTCCCTCCAGCGCGCCCGCAATGACCGACGCGGCGCGGGGCGCCGCCGCTGACGTTGTCGATGCCGGATAACGCCCGCTCAGCGCGAAACTAATTCAGCGCGGCCCGCACGGTCGCGCAGGTCGCGCCCGCCGGCAGGCGCACGGACGTGTAGCTGGTCGTGCCGGACGGGGCGAACACGGGCTGCGTGTTGTCGACGAAGCTGGCCTGCGCCTCGGAACAATCGCCCCCGTCGAGGAGCTCGCACCCGATGACATGCGAGTTGATCGCGTAGGCCCCCGCGATTTGCGGAATCGTCGCAGCGCCGGAAATGTGGTCGCAGTCGACGACCGTCCCGGTGACTTCCGTGATCTGCCGGATTGCCAGACGGAGCTTCTGGGAGACCTCTACCGGCTGGAACGGCGCCGGGATGCCGACCGCGATGTAGGAGTACGAGCCCGCGTCGCTCGGAGGCGGGACCGGGCCCTGGGCCACGCTGGCGGTGACTCCAGGCGTTCCGTCGTTGTCGGGGTCCGTCGCCGTCTCGACGTTCGCCGGCCAGGCGTCGGTCGTGGGGTTGGTCAATGTAAGGCCGAGCATCGCGGCGCTCGCAGAGGCGCTGAAGGCCGCGCCTGGAGCGGAGCTCCCGACCATCGCGTCGACCTTGAAGCTCGGGAGGCCCATGCCGTCGAACAGCGAGTCCGGGAAGAGGACGCCGTACGTCTGCCCAGCGACCACCAGCGTGCCGCGAAAGTCGGGCAGCTGGATGCCGCAGACGACGGTCGTGTCTTCGAGTTGGCTTCCGTGCTGAAGCCGGACCCCCTTGATCCATTGCTTGATCGTGCCGGTGCCTGGCGCGAGAAGGAACGTCTGGATGTTCAGGCCCATGGGGGCCCAGCTGACGGCGATGGTGACCAGGCTCCCCCACGTCCCAGCGAAGTTGCATGTCCCGGGCGCCGAGTTGGGGTCGCGTGTCGAGCTGTCGGCGGGGTCGCTGCCAGTCCCGTCGTCGCCGACGAAGCCATTCCCGGAGTCCATCGCGGCTCCGTCGAGGCTCGCCGCTCCGCCGTCGTCGCTCGCGGTCCCCGCGGCGTCCGGGTTCACGAACTCCTCGCCCGTGAGGTCGAGACCGCAAGCTCCGGTGACGCTTGCGCACGCGACCGCGAAGCCCATGACGCGCGCCCGCTTGCACCACGCCGTGCGTCGCGAATTCACTCGTCGAAAGAGGCTCGACACGTCACAGACTCTACTGTGCGGTCCGGTCTGGAAACGATCAAAAAGCCGTGATGCCACGCACGACGTCGATTTCATGACGGACGCTGGCGACTCGCGCCAACCGGATAGGCCACCAAGCGCAGCTCGTCGACGAGGTCGGCTTCGATGGGCGACTGCACGAGGGTGGGGCCGGGCAATTTCATTTTTTTTGCGCGCTCAGTCGAGGTGCGTTGGATCCAGCACGCGGCCGCTCGGCGTGAGACCGGCGCGCTTGAACCGCGCCGGATCGTCGGGCAAGGGCGGGAGGACCGGGACGGTCTCGTCCCGGATCACGACGCGCACGACGTCGCCGAACGTCCCGAGGTGGACGGTGAGCGCCGGCTCGGACTTGCCGGGGGCGGTCACGTGCTCGAACGTGGCCGACCCCTCGCCCTCGCGAAGGCCGCCGTTCTGGAGGCGCGCGCGAAAGTAGTCGACCAGCGGGTGGAGCGCGACCGGTCCGCTCGCGTACGCCAGCTTCGTGAACGTCGCGTCGACCTTCATGCCTTGAGGCAACGTGATGCCGAACACCTGCGCCGAGCCTTCGAGCAGCTCGTCCGGCGCCAGATGATCCGCCGGGAGCGCGGGGGCCTTCACCGGCACGGTGCTCGCGGCCGGCGGGGGATCGTTCGTCGTTCGCGCCGAGTTGCACGCCGCGCCGAGCCCCCCCGTCGCCGCCACCACGGCGAACGCCGCGGCGAGCGATGCCGGCAGGCCGCGCGATCGGCTCACTCGATCACCGCCGCCCACGAGTCGATCAAGGTCGGGGAGATCGGCTGGGGAACGGTCAGGTTGCTGAGGGTGGCGGCTCCGGGGCCGACCGCGGCCCCCTTCCCCAGCTGGGCCATCACGTTGTAGCCGCCCTTGGTCACGTTGGCCGGCTGCGTGTGCGTCGCGCCCGCCACGTACTGGTCGGTCGCCGGGGTTCCTGCGCCTGCGCACGCGGGGGTCTCGTTCACCGACAGGCCCGGGATGACGACGTTCGCGAGCGTCGCGTCGCTCGCGCTCGGCGTGACGTTCGCGACCAAGAGGCTCGCCGGAGAGGGCGGCGGGAGCGTGAGCATCGGGACGCCGCCGATGGAGCGGTCGCACATGCCGCTCGCCGCGATGCTGCAATTCTTGTCGGCCGGGTTGATGAAGTCGAGCCCCCAGATGCGCGCGACGGCGTTCGTGCACATGGTCACCGGCTGCCCGGCGGGGGGCGTCGGAGATGCCGCGTAGGTCGCGAAGTACAGCTTGCCGTCGAAGACGGTCATCGGCCCGGAGACGCGCTCGCCCGGCAAGAGCGCGGGGTTCGTCACGGTGGCCTGCGGCGAGGGCGGGAACGTCTCCGACGGCGGCGTCACGAGCGGCGACCCGATGTACCAGTTGACGAACGCCCGGAGCTTGGGCGACGACGAGCCCTGCACCTTCTCGGTGATCGAGTACACGAACTCGACCCCGTTCGAGTCGAAGGTGTCGGTCTGGCCGGTGGCCGCGTTGATCACGACCTGACCCATCGGGTCGAGCGCGACGGTGGGCGAGACCTGGAGGGGCTGCCCGTCGGCCCACGACGTGGCGTTGGTGTCGACCGTCGTGTTGTAGAGGTCGAGGTACAGCTCGCCCGTCCACTGCGTCGGATCGGGGCTTGAGAGGTCGAACTTCCAGATCGTGCCGTCGGCGTCGGACACGAACACCTTGGTGGCCGACGAGCCCACGTCGCCCGGGTACACCAGCGGCGTGCCCGTCATCGGCGAGTCGAGCGGCGTGTTGCGGATCCGGTTGGCCGCGTTGAGCGTGTCGTTCTTGTAGGCGACGCTCGTGGCCAGATCGTCGGTTCGCATGAACACCTGGAGGATCTCGCCCGTGTCGACGCGAACGACGGAGAGCGAGCGGCCGGTGACGGCGTCGCCCGGCTTCGACGTGCCGCCCCAGCAGCGGACGTTTTTCCGGTACGCGTAGCCGTTGGCGGGCTGCGAGTCGCTGGTCTTCGTCGCGCGCGCGCACTCGGCGAGCGTGTTCGGCGCGCCGTCGGAGCCGCCGGGCAAGATCGCGACGCCGATCTCGCGCGCGCCGCCGCCGTCGCCCGGGTTCAGGAAGAGGGTGGTGATCGCCGGCGTGGCGGCCTTCGACGCGAAGAGCGGGAAGTTTCCGATCGGCATCGTGGTGAGCTGCCACCGCAGCACGGGGCCGGGGGGGCCGGTCGGCGGCGCATACGCGGGCACGGTGCCGCTCGAGAGCTTGCTGGGATCGGGGTTCGTCACGTCGACCGCGTAGTATCCGCGGTTGCTCGCTCCGAAGCTCGCGACGAGCATCGTGTGCCAAGCGGTCGGGTCGCTCGCGGAGAGCGCGCGGTCCCACACGACGTCTTTCACGATGGGCGAGCCGTCGAGCAGGAGCGAGTGGCTCGACGGGTACGTCCCCGCGAGGTTCGGCATGACCGCCGGAGGGAGCATCGCCCAGAGCTCGTTGTTCTCGATTTTGGTCTCGTCGGCCCAGAACGCGTGCAGGAGCCCGTCGTTCGTGGCGACGTAAACGACCTGCTTGCGCGTCTGCCAGAGCGACTGAAACCCCTGGTAGAGCGGATCTTGAAGCAGCGTCCCGGGCGGCCCGACCACGGCCGGAGCCGCGTGGTAGATGTCGCCGAGGGCGGCATTGTACCGGGAGACGAAGGGGAAGTCGCCCGGGTTGTTGCTGAACGACGGCTGCCCGAACGTGTAGTCGAGCACCATCGTGGTGTAGTTCGCCGGGGAGAGGCCCGGCGTCACCGGGGCGTGCGTCACCGTCGACGAGTACGGCACTGGCAGGGTGATCTGCATCGCCGCGGGCGAGAGGTTCGGGATGACGTTGGTCGCCGGGCCCGCGAACGTGCGCGCGCTGTAGCGCCCGAGGCCGTCGCCCACGGTCGTCGTCACGTAGGGCCGGATCGTCGTCGTCGCGTCGACCGTGGGGAGGGTGGCCTTGGTGTCGGGCAAGAAGGCGATGAACTCGCGCGTGCTGCCGATGTGCGAGTTGAGGTTCACGCCGAAGTCGTCGCCCTTCGTGGGGTCGAACGAGGGCTGCACCGTGTACGAGCCCGACGAGAACTGGCACTGGTCGCGCGTGCGCGTGACGTCGCCGGTCCAGGGCTGCCCCGGGCTCGGGTTGAACGAGGCGAGGAACACCTGCGCCGCCGTGGTGGGCGTGTTCGGATCGGCGAAGGCGCCCTGGCTCACGGGCGAGAACGACGGCGTGGTCCGCGTGGTCGCGTGCGACGCGATCTGCGCCAGGATGTCGCTCAGCGCCTTCTGGAGATCGCCGGGGGTGTCGGCGAAGTACGCCGGGGTCGGGACCTTGTTGTTCTTGGAGCCCGCGACCGCGATCTTCTGCAGCTCGCAGCAAGCGTCCCAGGGCTGCGGGGGCGGCGGCGGAGCTCCGGGGACCAGAGGCGCTGAGTTGCACCGGCTGTCGAGGAGCCCGCCATTCGCAAGACTCGAGCACTGGGCAACGGTCCCGCCGTCGTTGAACGACGACACCGCGAAGCCGACGACGTACGTCGTCACGCTATGGACGTTGCTGTTGCCCTGGTTGAGCTCGAGCGCGGTGTCCTCCGGCCCGCCATTTCCGGATGCCGTCGCGAACGGGCATACGCCTCCGGTACCGGCTGGGTTGACGCTGTTGTTGTCGCAGGCAGGCCTCATGTCGAGGTTCGGCGCGCCGTCGGTCAAGACGATGATGTACTGGGGGCGCTCTCCGCAATGAACGAGCGGGTCGCTCTGCTCGGGCCCCGTCGGATCCTGCCAGAGGTAATACTCGGCGTCTCGCATCATCCCGGCGAGCGGCGTCCCGCCGTACGGTCGCGTCGCGAGCACGACGCTCACGACCGACTGGTTATTCGTCTGCTGCGTCGCCATGTCGTTCGCGACGGGGAAGGTGATCATTCGCCCTTCCCACGGCGGCGCGGCGGGGTTTCGCGCGCCGACGGCGTAGGGCTGCGGCGGCCCCGGGCACTTCGTTGGGTTCTCGAGGTAGGGGGACGCGGCGCCCAGGTTCCACCCGGGGTAGTAGCTCCACATCCCGGCGAAGGCGCCGAACGCCGACGTCTGCGCGTCGGTGGCCCCCGGGCCGATGACCGTCGGATTCGCGCCGGTCGTCACGCCCGTGAGCTGGCTCGGGTCTTCGTCGAACGTCATGAGGCCGAAGCGCATGAGGTTCGACGACGAGGGAATGGCGCCGTCCTGGAACTGGTACGACGTGTACTGGTTGCTCGGAAACTGCGAGCAGGCGCCCGCTAACGGGTTGGCCACGACGCTCGTCTGCGCATACGGGCGCATGATGATCGCGTCCGGCGGAAAGTCGGTGGCGTACTTACCCTGGCCGGCGGGCTGGTCGCCGGAGCCTTTCCGGCTCGGGCCGACGCCCGCGGGGGTTACGGCCCCCGGCAGCGCGCCTGGCGCGATCACGCACGCCGTCGCTGGCGTGGTCGACGGGTCGAGCATGACCGGTCGGTGGTAATTGAGGTAGTAGTCGGTGTCGTAAGGCTTGTTGCCGTTGATCTGGTATTCCTGCTGAAACTGGCTGCCGCTGGCGCGCGGCATCGAGACGCAGTTGTAGTTGTTTTGAAAGGTGCCCGTCAGCGCCTGAATGAGCACGCCCCACCGGTTCGCCTTGGGCGGGGTCGCCGCCGCGATCGGGTTCCCGTTCGTGTCGAAGTTGCAGTTGTTGCCCTCGGCCTCGGGGACCGCGCCGTCGATCATCCGCTCCATGGAGCCGGAGTTGTCGAGCAAGATGAGGACGTTCGGCGGCGGCGGGTTCACGTCGAGCTGCGCGCGCGCCGTCGCCGGAGCCGCGACGATCGTCGCGAACGCCGCGCTCGCGGCGACCGCTGAAAGAGACCGACGGACTACGATCCTCATCATCTGCCTTTCGTCCCGCGGCACGGCACCGGCTCGGCCTTGATGCGCGCGCGCTGAACTTCGATTCCCTCGCCGCCGAACACGCCGTTCTGGCCGCCGCCGGCGAGCAGCGGGTATTGCGGCTGCGTGAACCCGTACGACGTCACCGTGAGCCGGTCGGCGCACTGGTCGGAGTACCCGGGCGCGGGCTCCTGCGACGGCTCGCTCAGCTCGACGAAGAAGTCACCGGTCATCGGCGTGGGCCCGAAGCTTCCGGGCGCGAAGCCCGGCGCATACGGGACCTTGCCGCCATAGACGACGGTGACCGGCGTCGCGTTCCCCCAGGCCGACTGGAACTCTTGCGATCCACCGAGGCGCCGGCACTGGAGCGCGAGCGGCCCCGCGGTGGCGGGCACCGCCGCGAGCGAGAGGCAGGTGTCGGGGTTCGACGCCATGAGTTGCACGTATTTGTCGGCGATGGTCGACGAGATCTCGCGCGCGGCGCCGAGGATGCCGTACTCCGCGAGGTAGTGCGTCTGCGTGCTCTGCCGCTCGTTGCCGCTCATTCGCACCTCGGTGGTGGCGGCGACGAGCGCGTAGATCCCGACCGACGCGAGGACGGCGATTGTCATCGCCACGATGAACATGATCGCCCCCCCGTCGAGGCGGCGGCGCGCGGCGCGGCGCTTGGCGAGGGCGAGCGCGTTCAAAAGAAGTAGCTCCGCGACTGGTTGCTAAGCGCGACCTCGATCGTCAGCGTGCGGGCGCGTGCGTACTGGAGGACGCCGGTCGCGTTCACCGGGTCGCAGCCGCCCGGGAGGATGCAGTACCGGTACATGAAGGTGCCGGCGTTGCCGGGTACGGCCACGTTGAGCGTGCGGTCGGCCTGCGCGGTTCGCGTGACCAGGCGGGCCCGCACAGAGCGGATGCGCGCGGGGCCCGTGATGGCGGCGGGGTTGGCCAGCGGCGCCTTGGGGGCCGACAGCGCGTTCTGGGGGTCGTCGAACGGGAAGGTGACGAGGTTCGGCGCGAGGGTGCCGACGCCGTTGTCGACGGAGAACGCGACGTCGAAGTCGACCGCGTACTCGGCAATGATCTCGGTCGTCTGCGGAATGGCCAGGCCCGACACCGCGTCGACGTACGACCGCACGAGGTCGTACTTGGTCGGATCGATCAGCGTCGGGGCGAGCGGCTGGCCGCCCAGGGGCGAGCTCGTGTACTGCGCCGGCTCGTTCGCGGCGGCCATGATCTCCCAGCGAACGATCTGGACCGGGTTGACCCAGAGGTCGCCCGAGGAGAAGCCCGTCAGGCTGCTGACGCCGTTGGTGTCCTTCGCCGTGAGCACCGGCGTCGCCGGCGCGACCAGAACGAAGGGCTGCCAGTTCGGGGCGCCGCCGAGGAGGCCGGTGGGCACGCCGGGGCACGTGACGAGAAACTGCGAGTGCCCCGACTTGTCGAAGACACGCACCATGAACTGCGCGTTCACCCCGTTGGGCACCGGCTGGAAGAGGTTATTCAGCTCGCTCGCGGGCGACGCCGAGTTGAGCACGCGGAACATCGCCGGGGTCTGCGGGTTCAAGAAGATCTGCTCGCAGCCTCCGGCCACGGCGGGCTGCAGGCTCCCGGCGAACTGATCGGTCGACGTCATGTTCCCGCCGATCTGGAGGGCGACGGGATCGACGCCGTTCCGGCCGGAGAGCGTCAGGCCGTTCACTGCCGACGTGGCGGGGAAGAGCTGGATCGCCGAGAGCTGCGAGAGGCCCGCGAACCCGGGGACCACCCCCGCGCCCGGAGCCCGGGCGATCATCGGGTCGTTCTGGATGTCGCCCGTGCTCATGTAGGCCGCGCGCGACAGGTCGGAGCGCAGGCGGTCGACGGCGGTTCGCAGGTTCGCCTCGGCCGACGAGGCGCGCATCTCTTCGTGGAACGTGCGCGTCGAGTCGCGCGACAGACCCATGATCGCGAGCGCGACGATGAGCCCCGCGAGGAGCGCGATGGTCAGCTCGATCAACGTGAAGCCGCGCTGCGCGCGTCGCCGGGCGCGCGCGCGGGCGCCTCGTCGCGATCGCTCGACGCGAACATCGCAAGTGGGCGTCGTCGGGCTCACGGCGACGCGTTCTCGCGGATCGTGGTCGTCACGTAGATCGCGTGAAAGGCGGGCTGGTTCGGATCCGCGGCCGTGTTCCGCAGGATGCCGTTGTCGGTGTTGGGATCGACGAGCGCCGCGCTCGCCGCGTTGCAGAAGTTGGGACGCGCGTTGAGGATCCCCACGGGCCAGATGACCCGCACGTCGGCGCGCATCAGATCGCCGCCGGGCGGGATGAGCGTGGTCCCCAGCCACGAGAGGCGCACGTGGACACAGAAGTCGGCCGTGTTCATCGCTGCTTGCGGCAGGTCGCGCCCGAGGATGTCGAACGCGGGGCTCATGGTCTCCGGGTTGGTCACGTTCATGTCCTGGGTAGGCAGAAACCAGAGGCCGCCCGCGTTTTGCACGTTCGCGAGCACGAGCGCACCGTTGAGGTTGTTGCCGGTCGGGTTCTCGCGGCCCGGCAGCGTCCAACTCATCGACTCGCGCTGGAGGCGCTCGACCCACGTGCGCGCGATGGAGTTGGCCACGTCGGCGCGACGCGCGTCGAGGTTGCTGGTCACGCTCGTCTTCTGCATCGTGATGACGGCGGCGCCGCCGATCGCCATCACGGTCATTGCCATCAGCACCTCGATGGCGGTGTACGCGCGGACAGCGCGAACGCGGGCGCGAGCGAAGGAGCGAGGGAGGGGACGGGTCATCGTTCGGCTCACGGCACGTGCGAGAAGACGCGGGCCATGCCGTTCGGCGGCAGGAGCACGCTGCGGATCGTCCCGACGGGGGCGTTGCCGTTCATACGCTGCACGCGAAACTCGAGCGGCGTCACCATCGGCTGCAAGCCGTCGAACACGGGCCCGCCGGTGTCCGAGTAGTACGTGCGCCCGAGCGGCGTGAAGCAGATGTACGCCTGGGTGACGGCAGCCTGCGCGCCGCCGGCGGTATAGGGAACGAGCTGCGTCTGGATGTTGAAATCGTTCTCGACCGTGCCGTTGAGGTTCAGCCCGTCGACCAGGACCGCCTGCGGGTTGCCGGCGAGCGGGACCCAGTTCACGGGCGCCTTGCAGGTGCCAATGGGCGCGCGCGCGAGGCCGCCCTGATTGCCCGGGTTCACGCCGACCGCCTCGAACATCTGGAACGTGCCGCGATCGGCCATGCCGTTGAAGGTCATCGCGACGAGCACCGCGCCGCCGCGGGCCACCGCATGGGTCCGCGCCGAGCGGAGCAGCTGCATGATCGACCCGGCGTCGTCGTAGGCGTTGCGATCGATGCGGGCAGCGGCCATCGTGGGCACGGCGAGCGCGGCCACGACGCCGATGATGATGATCACCACCATCAGCTCGATGAGGGAGAAGCCCCGGGCGCGGCGCGGCCCCCGAGGCGCACGCACCCGGGCCGACATGAACGGCGACCTCGATCCCACGGTGCCCGATGAGCAAGGCGCGTGCCCCTGGTCGCAGAGCTCATTTCACGCAACATCCCGGCGAGTTGCGACCCGCGTACATCGCGTGCCGCGCAGCAACGATTTCCACTCCATGAAAAACGTGCGGACCGGCGAGGGCCGCCCCTCGGCTCCGCCATACGCGGTGACCCTGTGCTACCACCGGCGGCGCGAGGTCTCCGAGCCATGGCCCTTCGAGTGCACTCTCATCGCCGTTGGTCTCTTTTCGGCTCCGGTTTCCCGTCCCGCGTCGGCGCCGTGTACGCGGCGCTCGCGCTCGCCGGAACGACCGGCGTCGCGTGCGACAAGGGCGACGACGCGAAGAACGACCGGCAGCCTCCGCCCGGCCTGGTTCCGCCGGGAGCTTCGTCGGCCTCGTCGGCGCCCGCGGCGAACCTGTGCGCGGCCGGCGGAGGGCAAGACACCGACGCCGTCAGCGCGCCGATGATCCCGCGCGCCGTCGGCGGCTACTGCCTCGACCCGCAGGGCGAGCCGCGCACCTACGGCGCGCAGGGGAAGTTCTCGATGGACGAGGTGTGCACGACCGCGTTCGACGGAGAGTGCGAGGTCTACAAGCGCTTCGGCCTCGATCGCGTCGTCGTGCTCCGGTACGTCGACGGGAGCGGTACTCCCAACAGCGTCGAAGTGAACCTCTCGCGCTTTGCCACTTCCGACGGGGCGTACGCGATGTTCACGAAGCGCGTCGTGGCCGAAGGCGATCCCGTCGCAGCGACCGTGAAGCCCGCGGCGTTCGGCGCGGTCGGTGCGACCAGCAGCAGCAACGCCTACGTGTGGCGAGGGTCGTACATCGTCGAGCTCACCTTCGTGACCGAAGACACGAAGATGACGCCCGAGCAGATGGCGTCGCAGAACGAGAAGGCCACCGGAGCCATCGCGCGCGAGATCGGCGACAAGCTCCCGGGGGCCACCGACTTGCCGCCCGCGGCGGCGGCGCTGCCGGCGACGGCCAGGCTCCCGCTCGGCATCGCGTACCATCCGAAGGAGACGCTCGGCGTCAGCGGCGTCGGGCCGGCGGCGGTCGGTTACTACAAGGACGGCGACAAGCGCTGGCGTGACGTCGCCGTCGTTCGCGCCGATCCCGAGGGCGCGAAGGAAGTGTTCCGCGCCTTCAAACTGAAGCCGGGCAGCTTGCCGATGAAGAACCTCGGCGACGAGGCGGTGCAGATCGTGGTGCAAGAAGCGCCCGATCGCGCGAAGGCCGAGTACGTGGTGGCGCGGCGAGGAGCGCTGGTGGCCGCCGTGGGCGACGAAGAGCTCGTGCTCGATCCCGGCACGCCCAGCGACAAGCTCGCGCCCCTGAAGCTCACGCGCGACGAGAAGCTCCTGAAGCTCTCCGCGTGGCTCGCCGGCGGGAAGTAGCCGTGTTCTTGTTCCAGGTGAAGCCCCACTGGTTCGCCGGGTTCGAGAGCTCGATCTCGAAGACGACGCCGGCGCTGTTCGGCAAGAACGCGGCTCAGCCGCTAATCCCGCTCTTTCGTTCTGCGAATGACGCCGGCACCGCCGTCCCAGGCGCGTCGGGTGAAGCAGTCGTCGGGGAGCTGCGTTCGCGCGCGGGTGAGGCGCGTGGCGGCGATGAAACGCGTCGTGATCGGGTCGTGGTAGCCGCTCGCGTCCGGTAGGTCCGGATCGCTGCGGCGGTGGTACCGCACGACGCGCGCCATCAAGAGGTCGCGGATCCACTTGCCGACGAGCGACGCCATGCCGACGAGCATGTGGGTGTCGTCGGCGTCGCGCACGAACGCGATGCGGCCGAGGCCCGGTACGGAGTATTCGCTTCGCTTCCGGCCCTCTTCGACGATCGCGTGGAGCCGGCCGTTCAGGGGGCCGAACGCGGGCGAATACCGGTCGAACCCGCCGACCTTGCCGCAGGTGGCGATGACGTCGCCGGTCGCGCGCTCGCGGCCGTCGAGCGCCAGGCGCTCCATCACGTGGAGGTCGGCGTGAAAGCGCGTCAGGCCGCGATCGACGGCCTCGTTGAGGCGCCGCGCGCAGGTCACGACGCTCGCGACCCGAAGGACGCGGATGCCCTGCGCGTCGAGGCGATCGAGATCGCGCGCGACGGTGTCGACAAGCGCCTGGTCGGCCGCGAACGCCTCGCCTGCGGCGCTCCAGCACTGCTCGGCGTGCGCCGACGGGCACGGGGCCCGGAGCGTCTCGGGCGGGTCCAGCGAGATCGCGCGAACCAGGGCCTCCGGGTGGTCGGGAGCGGCGAACCCCATGCGCCGGCCGATGGCGCGCGCCCAGGCTTCGCCGAGGGCGGTGTCGCCGTGGGCAACGAGCTTCTTCGAGTCGCCGAGGC
>CZKU01000412.1_pt2 | contig 22575 bp, 26 predicted proteins | sample 1122471 | NCBI WGS metagenome assembly CZKU01 (sample SAMEA3539301, study PRJEB10725) | soil metagenome | biome: tundra; feature: field; material: soil | place: USA | collected 2010-05 | depth 0.15 m | reverse complement strand
CGCGACGGGCGTCGAAACAGGCGAAGTCGTCACCGGCGTCACGACGAGCTTCGCCGTGATGGAGCCTTTGACGGCCTTCTTCTGATTCTTGCCCTTCGTGCCCCGAGCCGCCCGCGTGGCCGCGCTCTTCGCCGCGGAGACCGCCTTCTCTTCAGCCGTCCTCGTGACCGGCACCTTGGGAGGCGCAAGCCCGAAGTCGGCCAAGACGTCGGCCGAGTTTCCGAACGTGCCCCGGATCACCGTCTCGAACGCGCGGATGACCGCGAGCTGAGACGGCGCCTGAACCTGTTCGGCCTGTGCCTTCGCCTTCGTGGCGGCCTTCGACGCTTCCACGGCTTCCCGGGTATCGACGAAGCTTTGCAAGAGCGCCGTCAAACGGGTGACCGTGAAAGTCGCACCCCCCACCTGGAGCTCTTGGCTCCCGTTCGGGAAGTGCTTGTTTGCCCCGGCGATGAACTGCTTCACCTGGGCTGCCAGACTGTTTGTGATGGTGATCATGATGGTTTCTCTTTCTTTCTTTGCCGTGTCGGTTTGCGTTTCGAATCAGGCACCTGACCGGGCACCACGCTCGGTCTTCCAGCGCCCTTAAATGAGAAAGTCCGCGCGTGGATCGTGAATCTTGGAAGAATCGTCCGCGACGGTCGTCGATTTTTCCGATGAGCGCTCGTGACGGAGTGCGGGGGGAAGCTGGTGACGAAGGGCGGGAGCGAGGACCTTCGGCGTTGCGGTCAGCGTCTCGGCCGGCGGGGAACGTGCCCGGCCCGCGGCAAGCCAGCGGTCGCCGTCGAACGCGATGGGTGGGTTTCCGAACGTGTCCCGGATCACCGTCTCGAACGCGCGGATCACCGCGAGCTGCGCGGTCATTCGCCGCAGGAGGTTTCGTTCCTCTTCTACTTCAGCGGCCACGGGGATCACGAAGCCCTCCATTTGACCGGTGAGGTCTTCCCGATCCGGGAGCTGCAAGAGCGCCTCGCCCGCCTGCCGGCCGCGCTCCGCCTCGTGGTCATCGACGCTTGCCGCACCAAGACCGACCGCGCGAAGGGAATGACGACCGAGCCCGGATTCCCCATCGCCCTCTCCTCGGCGCAGATCGCCTCCGGCGTCGCCTGGCTCTTCGCCTCGAGCGACGGCGACGTGGCGCAAGAATCCGACGAGATTGGCGGCGCGCTCTTTTCGCACTTCTGGACGACCGGCCTGCGCGGGGCCGCGGACTCGAACGGCGACGGCCGGGTGACGCTCCAGGAATCGTTCGACTTCGCCTACGCGCAAACGCTCCTGCGATCGGCGCGATCGGGCGCAGCGCTGCAGCGCCCGCAGGAGACGCTCGAACTGACTGAGGCCGGCCCGGTGGTGCTCACCGCGCTGCCCACCTGGCACCGAGACCGAACGCGGCTCCTCCCTGCGAGCCTCGAGAGGGCGCGGGGGCTCGCCGCGGAGCGCCTACTGGATTACGTTTAGCGTATGGCGGTCATCCACTGGAACGGCACCGACCTTCCCGAGGCGCTCCGTAACCTCCCGGCTGGCGACTACGTTGTCGCCCCGGTCGAGGCAGGGCCGCTCCTGTCGCCCGAAGAAGAGGAAGGCCTCATCGAGGCTCTCGCATCGCTGCGAGCGGGCCACGGCGTGGATCACGAGCAGGTGCGGAGCCGGGTCCTCAAGCGCTTCCAGCCTTGAAAATCGTCTGGTCGCCCGTAGCCGCCGACGAGATCGACGCGACGATCGGCTACCTGGCCGAACGGAACCCGCAGGCGGCGCATAAGCTTGCCGAGGGCGTCCTTGCCGCGATCGATCGGCTGGGTGCGGAGCCTCTCGACGGCCGCGCGCACACCCTCCGGACTGGCGAGGTCGTTCGCGGATGGCCGGTGCCTCCCCTGCGCGTGTACTACCAGCGCGGCGAGAGCATTCTGCTCGTCGTGCGCGTGTATGACCAAAGGCGGCGGCCGATCGAGCGCTGACGGCTGCGCGCGTCAGGGGCGACTGTCTTCACGCCTACCAAGCCGGACCTTCGCGCGTTCGTCGCGGCTCTCGGAGGTGCGAGAAATGCGGGAGCGGGGAACGACGCCCATTCCGACGGCGTTCCCCGCTTCCCTGGTTGTCGTTACTTACGGACCCTCCGCTTTACGCGGTGTGCGGCGCCGTGGCGGCGACGGTCGCGGCCGCCGGCGCGGTGCCGGTCGGTGCTGCCGTCGTCGTCGCGGGCGTCGCAGGCGCTGGCGCGGGCGCGGCCGGCACGGGAGCCGCGACGGGCGTCGAAACAGGCGAAGTCGTCACCGGCGTCACGACGAGCTTCGCCGTGATGGAGCCTTTGACGGCCTTCTTCAGGTTCCTTGACGAGATCCGGCAGATGCCGGAGTGGCGATCGGCGCGCCGCCGAGCGCCCGGCTCCTTCCGCCTACGGGAGAACGAACGTGCTGGGCGCCCAGACGGGGTTGTCCTGATTGGCGCTGTCTTGCAAGATCTCCACGGGCTCCGCGCTCGGATTCGCGGAGTCCATGATGACGATCCGCTTCGTTCCCGCGCTGCTCGTATGCGAGAACGTGAGCAGCGAGCCCGGACCCCAGCTCGGATGGGTCAGCGTGCCCAGATCCGTCCCCGACACCGGGCACGCGTTGCACGGGTTGAACACGAACTGGTCCGCGGGCATGACGTCCACGGTTGGGCCGAGGCCCGACTCGCAAGGACCGAGGATGAACGCGAGGCTCGTCCCGTCGCGCGAGAGGGCGGGGTAGTTTTCTTCGAACGTATCGTTGTTGACGATGAAGCGTGGGCTCCCTCCGGAGAGGTCAAACGCGTCGATCTCGTTGTCCCTGTCGACGATCAGGGTGTTCCCGTCGCGTCCGAACGTCGGATGTCCGAAGCCGGCGGATAGTAAGGGAATCACTTGGCTGACCAGCACCGGCCTCGCGTCGCTCCCGTCGGCGTTCATCAAGTAGAGCGAGTCCCACGCGAACGCTCCGGTGACGACGGTGCCCGAACGGAAAGCGATCAGCTTCCCGTCCGGCGAGAACGCGGGCTGATCCGCGTCGGCGCTCATCGACGTGAGCTGCGTCGTGCTCCCGACCGCGAGCTTCGTCGCAAACACCTGGGAGACGCCGCCGACGACCTGGCTGTAAGCGAGCGTCGTTCCATCGGGAGACACGGCAGGCTCGCTGTCGCTGCCCGAGATGAGGCGCCTCAGGCCGGATCCGTCCGGGTGGATGGCGTAAACGCCTGGCCCCGGTGACGCTACGTCGGAGTCGAAGACGATCCACCCGTCGGCGGCCGACGCGGGGCTGCCCGCGCTGCTCAACGGGATCGAGACTCCATCGCTGCCGTCCATCGGGTCAACAATCGGGCGCGAGGCGTCGGTCATCGCACAACTGAAGGTCGCGGCGTCTTCGGCTGGCGCGGTCGGGCGGGCGGTGGTCGGTAGATCGAGAGCGGCCGAGGCGTCGAGGTCGGGCGGACCCAGCCCACGGTCCCCGCCCCCGAATGTATCGATCGACGCGTCGGCGCCGGCGTCAGCCCCGGTGGGTGTGGCGATGCTCTCGGTCACGTGGCCGGCGTCGCCGCCGAGATCCATCAACTCTGTGGGTGCACACGCAGAGACGAGCGCCGACGACACCGAGACGAGTAGGAAGAATCTCATTGCAGGTGGACTCCCTTCGAGTTCACGCTTGGAGTCTCGCGCCACAATCCGTCACGGATTCACGCGAAGCGCGCTGTCGACGGCAGAAGTCAAGAGACTGCCGGGGTGCGCGGCGCGAAACGTTGCGCCCGCCGCGCGTGCATCGTCGTAGCGAGCGGCGGCGACGAGCGCCTCCACGCGCAGCGCGTCACGCTCCTCCGAGAGCACTCCGCGAGGGAAGCGCCGGGCGTGTTCGCCCACGGCAACCAGCGCGGCGTCGGCGTCGTGGCGAAGGAGGTCGGCCCGCGCGTGCTCGAGCAACCGGCGCTCGGCCGCGAGGTCGTACACGATCGACGACGACGCACGCACCGATCCGGGGCGTGGCGACGCGGCCTCGACCTCGGGAGGATCGCTCGGCATCGAAGGCACGGCGCTCTCGCGCGGGAGGGGCGCAGGCTGAGCCTCCGTCGCCATCGCGGCCGTTTGCGTCACGGGTGGCACGGGCGGATCCCACGTCGCGCGCGACGCGAAGAAGGCCATCGCGCCACCGGCGAGCAGGAGCGAAAGGAACGCCGTCCCCGCGAAGGTCCCTGTACCGGCACCGGCCGCCGTGCCCTCACCCGACGGGGCGGGAGGGGGCGCATCGGGCGTCGCCGCCAGCGGGATCGCCAGCGTCGCGTGGACTCTGGCGAAGACGCGCGTCTTCGTCGACTCGGAGGGATCAGGTCGCGCACGTTCGTGGTGCAGCAGGCGCGCGAACCGCGGATCGAGGGGGTCACTCATCGTTCGCCCTCCTTGCCCTTGCTCCCGTTGCGATCGAAATGCGAGCGCCGCAGCGCCGCGGCGAAGTCCTCGCGCGCGAGGCGCAACCGTGAATAGGCGGTGTTCGTCGGGATCCCAAGAGCGCGCGCCGCTTCGGGGGTGGAGACGCCGTCGATCTCGTGAAGGATGAAGATGGCGCGGCGATCGAAGTCGAGCGCTTCGAGAGCCCGAGCCACGAACTCGAGCTGCTGGCGGGATGCGGCCTGTTCGTCGGGCGCGGCCGCGGGGTCACGAAGAGCGTCCGGGTCGTCCGTGAGCGTGAGGCGATGACGCGAGTGTTTGCGGTAGTCCGCTGCAGCGCGGCACGCGAACGCGAAGAGCCACGGGCGGAGCGGACGCGAGGGATCGTAGGCGCCGAGCCGCGGCTGAACCGTGACGAAGACGTCGTGCGCAACGTCTTCGAGGTCTCGCTCGTGCACGCCAAGCCGGCGGAGGCTGTGCCACACGTATTCGAAGTGGGCTTTGAACACGTCTTCAAAGTCGATCACCAGGGGGGCGGCAACCTCGGCGGCGTGGCCCACGCGTGGTGCTTGGAGCCAGGACCTGAGAACCGTCACGGAATCTCGAAGGCCACCGCCGCTTGCGCTGCCGCGACGACCGGAGAGGCCTGCCAGAGCGTCTGTCCGCCGGCGCGGACCCCCGGGCGGGGAGCGTCCGCGAGGACATCGAGAGAGAATCGAAGCGACGCGCCGAGCCCGAGCGGAACGGCCACGCCGGCCCGCGGCCCCGCCAGGATCTCCAACCTATGGCCGGTCGAGGCGCCCGGCACGCCGGGCGCCTCCGCCCGAAGGGAGCCGACGAACGCGACGGCACAACCGAAGTACGCGCCGAAGCGCAGGCACGCGGTCGGCCCGCCTCCGCTCCACGACGTGCGTACGCTCGCGCCCGGAACGGCTTTCACCGGCCCGGACGCGGCGAGGCCAAAGAAGCCCTCGACCCCGACATCGATCCTCGACCACGACACGGACGCAACGGCGGCCGCGCTCGCGGCGAACACAGGAGACACCCCGATGGGCGCTCCGCTCATTCCGACGCCCAGTTCCAGTCGCGGCGAGGGCCGCGGGTGCTCCTCCGGAGCTGTCGGCACCACCGGGCCGCCGTCCGCAGAAAGGTGCGGAACGCTCGGTGCGGTGGACGGCGTATCGGGCGCGGGCTCCGTCGCCGGCGTCGGACTCGACGACGACGTCGGTGGCGCGGACGGATCCGCTGGCGTCCCCTTGTCGATCGCGTCGAGGGCGATCGCCACGGTGAGCGCGATGGCCGCGGTGAGCTCGTCGCACTGACGCGCCGAGGCCTGGAGCGACCGCGACCCCACCCGCTGGCCGTCGCGGTTGGCGAGGGTCACGTCCGCGACGAGCTGTTCTCCCCTTCGCACGATCGCGATCGTGAGGGCACTGGGAGCCCCTGGATCGATCGGATCGTAACCGACCCGAACAGCGATCGCCTGGCGCATGTGCGCCTCGTCGACGCATCCGTCGACAGTCGGCGCCCTGTCGTAAACGAGGCGTGCGCTCGCGGCGGCCCAAGCCGTGGTCTCCGAGGCCAGCACGGCCAGCGCCGCCAGCGCCAGCAAGGCGGCGCAGGCGTCGCGTGACGGGAGACTCGAGGAGCCAGACACCAGATCACTCTCTCATGGCCACGGACAGGGTGGCCTGTCTGCGCCCTTCTTGGAGCGAGCTTCGGGGCGCTCTTCCCTGCCCGCCACGCTCCGGCAGGTAGCGCGTGACCGATCCGTTGACGGCCTTCTTCTGCTTCCTTGACGACGTGGGGATCGGACGACGCGGAGGTCCAACTCGCCACTATCGCATGAGAATTCTGGCGGGTCTATGGTCGCGATCGACTACGCCGTGTCGCCCGCGTGGCTTGTGGGGGCGCGCGCCGGTTACGTGATGAACACGTATCCGGGCACCGTCGCCGTTCAAACCGGCCGCGCGTACGGCCATCCGATTCACGTCGAGGCCCGCGTCACCCACCTCTTCGGCCAGGAACCGCTCGCGCACGTCGGGTTCGCGCCCATGGTGTTCGCGGCCAGAGGCGTATCCGAGTTCGACGGTCACCTGGTCAGCAGCGTGAGCTCGAACGGCATCGCGGGCACTCAGCGCGTGAACATCCGGGTCACCGACGGTCCGTGGTTTCTCACGCTGCGCGGCGGCGTGAGGTACGCGTTCTCGCTCCGCGCCGCGTTCAGCGCCGCTGTGCGGGTCAACGCCGCGTTCGACGGCAACGGCCTCCTGCCGACGGCGGGCCCCGAAGTAGGCTTTCAATACGGATCTTGATCGCCGTCCGATCGTGGCGCACATCCTGCGACGCGGGCCGACGGGCGGCCCGTGAGTACAATGGGCGCATGCGCATCTTCGTCGCAGGCGCCACGGGCGTGATCGGACGCGAGCTCTTGCCCATGCTGGCGGATCACGCGGTCGTCGGGATGACGCGATCCCGGGTCGACGCCGTGCGTGCGCTCGGAGCCGAGCCGGTCGTGGCAGACGTCTATGATCGCGAGCTCGTCTTTGCAGTCGTCGCGGCGGCGCGACCGGACGTCGTCGTGCATCTGCTCACCGATCTCGCGGAACGCGACTTCGAAGCGAACGCGAGGATTCGTCGCGTCGGAACGCGCAACCTCGTGGACGCCGCCGTCCGCGCCCGCGCGCGGCGCCTCGTGGTCGAAAGCATCTCGTTCGCCGCGTCGGCGGAAGGTGCCGCCGCGGTCGCCGAGATGGAGCGCCTCGCGAAAGAGTCCGGCCTCGAGTCGATCGTGCTTCGCCTCGCGCGGCTCTGGGGCCCCGGGACCTGGAACGAGAGGCCCGAAGAGGGCGCCGAGTTCATTCACGTCCGAGAGGCGGCGCGGGTCGTCTACGAAGCCGCCGTCGGGACGGAGGTCACTTGAGACACTTGCTGCTCCGTATCGTGGGCACCGCGGGCGCCGGCGCGCTCGTGAGCATCGCGGCGTGCGGCTCCAACTCGGGCCCCGAGGAGAGCACCGCCCTCCTGGGAAGCGTCGCGCAGGCCGACGGTGGGTCGGGGGGGCGGTGACGACGGGTCCTCCGGGCAGCACATGATCCTGGGCTCTCTTCCGTCCTGCGGCCCCAACACCAACGAGCCAGTGTGCCCTTGCGTGGCCGCCGTCTCACCCGACGGCTGCGATGCGGAGAGCCCCGACCTTCCCGATGCCCTTCCCCTCACGCCCAACGGGACCGCCGATCCGAGCGACGGCGCGAGCGACGGCATAGTGTTCAACGGCATCGTCGCCAACCCTGACGCGGGCGACGCCACGGTGTTCAACGGCGTCGTCGCGCACCCCGGCGACGGGGGATGAAGATCGCGCTAGATTGGCGGCTCAGGCTGCCGTCGAGCGCTGCGCGTCCATGAACTTGCCGTAGAGGCGCCGTCGCGCCTCGCGGCTCTTCGGGCGCGCCCAGTCCCAGCCGATCTCTTTCCAGTCGGCATCGTCCGGGTCGAGGCCGACCGATTCGATGAAGAGGCGATCGACCACGAAGAAGTGCCGCTTGTAGGCGAGGAGATAGCGCCGCCCGGTCGCGCTCGAGGTCTGCGCGTGGAGGGCGTGCGCCTGGTCGTACGTGGCAAACCAATGGTTGAGGTGCCCGCGCGCCGTTCCGTAGAGCAACGTCCCGAAGTCGGCCTCCGACGCGTCGCCCTCGAAGACGCGCCGCGCGTGCTCGAAGCTCGCGAACCCGAGCTCGCGCGACACGGCGGCCAGGCAATGCTTTCGCTGAATGCCGGTGGCGGCCGAGCGCAGCGCCTCGGCGTCGGCCTTCCGGAACCCGACCAGGACACGCAATCGCTCGAGCGCCGCGCTCTCCGACGCCTTCACGGCGTGATGGAGAATCTGGGCGCGCACTTTCAATTCACGAACGGGATCCAACATGGCTCTCTCCTCGGTCTGGCCGTTCCCGCTCCCCTCGGCCTGAGGAAAATCGCAAATGTCGTCACTCGCGTTCGTTCGCGCGTGCAGGGTGAAGGCTTCTTCTCGGCGGGACGGGCGCCCCTGCGCACCCACGGAGCGAAGATAGCACCGCGTCAGGCGGACGCTACGGCCCGAGGCAGGCAAGCTGCGTGGCTTCGTCGGCATGCCCAAGCTCGTCGCCGCCCTGCGCGCTCACGAGCACCGAGGCCCGACTTCCCCCTGTGCTCACGAGAGCCAGCCGAGCCTCTCGGCCGACATGATTCCGACGGCCGTGAGCACGTAGAGCCCGACCGTGACGAGGATGGGGCCGTCTTTGAGCAAGGTCTCGTCGGGCGACCCGCCCTCTCCCTTCTGCTCGACGAGGTAGATGTACCGGAGGACGGCGAAGAGCACGTACGGGATGGTGAGCATCATCCATGGGTTCGTGCCGAGCACCGTGTAGAGAGCGTACGACACGATCGTGGACGACGTGACGATCGCCTGGAACTGCTCGAGCATCGGCTGGCTATACTCACGCAGGTTCTTGCGGGTCCCGGCCTTGTTGCCGACCTGGACCAGCTCCGCCTTGCGCTTGGCGAAGCCGAGGAAGAGCGCGAAGAACGCCGTGCACAGGAAGAACCACGGCGAGACGCGGACATCGATGGCCGCGGCGCCCGCGATCGCACGCCACACGTAGCAAGCGGCGAGGAACATCACGTCGAGGATGACCTTGTGCTTGAAATAGAGGCTGTAGGAGATCGTCGTGGCGAGGTAGAGCACGGACAGGACCAGAAACTTCGGCGACAGCCAGTAGGCGATGCCGAGGCCGCCCAGGAGGATGATCGCCATCCACGGGAGCGCGAGCCCTTCGGGCAGCGAGCCAGACGCGATGGGGCGCAGCCGCTTCTTCGGGTGCCTCCGGTCGGCCTCGCGATCGAGGTAGTCGTTGAGAACATAGCCCGACGACGAGAGCAGGCTGAACGCCATGACCGCGAGCACGGCGCGCCCCAGGCGGTGGGGATCGAAGAACTGCCCCGAGAAGACCAGCGCCGCGGCCAACAAGCCATTCTTGGTCCACTGCTTGGGGCGCATGACCTTGAGCGCGGCCAGGACGAGCGGGTCTCGGGGGACGCCGATCGCGGGGGCAGGGGTGGGTACCAGTTCAGGCCGGTTCATGGTTCTCGACTGAATGATCGACCGAGCCGGGCCTCCTCACAAGCCTTCCGTAGCTATGCAGCTCCCGTGGCCATCGACCCGCAACGCATCCTCGCCGCGGCGCGCAAGCGCCTCGCCGCCTTCTCGAGCTTCTGCGCCGCGGGGGCGTCGAGGCCCGGCCGGTCGTCGCGGCCGTCCCTCGGTAGCGAGCGGCTCGTCGCCACGCCCATAGAGGTCAAGGGCTCGCGGCGGTGGCAGCTCGCAGGGCAAATCTCCGCCGGATACCTGGTGTCCCACGTCGTAAAGGAAGCCTCGGGACAGGCGCGTGAGTTGTCGTCCGAGCTGAGTTACACTACGATGCGGGTGGGCGGCGCCGGTCCGGGATTCGCGCTATAAGAGGTCGCCATGGCAGGTCCTTCACGAAAGCTGAAGCAGCCGCCGCCGGTTGTGCTCAAGGCGAGCGACGCGCGCCACGCCACGGCGCTCGCACAGCTCGCCGACGACCGACTCTCCAACGTCGATGCTGAGGCCTACCTGAGGTGGCTCGAGACGGGAGAGGGCGAGGATCCCTGCCGCGGCTCGTCCGACTGACGATCGGCTACCGCGGCGCCAGCCACTTGCGAGGCGGCTCCCCTGAGGCCCGCGCGCTCGCTGCGACGATACATGCACTGGCCTCCGCGCCCGAACTCCCTGAAACCGGCGACCTGTCCGTGCTTGCGGATCCCAACGAGCGGGGAGTCCAGGTGCTCATCCACGTGCGCCGCGTTCCCGGCCACAATCACTGGGTCTGGTACACGGCGACCGATGGTGAGCTGCTCTTGAGCGCTCTGACGGACTCCCCGCCGTAGAGTGCTTCCCCGAATGCCTCTCCGATGCGGCCCGGCGAGCACGACGTCATCGGTCGCGCTAGGAGGGACGCGGACCAAGGTCTGCGGCGAAGCAACGACGCGGGGGTCCCCGTCACCCCCGTCGAGCGTGCGCCGAAGTGCAGGGCGGCGTGGGCCGCGAGCGTCCCCCCATCCGCAGCCGACGTCGAGCAGCTCGTGCCCCGGCTCGATCATGAGCTTGCGGCACACCAGGTCCATCTTGTTCTTCTGCGCCTGCTCGAGCGACTCGGCGGGGTCGATGAAGATGCCGGCCGTGTAGATCATCGTCTCGCCGAGGAGGGCGGCGAAGAAGTCGTCGCCGCGGTCGTAGTGCTCGCGGACGATGCGCCGGTCCTGCGACCGCGAGTGGACCAGGCACTCGGGGATCATCCGCGTCACGAAGAACCTCACGTGGTTCGGCGTGAGGGTGAACTCGACCACGTCGCGGCGGGCGTCGAGGAACGCGTCGATGTCCGGGATGTCGGCGGAGCCGTCGAGGTACGCTTCGATGAGGGTCTCCATGGGCATGGGATCGGCGGCGAAGCGGGCCGCCGGTCGGCCATCCTCGAGCGCCACGACGTCGGCGAGTTCGACCATCAACGATGCCTCCAGGGCCGCGATCATTATCCGGGTCGGACGCGACCTGGGTCCATTCGCCTTCTCCTCAGTTTCGCGGCCCGCGCGGCGGCACGCGGGGGCAGGCGATGAGGGTGGCCGAAACGCCCGGGTCCGGTGAGGCCTCAGGTTTTCGTTAGCCGCAGCAGAGCCGCGGAAGGCCTACGGAGCCCTGTAACGCTGCTCCCACGCCCGCGCTCCGTCGAGCCCGAGGCGCCCGAGCCGCGGCACGACGAACCGCTCGACGGCGAAGTAGAAGGCCTCGACGCGCTGCTCGGGGCGAAGCACGCCAAGCTCGGCGTACGCCGGCTCGAAGGGACGCCTCTCCTTGAGCCAGAGCATGGCCGGCTTTGCGGTCTGCTGCTCGCACCCCGCGAGCCCCTTCGCGGCGTGGCGCTGAAGCTCGGCGCGGAGCGCCTCGGGCAACGTCGGCCAGAGCGCACCGATGGCGTCCCAGCCGAGGCGCTGGTGGCGGACCTCGTCGCCCAGGATGGATCGGAGGGCCGCGCGCGTCAGCGGCTCGCGCGACGCCCGGTAGCCCGCGCGAAAGAGGTACGTCGAGATGGTCTCGCCGATCGCGAGCTCGACGAGCAGCAGGGAGGCGGCGCGAAGGAGAGGATCGGGGAGCCCGGACAGGCGCGCGCGGACCGGCGTCGCGTCGTACCTGGGTCGGGGGGCGCCGACGCGTGCGCCTACTTCCGCGCAGAGCCGCGAGTGTCGCAGCTCGTCGTGAACGCCCGAGGCGACGCGCGCGGGCCAGTCGCCGGTCAAGCCCGCTCTTTGCGACGCCTTGTACAGGGCGCGGAAGATGAGCGCCGACCGCAGCTCCTCGGCCGCCCGCATCGGCCACGCAGCCGTGGCGAAGCGCAGGGTCTTCTCCTCGTACGAGGCGATGCTCGGTGCCGGAAGATCAGCCGCCACCGGCGTCGCCGGGTTCGCCGCCTTCGGGGAACGGGCTGTCGGAGGATGCATCGGAACCTGCTCCTGAAGGTAGGGCACAGCTCCCGAAGTTCCAGCTGCCGCCGTCGGCCCAGCAAGCTAGCTCCACGCTGCACTCGGGCGTCAGCGGCGCACCGCAGCTCTCGTAGGCGCAGCACGGGTCGCTGGTCGCATTGCAACATTCGTCGAGGTTCGGTCCGTCGGTAGGCGAGGCTTCTATGGGAGAATCCAGGGTCGCATCACCGCCGGTGCCCAGCGACGAGTCCAGGGCCGCGTCACCCGCGGGTCCGTCGGGGAGACCGGCCTCGGAGGGGAAGGCGCAGGCCGTGGGCTCGAGGTCGTTCGGGTACCCGTAGTCCCAGGTGCCGCCGTCGGCTTCGCACGCCATCTTCTGACTGCACGCGGGGGTGAGTGGCGCGCCGCAGTACTGGTACTCGCAGCAGGGATCGCCGTTCGCGTTGCAGCAGGGAACACCGGAGCGGGTCGAGGTGCACGCGGCGACGGCCACCGCGCCTCGGGCGAGCACCAGCTCGCGCCATCGTCCTTCCCAGCTCATTCCGTCAGTCGCCCCCGCCGTCTGCCGAAGGAAGCGTGCAGCTTGGGCTCGAGCCGATGCTCCCGTCGGGTGCGTACAGCGTGTAGGGGTCGTAGACGCCGCCTTCGCTCTGGCACGCCTCTTCGGAGATGCACTCGGCGGTGAGCGGTCCCCCGCAGTAGCGGTACTGGCAGCAAGGGTCGCCGTTCGCGTTGCAGCAGAACGGCGGATAGCCACCTTCGACGGACTGGTCGGTGATGACGTCGGCAGGACCTGCATCGGCGGGACCCGCGTCGGAGGGACCCGCGTCGGAAGTGACGACGCAGTACCCTGAGAGGCTCCACGTGCCCGCGTCCTTGCACGCCAGCTCGGCGCTGCATTCGGTCGTGAGCGGACCCCCGCAGTTCTCGTACTGGCAGCACGGATCGCCGTTCGCGTTGCAGCAGAAGTTCGGCGTGGAGCCGCTGCTCGAGGCGCCGCCGGAACCACCGGAGGATCCGCTGCTCGAACCGCCGGATCCGTCGACCGGAACGTTGCCGGTGACGACCTGCCCGCCGCTGCACGCGGCGACGACCACCGAGCCGCCCGCGAGAACCATCTCGCGCCATCGTGTTTCCCAGCTCATTGCCGCAGACAGAAGCACCTGCCGTGCCAGGGCACAACCGTCTCCCTGGCCGGCGCGAACCCCTCCGGGCGTGCCAGATCGTGCCATCCCGCGACGTTACCGACAGAGACTACGGACCGACCGAGATCACCCGCCGCTCGCGGCGTCCCAGTACGAGTTGCAGTCTTTGCCTCCGCCCACGGTTACGAACTGTTCGGAGGAGTTGCATACCTCGGGGGTTCCGCTACGGCCGTGGCGCTCAACGCAGCGGGGATCGGGTCGCCCGGCGGCAGCACGTGGAGTCCGCAGGCGGTCAAGAACGTCCTGCGTCATCCCCTCTACCGCGGCGAGTATCAGCACGGCGCCAGCCGCACGGTCGCGCGCGGCGGGACACTGGTGCGCGTTCGCGCTCCCGACGCCGAGGTGCTGCGCGTCCCCCATCCCGAGCTGCGCATCTGGCCGGACGCCTTGCTAGCGAAGATCGATGCTGCTCTTGCGCAGTCTCGTAGGGGCGGCTGGGGCGCAGCCGCGCCGCGCCACCTGGGGTCCTCGTTTCTTCGCTGCGGAGTGTGTTGCGCGAGCCTGGTGGTCTCTGGAACCAAGAAGCGGAACAATCTTTCGTATGTCTGCGACCGTCACCGTCTCCACGGCAGCTTCGCGTGCCGCGGCATCGGCTACCGCGCCGAGCGCGCGGTCGATAGAGCGCTGCTCGGCGCCGTCGCGCCCTTCATCGACGGCGACATCGCCGAACGCGCGATCGCTCTGCTGACCGCGGAGCTAAAGGCCCAAGCCCGCGGCGACGGGCGCGAGACGGCCCGCGAACGGGCCCAGCGCGACCTCGACGCAGCCCAGCGCAAGGCGAAGAACCTGACGGACGCCATCGCACGCGGAGACGAGATGGACGCCTTGCTGGTGGCCCTGCGGGAGCAGACGGACCGGATCGCGGCGCTCAAGGCAGAGCTGGACCGGCTTAAGCATGCCAGGCCCGTGGCCATGGACCCCCGCCGAACTAGAATCGTCGGGACGGGCGGTCGATTTTGGGGGACGCCGATGAGCGGTAGCACCCGACCCTTGCGCATCGGCCCGCCTCGATCAAGCATCGGCCGCGATGGCGGGGGCATCGTCCGACGACAGGGAAACGCCTTCGGGCGAAGCGGACGATCGAGTCCGCGACGCTGGTCCATCGGCTCCTCCGACAGGCGAACCGAGTCGCGACGCCCCTTCCCCGGCGCGTCGGAAGGACGCGTCCCATGGCGAGCCCGCACAATCAGCTCGCGCAAGGGACGCGTCAGTCGCCGAGGAAGGCCGATCCGCTCGCCCCGATGAGCCAATCGTCGGCGGCGTAGCCCGATCGGCTACCTCGAGGAGCCCGTCGACCAACGACGCGACCCAATCGGCTCGCCTGGCAGATGCGTCCACCAGCGAAGCCGCCCAATCGGCTCGTCTGGGAGATGCGTCCACCAGCGAAGCTCACGACCCTGCCCCCGCGAAGGCACGCCCCATCACGCGCGAAGAGTTCCGTGCCTTCATCACGAACGGGCTCACGAAGAAGATGGTCCTCAGCACGGTGAGCGAGAGCGCCCCGGAGGGCATGGTCGAGGACCTCGCGCAGGACGCGCTCGTCGAGGCGCTCGTGGCGTTCGAGGTCGCTCCGCCCGCGCAGAGCCACGCGCTCCCGGGCTGGATGGCGACGATCGCGCGTCGCACCGTGGCGGATTATCTCGAGAAGCGAACGCGCCGGAGCCAGTACGAGGGCGAGATGCCGAGGGTCTTCGACGACGCGAAGCTCGACGAATCCGGGCCGCCGCGCTCGCCGTCGGACCGGCCAGAGCCTGCCGTGAGCGCGCCGGTCTTCGATCCGCGCGAAGCCAGCGACGAGGACGACGCGATGCAGGGCGCTCGCCTCTTTCGCTGGCTCGAGAAGCAGGTCGAGGCGAACCCGCGCGACCGCGAGACGCTCCAGATGATCCTGGAGCACGGGCGAACCGACAAGACGTACGACCAGATCGCGACGGAGCACGGGATCACGCTCGTCGCGCTGTCGTCCCGAATCCACGAATTCAAGAAGAAGTATACGCCGCGCTACAGGCGCGAGCGCGAGCGCGCCGTCCTTCTCCTCTTCCTCTTCGGCGTCGCGCTCGTAGCGCTCGTCCTCTACCTTCTCTCCCGCCCGGCACCCCCGCCCCAGCGCGGGCAGGCGGCGCCTCCGACGCCGCTCATCGATCGGATCTTCGGCGGGCCGCTACCCGTGGGCTCTCCACCGCCGGACGACGGTATCCAGCCCGACGGAGGCTCGCTCGCGCCCAAGGAATAGACGCGTCGCCGGACGCCGACCTTACGACGCCTCGCGCGCCTCGCGCCACCCGAGCATCTTCTCGTCCGATAGCCCCTCCGAAACGAATTCTTCGCCATCACAGCCACCTTTGCCGAGGCGCCATCGCTTCCCACGGCTTCGCCGCCTCGATCGACGTTGCCAGTTCGAGCAACACGCGGTCCTGTCCGTGAGCCGTGGCGAGCTGCACTCCAATTGGCAAACCCGCGCGGCTCCGTCCCAACGGTAGCGCGATCGCCGGTGCGCCCGACACATTGTAGACGGACGTGAAGGCCGCGAACGGGCGGACGCGCTCGAAATGCGTCTCGAATGGCAAATCCGTCGCGAGATACCCGAGAAGCTGCGCCGGGTCGGGCAGCGCGGGGGAGATGAGCACGTCGTAGCGCGTCATGACCTGCGCGAAAGTCCTCGAGAAGCGGCGCAGGCGCAGCGTCGCCGCCAGTGCCGGGAGCTTCTTGCGCGCGAAAAACTCCACGAGCCCGCGGGTCCACGGCTCGACCTTCGACCCGTCGAATCCCCAGTGCATCCCCAGCCGGCCAATCCGCACTTGGAGCCATGCCAGCATTCCCCAGTATCTCAGGAAATCATCGATGACCGAGCTTTCGAACGGACATTGGATTTCCTCCACGCCATGTCCCAGCGCTTCGCACGAGCGGGCCGCTTCCAGCACGACCCCCCGCACCTCGGGATTCACGGGGGTGCCGGTGGGCGCGTCGACGAAGACACCCATGCGCAGCAGGCGGGAGGGCTTGTCGGCCACCTTCCCGATTGGCGCCACCTTCCGGGGCGCACGTCGGGACTCGAGAGCCGCGTAGAAGGCCACGGTGTCACGCACCGTTCGCGTCAGCACGCCTTCGCACGCAACGTTGACGGCGAGCAGGTTCGACCCCTTCATGTCGAGACGAAAGCGCGATGGCTTGAACCCCACGAGTCCGCAGCAGGCCGCAGGAATGCGAATCGACCCGCCTCCGTCGCTTCCGTGTGCGATCGGCACGACCCCTGCCGCCACCAGGGTCGCGGCGCCACCCGACGAGCCACCGCTCGAACGAGACGGATCCCATGGGTTGCGGCACGGAGGCCAGCCAAGGGGCTCCGTGGTCGGGGTGAGACCGAGCTCCGGGCACGCGCTCTTCCCCAGCGTCACGAGGCCAATCTCCTCGATCCGCGCCGCGATGGGGTCCGTCCTGCGCGATACGTAGGTCCCAGCGGCTTTCGAGCCCCACGTCGTGGGCACGCCCCGGATCTGCACCAGGTCCTTGATGAACGTGGGCACACCCGACAGGGGAGCCTCGGTACGCCGGGCGCCGGCGTTCGCGCGAGCGCGGTCGTACGTGCGCTCGAAGACGGCTCCAAGGTGCCGTGCTTCCTCCGCGCGCGCGATCGCTCCCTCCAGCACCTCCTCGGCGCTCACGTCCTTCTTGCGAAGGCACTCACGGGTCGCGACCGCATCCCACGCGGCCATCGTGGCGAGGTCTGACGACGCTGATGCCATGAGAGTGAGCCCTCCTGCAGCGTTGTACGGCGACGCAGATAGGGTCGCGGTCACCGCAAGACAAGCCCGTCCCGGCAGGCGCGACGGCTCGTCGCCACCTCGACCGCGATCCGTCGCCACGGGCGACAAGCCTCCCGACGAAGTCGCATGCCGGTCGCATTGCCGGAGACACTTCTGGGAGGCCGCAGTCGCCACCAGAGACGTGCTCGCGCGCGAGGCGCTCGCGCGCATCCGTGTGGTGTTTCAGCTCGAGGCGGGGTGGGCCTCGCTGTCGCCGAGCGAGCGGCACCGCCGCCGCGCATGCCCTCGATACGGATGCGAATCACGGACGGGGCGGAGGCGTTGGACAGGGCCAGGAGCGAGCGAAAGTCGGCGTCGAGCGTTTCGAACCTACGACCCCTACCGTGTCAAAGTGACGACAGGCGTTACTGGAAGGGACTGAGCGTTACTTTTCCCGAGGAAATCGTTACGGAGGCGTCGCGAGCGTCGACGTCAGGCTTCCCGATGGCTCGGAGTTCTCACGGGCTGTCGACGGAGCGTGGGGACCTGCTGCAGACGCAGCGCCGCATCCGCGCGGACATCGACGCAGCGCGCACCTTCTCCAAGGACGAGAAGGGCTTCTCTCACGAGGCGAAGGAGCAGACAGCTCGACTCGCGACGATCGGCATCTTCGAGGGAATCGAGCCGGGGCATTCGTGCCCGCTGTGTGCCCGGGAGCTGCCGAAGGAACATGCCCCGCCGCAGCTCGCAGCGTTGAAGGGCGCACTAGCGGACGTGGCGAGCAGGATGGCATCGGTCGCGCGCGTCGAGCCGCACATCGAGGCTGCTATCGGCGAGCTCGAGGAACGTCTTCAGCAGGTTCAGCAGTCTCTCACGAAGAATCGGACGCAGATGGAGGCGGTCCGCACGGCGAGCGTGGCGCTGTCCGAGACGCATGCGGACTCGGCGCGCAAGGCTCACGTCCTCGGACGCATTAGCCTGTACCTCGAGAGCATGCCGGACGTGCCCGACACGAAGGAGCTTGAAGGGCAGATCGGGTCGCTCAGCGCCCAGTTTACGCGGCTGGAGGAGGAGCTCAGCGACGAGCGCGTCCAAGAGCAGCTCACCTCGATCGCGTCACGGCTCTCGGGAAAGCTGACGAAGTGGGCGCGGGATCTCAACTTGGAGCACTCGGCGTCGCCGATGCGGCTCGATTTGAAGAAGCTCACGCTCGTCGCCGACACGCTCGAAGACGGCGCGGTTCCGATGAGCCGCATCGGAAGCGGCGAGAACGGCGTCGGGTTCCACCTCATCGCGCACCTGGCCCTGCATCAGTGGTTCGTGCAGCGCTCGCGACCGGTCCCGCACTTCATCTTCTTCGACCAGCCGTCGCAGGTCTACTTCCCGGCGGACAAGGACGTTGATGGTTCGCTGGACCTTGTGCCCGATGACGATCGCGTCCACGTGCTGCAGATGTTCCAACTGATCTTCGAAGCGGTCGAAGCTGTCGCGCCGGGCCTGCAGGTAATCCTCATCGAGCACGCCGACCTCAACGTAGACTGGTACCGCGACGCCGTCGTGGAGCGGTGGCGCGGCGGAAAGAAGCTCGTGCCCGAGGACTGGAAGCGCGAAGGCGAAGGGGGCGGCGAGTGACCGGCCTGCCGAAGGTTACCGTGAACTACTTTCAGGAACGACAGGCGTCCTTCGCGTTACCGGGCTGCTGCAGGTCTGCCGGCTCGTCTGTGGGTGCCTTCCGTCGCGGTGATCTTGCGACGCTGCCGCTCCGACGGCATCGGGTAGCCGCGACCGAAGGCGTGAAGCGCTCTTTGGAAGCACTGCGATTTTGGAGGGCGTCAGGAGACCACTCCAAGTAGAGCAGCGATGGCGACGTCGCGCTCGCGCCACTGGCGTCGGCAACCGAGGTCGAAGGCTTCGAGTTGTACCAGTTTGGCACCTCTTTCAACGTCAAGCGTCACCACAAAGGCCGCAATGCCGGGTGGACTTGGCGAGAGCAGTATCTCGAACATCTAAGACTCGGACAGTTGAGCTTCAAGCAAGTCCGCGAGATATGTGGCTAGCGCATCGACATTGAACTGCCCATCGGCCCAGTGACGATCCGCTTCTTGCAAAGCAGCGTAATAGGGACCGCGGTTTTCTCTAATGCGCTCAGGGACCGTCTTCCTCCCCGGTAGTAGATGACCCTGACGGATGCAGATCAGGTAATAGCATGCAGCCCGTGCGGTCCGACCATTTCCTTCAATGAATGGATGAATCCAATTCAGCCGCCACAATGCGTAGGCAGGGAGAACAGTCGGATGACCCATGACATCCCAGTTCTCATGAACGACGGAAATGAATTGATCGACCAGTTCAGGGACATTCACAAAGTGCGGCGGTATGTGATTGCCGACGTATATTGGCTGTTCGCGAAAGCGTCCCCCAAATTGGGCAATATTGGACACCGCCACGCCATTCAACGACCACAATGTATACTTGTCGAATGCCTCAATGCCCTTACTAAGGCCTATTTCGATGCAATTCGTAAGCAAGTCATATTGCCGAAGCAGATTTTGCTCCTGCACACGAGCGAACAATTGCGGGTTTTCGGCCTCTCTGACGGACATCGCAATGCGACCCCCACATTCGACCGCAAGTTACGGCTTTAGCCGGATGTGCTTCGAGGCTAAGCGAACGGAGTCCTTAGTGATGAGATTGGACTCGGGGGCGTTCCCGAAAGCGAAGCTGATGCGTTGCTCGTGAAGATCCTCTTCGGACACTTCCTTAAGTTTCGCTTCAGCGAGCAGGCGCCCCAGTTCCGGCTTTACGGTGAGCGTGGATTGGAACTGCTTGCGAGCTGCCATCTCAACCTCCGGGTCAGGTGTTCAGTAGGCTACCACTTTCGATGCGTCAAGAGTGGGCAAGTTCCGGGGCGGCGATCACAGATCGCCGGGGGCCCTACGCGTCGCGGCCTCCGCCTGGGGGAGCTCGAGGGGGCAGCGCAGCTCCCCCCTCGTCGAATTCGTAGGCGCGATCGAAAGGATGCTGCGGCTGACGCCGACCGAACGGCTTCGCAAGCACGAGTCCTGGCGGCTCTTCTAGCGGAAGGCTCTGAAGGATGCAGAACTTCGTCGAGAAGGTCCTCGAGGCCCTGACGCAGGCGGGCGTTGAGTTCGTCGTCGTCGGAGGCGCTCCCGCTCGAGCGCCTGATCGCGACGAAGCGAGCGGCCGGACGCGCGAAGGACCTCGCCGTGCTCCCATTGCTCGAGGCCACGTTGGAGGCGACGTCGCGCCGGCGCTAAGCCGAATCTGACCGTAGAATGGGAGTCAGCGTTGCTTGCGCTGGAAAGCCGGAACATCCCAGTCGTGGTCGAGGCTGGGGAAGCTGTCTTGACCGGCGGCGCGCACGGCCGAACGCGCGGGGACGGACGACGTCGCGCGCGGATCGAGGCGCGGGTCGCCGTGGCCCTGCACGTTGTACGCATGCGACGGCTGCACGGGCGGCGGCCGGCGCGCGGCCATCGCGTTTTCCATGAGCGACGGGCGGCCGCTCTGCGGCGCCTGCGAGGGCGCCGAGCGCGACTGCATCGACGACGACATCGTCTGCGGCGCCATCGACTGGCGGGACGCGGCGGCCGCGTTGACCGCGTCGCTCTCGCCGTCGAAGCCGGTCGCGATGACCGTGACCTTCACGTTCTCGCCGAGCGTCTCGTCGATGCTCGCGCCGAAGATGATGTTCGCGTCCTCGTGCGCCTGCTCCTGAACGAGGCTCGCCGCCTCCTGGATCTCGCGCATCTTGAGGTCGGAGCCGCCGACGATGTTGATGAGCACCCCGGTCGCGCCTTCGACGCTGATGTCGTCGAGGAGCGGCGACGTGACGGCCATCTCCGCGGCGAGGCGCGCGCGGTTCTGGCCCTTGGCGACGCCCGTGCCCATGAGCGCGCGGCCCATGTGGCTCATGACGGTCTTCACGTCCGCGAAGTCGACGTTCACGATCCCGCTCTGGGTGATGAGATCGCTGATGCCCCGGACGGCCTGGTAGAGGACCTCGTCGGCCTTGCGGCACGCGTCGATGAACGTGAGGTCGTCGTCGCCGAGCAAGACGAGCTTCTGGTTGGGGATGGTGATCAGCGTGTCGACCTGCTCGCCCAGCATCGCGAGGCCGAGCTCCGCGCGGCGCGCGCGCTGGCGCCCCTCGAAGATGAACGGCTTGGTCACGACGCCGACGGTCAGCGCGCCCTCTTCGCGGGCGATCTGCGCGATGATCGGGGCCGCGCCGGTGCCGGTGCCGCCGCCCATGCCCGCCGTCACGAAGACCATGTCGGCGCCGCCGATGAGCTCCTTGATGCGCTGCACGTCTTCGAGCGCCGCCTTGCGCCCCTTCTCGGGGTCGGCGCCGGCGCCGAGGCCTCGCGTGATGTTGGAGCCGATGTTGAGCTTCGTCGGCGCAGCGCTCGCGTTGAGCGCCTGCGCGTCGGTGTTGACGACGATGAACTCGACCCCCTCGAGTCCGAAGTTGATCATCGTGTTGACGGCGTTGCCGCCGGAGCCTCCAACCCCGATGACCTTGATGCGCGCCTCGTAGGCCTGGGTCTCTTCCGCGAACTCAATCGAGAAACTCATCGCCGTCATCCTCCGATGCTTGATCGGTCTCTAAGGCACCGCGTGATCATTGAGCAAATTCTCATCTGCGATTCGTGGGACAAGAGCGCACTCGTCTCGTCTTCGTTCGCATTCGTGCCGCGTCAGAACGCCGCCTTGATCCACTCCCAGAACCCCGAGCGCTGCGCGACCACGATCTCCGACGCCGAGGGCGCGCGCGAGCGGGACTGATGCTGGGGCTGCATCGATGCGGCGCCCGGCGCGAACGTGGGCGCGAGCAAGCTCTGCTCGTTCGTGATCTGCGCCCCGAACTTCACCAGGCCGACGCCCGCGGCGTACTCCGGCCCGTGGACGAGCTGCGTGATGCCCTTGATGCCGGTGGGCATTCCCATTCGCACGGGCATGCCCAGGATCTCTTCGGCGAACTCGCACATGCCCTGGAGGAGCACGGCGCCGCCGGTGAGCACGACGCCGGCGCTCAGCTGCTCGAGCATCCCGGTGTCTTCGATGCGCTTGCGAACGACCGCGAAGATCTCTTCGACGCGCGGCTCGATGATGTCGCTGAGCACGCGCCGGGCGCACTTTCGGGGCACGTGACCGCCGACGCCGGGGACCTCGATCTCCTCGTCGTCGCCGACCATGCGCCCGAGCGCGCAGCCCGACAGGCGCTTCAGCCGGTCGGCCTCGGCCATCGGCGTGCGGAGGCCCGCGGCGATGTCGCTCGTGATGTTGTTGCCGCCGACGGGGATGACGCTGGCGTGCGCGATGCCGCCGTCGACGTACAGCAAGATGTCGGTCGTGCCGCCGCCGATGTCGATCACGGCGACGCCGATCTCCTTCTCGTCGTCGCTCAGCACCGCCTCGGCGCTCGCCAGCGGCTGGAGGACGACGTCGGCCACGGCCAGGCCGCAGCGCTCGGCGCAGCGAATCGCGTTCTGCACGCAGCTCGTCGCCGCGGTGACGAGGTTCACTTTCACGCCCAGGCGCACGCCCGCCATCCCGATCGGGTCGCGGATGCCGTCCTGGCTGTCGACCATGTACTCACGCGGCAAGACGTGGAGGATCTGCCGGTCGGCGTCGACCGGGATCGCGCGCGCGCCCTCGAGCACCCGCTCGACGTCGCGGCGGG
>CZKU01000009.1_pt1 | contig 23965 bp, 21 predicted proteins | sample 1122471 | NCBI WGS metagenome assembly CZKU01 (sample SAMEA3539301, study PRJEB10725) | soil metagenome | biome: tundra; feature: field; material: soil | place: USA | collected 2010-05 | depth 0.15 m | reverse complement strand
CCGGATCTGCCCGGGGGGCGACCCGAGTCACCTCATCGTGAGGTGGAACGGGTCGTCCCTACCGGAACCGCCCTCTGCGCCCTCTGCGCCTCCGCGGCCAATCTCCCTCTCCTTTTCCAAAAGAGGAGCATTGCCGCCAGGCCTGCCTCGAGAGCAACGGTCGATCCGCGACGCGACGCCGACGTTTGCCCTCGAGGGGTGCCGGCCGTAGCATGGAAGGCATGAATTTCCCGATGCCGAAGCGATCGCTTCGCGAATACATCGCGCTCTACCAGAAAGAACACACGACCCTCGGCAACAAGCTGACGCACATGGTCGGCATCCCGATGATCGTGGCTTCGATTCCCACCACGCTCGTCAATCCGCCGCTCGCGGGTGGACTGTTCGCGGCGGGCTGGGCGCTGCAATTCGCGGGGCACTACGTCTTCGAGAAGAACAAGCCCTCGTTCTACGGGGACCCGTACTACTTGCTGGTCGGCCCGGCGTGGGTAGCGGCCGAGTGGCTCGAGTTCGTGGGGCTGCCCGTTCCCGAAGCGCTGACTGCGGCCCCCGCCGGGCAAAGCGAGGCGCACGCGAGCCCATCGCACGCGAACGGCGAGACCTTCTCTCCCGCCGTCAGCTGATGGCCCGACCGGGCGCTGACCGAAGGAGAGCGAGCGCCACGGCCTTGCGCGTCGCGTCGCCGGGCCCGACGCACGCTGGGCACCCCGTCGCACAGGGGCAGGTCTCGATCATCTGACGCGTTCGATCGAGGAGCACGTCGCGTTGCTCCCAGATGCGCTCCGCGAGGCCGGTGCCGCCGGGGACGTGCTCGTAGAGGAAGAGCGTCGGGCTGTAGCCGGGGCGCGGACCGCCTCGCTGACGGCCTGGCACGCCCTTTCTTTGCGGGCCCGGGCCGCTCTCGTCGCTGCAGTCGCTTTCGTCGTCGTCGTCGTCGCCGTCGACCGGTCGGCCTCCGGTGCCTTCGACGTCGCCGAGAGTCGCGCCGAGGTCGCGCGGGTCGCACATGAGCGCGAGGGTGGCCACGGTTTCGAGCGCGAGCCCGATTCCCCGAAGCCCGTCGATGGCTGCGGGGCGTCCGGCCTGCGCCTCGGCGAGGGCTGGCTCGGGTAGCGTCAACCAGAACGCCGTCGTGTGCATTTGCATCTCGGGCAGCCGCACGTCGCCGTATCCCGCGTTCTCGTGCGTGTAGAACTTGATCTTCTTGTAGCCGATCACCTTCTCGACCACCGCGACCTCGCCCCAGCCGCTCGGCCAAGGCGCCCGGCGCGGGCCGACGCTCGCGATCCCGAGGGCGCTCTCTTCGATGACCGAGACCTGCACGAACGTCATCGCCTCGGTCCAGTAGTCGGGCTCCACGCGGCGCACGAAGGCCTTGTGGTTCTCGTAGTCGAAGCGCTCGACCTGCCAGCACTCGCCGTCGTGCTGGTAGATGGCCTGCTCGTGCAGCATCGTGTGGGCGGCGCGCCAGTCGAGCTCGGCGATCGAACGGTCGTGCGCGACGTCGACGATGACGACGTTGTCCCAGCCGACGCTACGAAGCGAGACGTCGTTGGCCGGGTACACGTCGGCCGCCCAGTGAAACCTCCCCCCGGACTCGTGGACCACCCGGTGGCGCGCGAGGAACGAAAGCGCGTCGGTGGTCTCGGCCGCGCCGAGCGAACCGAACGCGTCACCCCTGGTGAAGGGCAGCTCGAACGCGGCGCACTTCACGTGGCTGACGAGGACCTCGACGTTGTCGGGATCGATGCGAGCCTGCTCGACGGGAGCGCCCAGCAAGAAGTCGGGCTCGCGCGCGAGGTATTGATCGAGCGGGGCGCTCGACGCGACGAGCACGCAGATGCTCTCGCCGCCCCGCCGGCCCGCGCGGCCGAAGCGTTGCCAGGTGGCCGCGACCGACCCCGGATATCCGGCGCACACGACGGCGTCGAGCTCGCCGATGTCGATCCCGAGCTCGAGCGCGTTCGTCGCCACGACCCCCAGGATCTCGCCGTCGCGGAGGCGCCGCTCGATGTCCCGGCGCTGCTGCGGCAGGTACCCGCCCCGGTACGCCACGATGCTCGCCGGATCGATCCCGGCGCCGCGGTCGGTGCGCCGTGACTTGGTCGCCACCGCGTCGCGTAGGTAGCGGAGCATCACCTCGACGGCGTTGCGCGACTGCCCGAAGACCAGCGTCGGCACCCGGGCCGCCACCAGATCCGAGGCCAGCATCACCGCCTGTTTCACGTAGCTCGCGCGGATCCCGAGCTCTTGATTGACGACCGGGGGGTTGAAGAGAAAGAAGCGGCGCTGGCCACGGGGCGCGCCGCTCTCGCCCACGAGCTCGACCTCGCTCTCGTCGACTCCGAAGAGACGCGCCGCGTGCTCCCGCGGGTTGCCGATGGTCGCGGTGGCCCCGAGGATGCGCGGATTCGAGCCGTGGAAGCGTGCGATCCGCATCATGCGACGGAGCACATTGGCGACGTGGGAGCCGAAGACGCCGCGGTACGTGTGGATCTCGTCGACCACGATGTACTTCAGGTTTTGCAGCGTTCGCGCCCAGCTCGCGTGGTGGGGGAGAATGCCGGTATGGAGCATGTCGGGGTTGGTCAAGATGACGCGCGCCCGCTCGCGCGCGGCCCTGCGCGCGTCGCCCGGCGTGTCGCCGTCGTAAACGACCGCGCCCGCGTCGAGTCCTGCCGCGGACATCAGCTCCCTGAGGCCCGCCTCCTGGTCGCGCGCGAGGGCCTTCGTGGGAAAGAGGTACATGGCCCGCGCCTCGGGGTCGCGGGAGAGCGCCTCGAGCACCGGGACGTGAAAGCAGAGGCTCTTGCCGCTGGCTGTGGGGGTCGCGACGATCACGTGCCGGCCCCCGAGAGCGGCGTCGATCGCCTGCTTCTGGTGAGAGTAGAGCCGCTCGATCCCCCGGCTCGCGAGGGCCCCGCGAATCCCACCGGCGAGCGCGGGCATGTCGCCGTAAGCGCCGCCGCTGCCCGGCAGGGTCTCGTCGGTGCAAAGGCACGGTTTCACGATCGAGCTCGCCAGCCACCGGGAAAGAACCGAGGTCACCCCGCGTTGACTCTTCCAGGGGGCCAGCGGCATCGTGGATAGCTAAACAAATGTATCGTACCCTCGCAACCTGCGAACACCCCGGGAGCACGGTTTACGGTCCTGCCGCCTTTGCGAGGACCCCACAATCCATTAGATCGCCTCGAGCCGCCTTGAACGAACCCACCGAAGCCCACGCACCCGAACCTGGCGGAAGTCGCGGACACGGCGTGGCCTCCGTGCCTGGCGGCGGCCCCCTCCCCCCGGCCGACGCGCCGGAGAAGCTGGCCACTCCCTACGGAGCCACCCGGGCGTGGCCCGACTATGGCCGGCCGACGCCGTCGTACGCGTTCCTGGTCATCGTGTCGCTCTTGACGCTCGCCGCCGACATCGGCACCAAGAGCTGGGCCGAGCACCACCTCGACGGCTATCCGGGCATTCTCGAGGTCTGGAAGGACCACCTCGCGCTGATCCTCGCGAAGAACCGCGGCGGCGCCTGGGGGCTCCTCCAGTCGACGAGCGAGAACGTTCGCAGGCCCTTTTTCCTCCTGGTCTCGGTGGCCGCGATCGCGTTCATCATGACGCTCTATCGCCGCCTGCAGCCCCGCCAGCGGGCCCTCCAGTGGGGGCTACCCCTCGTTCTCGGCGGCGCGCTCGGTAACGTGTTCGATCGCATCCGCTACGGGCACGTCATCGACTTCATCGACGCGCACGTCGGGGAGCACCACTGGCCGACCTTCAACGTGGCCGACATCGCCATCTGCGTCGGCGTTGGGCTCATGGCGGTCGACATGTTCACGAGCAAGCGGGGCAGAGGGGTCGTGCTCCGCGCGCCCACGGTGCCGCCGGCGCAGTCGGGCGAGGCCCTGCCCGAACCCTACGCCTGGTATCCCGTCGTCGAAGCGAACGGTCACGTGGCCGGCGCGCCCGTCGTGCCCGCGGCTCTGTCCCCGGTCGCGGCGCCGGTCGAACCGGCGCCGCCGATCGTCGAGTCGAGCGAAGCGGCCCACGCCGCGGCGCCGCCACCCGAAGCGCCCTGACGCGAGCGACCGACGACGGAGTCCGCGTCGACGTGCACCCCGATCTCTTCCAGCTCTTCGGGATCTCGTTCCCGTCGTACTTCGTGCTCCTGCTGTCGGGCTTTCTGTTCGCCACGGCGGCCGGCGCGCTGTGGGCCCGCCGGATCGGCGAGAGCGCCGACGTGGTAGTCGATCTCGGGCTCGCGATGCTCCTGGCCGGCGTGGTCGGTGCGCGCCTGCTGCACGTCGTCGCAGACGGCTATTTCATGGACTACGTGCACCTGTGCACCGACCCGTCGCTCGTCGACTGGCCCGTCGATCGCGTCGACTGCCTGTCGCCCGCGTACGGCGGCGTGTGGGATGGGGCGCGGAGCGTGTGCCACCCCAGGTCGCCCGATTGCTTCGCCTGGGCGAAGTTCTGGGCCGGAGGGCTCACGTATTACGGGGGGCTCATCGCGGCGTCGGGTGCGGCGTGGCTGCTCCTCAAGCGCGACAAGTTCCCCTTCTGGAAGGCCGCGGACATGGCCGGGTTCGCGATCCCGATCGGTCTCGGCTTCGGTCGCATGGGCTGCCTGCTCGCCGGCTGCTGCTTCGGTACGACGTGCGACCTGCTCTGGGCCATCTCGTTCCCGTGGCGGAGCGCCGCGAGCGAAGAGCAGTTTCGCGATCACCTGCTGGCGTCGCCGAAGATGTGGAGCCTGCCGGTGCACCCGACGCAGCTCTACGAGTCGGCGGCCTCGCTCGCGATCGCCGCCGTGTGCCTGCTCTGGGTGCACGGAAGAAAGCGGTACGATGGGCAGGTCTTCGCCGCGTTCCTCGCGCTCTACGCCGTGGCGCGCTTCGGGCTCGAGACCCTACGTCGCGACGACCGCGGCGGGCTCCTCGGGCTCTCGACCTCGCAGCTGCTCGGAGTGGCGATGCTCGGCGTCGCGGCGGCCATTCACTTCACGCGAGGCAAGAAGCCGTCGCTCGGGTCGGCCGCTGCGACGTGATCGACCCACGCCCCTGCTCAGCACCCGCTCACGCAAGCTTGAGGAGCTTGTCGAGGAGGCGGTCGAGGGCGTCGAGGTCGGCGTAAGGGATGGCGATCTCGCCCTTGTTGCCGCGGTCACGAACCTCGACCTTGGTCCCGAGCGCGCGGATCAAGCGGTGCTCGAGATCCCGCACGCTGGGGCTGCTCTTGATCGGATCCTTGGCGTCCCCCGCGCTCTTCGCCTTGGTGGCCTTGGTGGCCTTGGTGACGTGCGTGCGAACGAGGGCCTCGGTGGCGCGCACGTTCAATCCTCCGCGGACGACGCGGTCGGCGAGCTGCTCGATGGTCGCGGCGTCGTTCGCACCGAGGAGCGCCCTCGCGTGCCCCTCGGTGAGCTCGGCGGCCACGACGCGCGCACGTACGCGGGCCGGGAGCTTGAGGAGGCGGAGCACGTTCGCGATGGTCGTCCGGTCCTTGCCCAGCCGATCGGCGAGCGCTTCTTGCGTGTACGCGTGGTCGCGTAGCAGCCGCTCGTACGCCTCGGCGAGCTCGATGGCGTTCAGGTCTTCGCGCTGTACGTTCTCGATGAGCGCGAGCTCGAACGCGCTCTCGGGGCTCACGTCCTTGACGACGACCAGCGCCTCGCGCACGCCCGCTCTCTGGAGCGCGCGCCACCGCCGTTCGCCCGCGATGAGCTCGAACTTGTCGGCACCGGGCACGCGGCGAACGACCAGGGGCTCGATGAGCCCGTGCTCTCGGATGCTCTGCGCGAGCTCGTCGAGCTTGGCCGTGTCGAAGCGCTGCCTCGGCTGCCCCTTCTGGGGAATGATCTTCTCGACAGGGCAGGCGAAGACGCTCTTGTCGCCGTAGTTCAGCGCGGGCGCGGCCGGCAGCAGCGCGTCGAGGCCTCGCCCGAGCGCGCGTCGCTTCGTCTCCGGCCCGCTCATTTGCCGGCTCGCTTCTCCGCGGCTCCCATCGCGGCGCCCGCTCCGCCCCCGGTGCGGCCGGCCGCCCACACGCTCGAGAGGAGCTCTCGCGCGAGGGACAGATACCCCTGCGCCCCCTTGGATTGGACGTCGTAGAGCAACGCCGGCTTGCCGTGCGACGGGGCCTCGCTCAGCCGGACGTTGCGCGGAATGACCGAGTCGAACACGCGAAAGTGTCGCTTCACCTCTTCGGCCACCTGGTGGGCGAGGTTGTTTCGCGGGTCGAACATCGTGAGCACGATGCCCTCGACCTCGAGGCGCGGGTTCATCGTGCGCACGCGGTCGATCGTCGCCATCAGGGCGGTCAGCCCCTCGAGCGCGTAGTACTCGCACTGCATCGGCACGAGCACCCGGTCGGCCGCGGAGAGCGCGTTCACCGTGAGCAGCCCCAGCGACGGCGGGCAGTCGATGAAGACGTAGTCGAACGGGTCGTCGCGAAGGAGCTCGTCGAGCAGGCCTCGGAGCTTGTACGAACGATCGGGATCGTCGACGAGCTCGAACTCCACGGCGATGAGATCTTGCTTGCTGGGCACGAGCGTCAGGCTCGACAGCTCCGTGGGCCGCATGACGTCGCGCAGCGTCGCCCGCCCGATGAGCGCGTCGTACACGCTGAGCTCCACGGTTCGGGGATGGACCCCGATGCCGCTGCTCGCGTTGCCCTGCGGATCGAGATCGACGAGCAACGTCCGTCGCTCGGCTGCGGCGACGCTCGCCGCCAGGTTGACTGCCGTGGTCGTCTTGCCAACGCCGCCCTTCTGGTTGACCACAGCGAACACGCGAGGGCCGTTCGGGGCACGCGCATCGCGGCCATCGCGATCGCCGCGACCCGTTCGATCGCCGCGCGTCGCGCCCGGCTTACTCATTCTGGCTCACGCACGGGGTCATGCTCGAGGGTCATGCTCGCGACCCCTCTCTAGCCCGCTCGCGTTCGCGGCGGGACAAATCGATGCCGTTTTCTTTGGGGCCATTAGGGTGCGTAGTACGGTGTCCGTAGATGTAGGACAACACGAAGCGGTCGAGGCGAAGGGATGGGTATGCGCATGCGGCGGCACCTCGCACAACTCGCGCACGTGTTCGAGACGAACGATGAGGACGAGTCGATGGATGCCGTGGTGAGGCGCTTCTGGTCGAGGACCAAGCCGGCATCCGGTGGGCAAATCGAGCGAAATAGCGGCGGGTCGGTCGTCGTCGACCTCGCTCGGTGGTCGAAGACCCACGGCCAGTGCGCCACGTAACTACTGGCCAAACGAGCCAACGAGGCGACGAGCCGACAGCCAACGAGACAGACGCGCGCGTCGAAAGCGCTCGATGAAGGTCGAGCGGCCCGTGGGCTCGATGTGTGCGCGTCGCGTGTCGTCGCGGCGCGAAGAATTTCTGAGAGGAGAGGCGATCATGAGCGTGCCCCGAAGCTACAGGACCATCGAAGAGTTCGAGCGCGAAGAGCTCCGGCCGAGTAACAAAGCGGGCTTCTCGCTCGACGATCTGATGCAAGAGACCATGCTCCACGAGAGCGATCTCTTGTTCGACGATCAGCACGACGAGTACGAGGTCGACGAAGACGACGACGACTGACGACAGGCATTTTGCGTCGCGCGTCGCCCGCGCCAAGCCCGGGCCTTGCTTTCCGGACGCGGACCATTAACCTCCGCGTCCCCATGCAAGTCCAGGTTGCGCGCATCTCGCCGGTGGTGATGGAGCTCGCCGTCGAAGTCCCGGCGGACGCCGTTCGCGTCGAGGTCGAGAAGGCTTACTCGACTCTCCAGCGCAAAGCGCGCGTCCGGGGCTTCCGTCCCGGCAAGGCCCCCCGGCAGGTGCTCGCGCACCTTTACGGGCCGCAGGTCGCCAGCGATGTCGTCAACGCGATCGTCAACGGCACCCTCCCGAAGGCGCTGTCCGAGAACAACGTCCAGCCGATCAACCAGCCGAAGGTCGAGGCCGGCAAGTTCGATCAGGCGTCGACGTTCTCGTACAAGGCGCGCTTCGAGGTGCAGCCCGAGATCACCGACGTCTCGTACGAAGGCCTCGACCTCGTCCGGCCGCCCGAGGCGGCAACGGAGGCGTCGGTCGACGAGCAGCTCGAGCTCCTGCGCCGCCAGCACGCGAGCCTCAAGGCCCCCGAGCCCGCGCGCGCCGCCCAGAAGGGCGACGTGGTGACCATCGACTTCACGCTCTCGGTCGCGGGCAAAGACGTCAAAGAGGGCGGGGGTGACGGGCTCCCCCTCGAGGTGGGGTCGGGGCAGATCCTGCCCGAGCTCGACGCGGCGCTCGCCGGCAAGAACGGCGAGGACAAGTTCATCGTCGAGGCCAGGTTCCCCGATGGTCACCCGACCAAGGAGCTGGCCGGCAAGGTCGGCACGCTCCACGTGGTGATCAAGGACATCAAGGAGCGTATCCTCCCGTCGCTCGACGACGAGTTCGCCAAGGACGTCGGGGCTTTCCAGACGCTCGTCGAGCTTCGCGCCGACATCCACACCAAGCTCGAGAAGGTGCTCAAGGATCGGGCCGAGTCGGCGCTCGCCGAGCAGATCGTCGAGAAGCTCAACGAGAAGAACCCCCTCGACGTGCCGCCGTCGCTCGTCGAGCAGCAGTGCCGCATGATGGAGAGGGAGCTCCTCCAGAACGCACGCCGCGCGGGCCAGAGAATCTCGGCCGATGACTTCGCCAAGGTGCACGGGCAGGTCCACGCCGACGCCGAGAAGAAGGTGCGCGCCGGCCTCTTGATGGGCGCGATCGCCAAGAAGCTCGAGGTCAAGGTGACCGACGAAGACATCCAGAAAGGCCTGGAAGAGCTGTCGGCGGAGACCGGCAAGAACGTCGCGAAGCTCCGCGCGGAGTACAATGAACCGCAGCGGCGCCAGATCCTCCTGGGAATGATCCTCGAAGACAAAGTGCTCGACGTGATCGAGGGCAAAGCGAATATCCGCACCGGTGAGGCCCTTCCGGCGGCTACCGAGACCGCGGCCGCATCATCCGAAACCAAGACTGGCTGACAGCGCTCCCGGTTGCCCCGGGGGGACGCGGTCAAAACCTCGCGAGGGATCCATGTCGACGAAGCGTCCCGAGAACCGAACCCAGGCCATCCGTACCCTCGAAGCGGTACGCGACTTCATCCCGTACCCGACGGTCGTCGAGACGACGCACCGCGGCGAGCGGAACTGGGACATCTTCAGCCGCTTGCTCAAGGACCGCATCGTCTTTCTCGGCACCGAGATCAACGACGACGTGGCCAACATCATCATCGCCCAGTTTCTCTTTCTCGAGAGCGAAGATCCCGACAAGGAGATCATGCTCTACATCAACAGCCCGGGCGGCGTGGTGACGAGCGGTCTCGCCATCTTCGACACGATGCAGTACGTGCGCTCCACCGTGAGCACCACGTGCCTCGGCATGGCGGCGTCGATGGCCGCGGTGCTGCTGGCGGCCGGCATCAAGGGCCGGCGGACGGCGCTCCCCAACGCGCGGGTCATGATCCATCAGCCGCTCGGCGGCGCCCGCGGTCAGGCGACCGACATCGAGATCCAGGCTCGCGAGATCCGCCACCTCAAAGAGGTGATCACCGACATCCTCGCGACGGCCACGGGCAAGCCCAAGGACCTCATCCACAAAGACATCGACCGCGACTTCTACATGGGAGCGGCGCAGGCCAAGGAATACGGCCTCATCGACGACGTGCTTCCGCCGCGTAAGAAGGGCGGCGTCGAACGAGACGAGAAGCCGTCTCGCGAGCGCTAGGCGACGATCCCGGCGAGGGGGCCACGCTTTGAGCCAGGCCAGCGCCTGGGACCAGGACGAGGGCGGAGGCGAGGGCGAGTTCGAGTGCGTCCCGCCGGGACCAGGGAACCGCACAAGCTTGCGACGATGGGGGGGTGGGTCTAAGCTTTCCCACGATATGCGCAGGTGCTTGTGGCAACGGCGTGCTCGGGTGAGCGCGATCGAGAACTGAGCGCGAGACGAGTCGACACGACACGAGGCGAGCTTTGGAACGCAGACGGGACGATCACCAGAACGGCAATCTGAACTGCTCTTTCTGCGGCAAGTCGCAGAAAGAGGTGAAGAAGCTCATTGCCGGCCCGACCGTCTACATCTGCGACGAGTGCATCGGGCTGTGCAACGACATCATCGCCGAAGAGGTCGAGAAGGACGAGCCGTACGCCGGGTCGACGCCGGTCCCCAAGCCGTCGGAGATCAAGTCGATCCTCGATGACTACGTCATCGGGCAGGACCGCGCGAAGAAGATCCTCGCCGTCGCCGTTCACAACCACTACAAGCGCATCGATTCGCGCGTCGGTGCCGACGACGTCGAGCTCGCGAAGTCGAACATCTTGCTGCTCGGGCCCACGGGCACCGGCAAGACGCTGCTCGCGCAGACGCTCGCGAAGATCCTCAACGTACCGTTCGCCATCGCCGACGCCACCACGCTCACCGAGGCGGGCTACGTGGGCGAAGACGTCGAGAACATCATTGTTCAGCTCCTGCAGAACGCGGATCACGACGTCGAGCGCGCGCAGCGCGGCATCGTCTACATCGACGAGATCGACAAGATCAGCCGCAAGGGCGATAACCCCAGCATCACCCGCGACGTCTCGGGCGAGGGCGTGCAGCAGGCGCTCCTCAAGATCATCGAGGGCACCATCGCCAACGTGCCGCCCAAGGGCGGCCGAAAGCACCCGCAGCAAGATTTCTTGCAGGTCGACACGACCAACATCCTCTTCATCTGCGGCGGCGCGTTCGTCGGTCTCGAGCAGATCGTCCAGCGGCGCACGGGTCAGTCGACGCTCGGCTTCGGCGCCGACATCAAGAGCAAGAAAGACTTCAAGCTCGGCGAGCTCCTCGAGAAGGTGCAGCCCGAAGACCTGCTCAAGTTCGGACTGATCCCTGAGTTCATCGGCCGCTTGCCGGTCCTCGCCACGCTCCACGAGCTCAACGAAGAGGCGCTCGTCGACATCCTCACGAAGCCGAAGAACGCGCTCGTGAAGCAGTACCAGCGTCTCTTCGAGATGGACGGCGTGAAGCTCAAGTTCACCAAAGGCGCGCTGCAGGCGGTGTCGAAAGAGGCGCTCGTACGCCAGTCCGGCGCCCGCGGTCTCCGGGCCATCCTCGAGCACGCGATGCTCGACATCATGTACGACATCCCGTCGCGCAGCGGGATCAAAGAGGCGGTCGTCAACGAAGACGTCATCACGAAGCGCGAGCCGCCGCTCATCGTCTATCAAAAAGAAGCCGAGCTCGCGTAGGCGCGCGCCAGTGCGTTTTGCCGTATTGCCCCGAAGACGTCGCGCACGTCGTGTCTCCTTGCGGAGCCACTCGAGCGGCTCGTGCCGTGGGAGCCGCTCGGGTGCGCTCGCGCTCGCGTTCCGTCCGTCCGGCGGGCGCGCGCTCGGCGGCCGCATGAGGACCCCTGATGTTCTTCAACAAGGATACTGACGGAAAGGGACCTCCCTTGGTGAAGAGGCGCACCGTTCCGCTGCTCCCGCTGCGGGACATCATCGTGTTTCCGTACATGGTCTCGCAGCTCTTCGTCGGCCGCGAGCGGTCGATCAACGCGCTCGACGCGGCGATGGCGCGGGACAAGGACATCTTCCTGGCCGCGCAGAAGAACGCGAAGACCAACGAGCCGACCCCGGAAGACATCTTCACCGTCGGCACGCTCGGCACGGTCATGCAGCTCCTGCGGCTGCCCGACGGCACGGTGAAGGTGCTCGTCGAGGGCAAGCGACGCGCGCGCATCAAGCGCTTCGCGCAGACCGACGAGTTCTTCCTCGTCGAGGTCGACGAGATCGCCGAGGTGTGGCCCCGCGGCGTCGAGGTCGAGGCGCTGATGCGCAGCGTGCAGGCGGCCTTCGAGCTCTACGTGAAGCTGAACAAGAAGGTTCAGCCCGAAGTGTTGATGAGCGTGCAGACGATCGACGACCCGGCGCGACTGAGCGACACCATCGTCGCCAACCTGCCCACGGTGAAGCTCGTCGACCGCCAGAACCTGCTCGAGACCGAAGATGCCTCGCGCCGCCTCGAACGTCTGCACGAGTTGATGCAGGCCGAGATCGAGATTCTCCAAGTGGAGAAGAAGATCCGGTCGCGCGTCAAGAAGCAGATGGAGAAGACCCAGAAGGAATATTATTTAAACGAGCAAATGCAGGCCATCCAGAAGGAGCTGGGTGGCGGCGAGCGCGACGAGTTCAAGAACGAGATCCAGGAGATCGAAGAGACGCTCAAGACCAAGCGCATGAGCAAAGAGGCCGGCGCGAAGGTCAAGAAGGAGCTGAAGAAGCTCAAGATGATGCACCCGACGAGCGCCGAGGCGACCGTCGTTCGCAACTACATCGACTGGATCATCTCCCTCCCCTGGTACGAGAAGAGCGAAGAGACCTACGACCTCGCGAAGGCCGACGCGGTCCTCGACGAGGACCACTACGGCCTCAAGAAGATCAAAGAGCGCATCCTCGAGTACCTGGCCGTTCAGGCGCTGACCAAGAAGCTCAAGGGGCCGGTGCTCTGCTTCGTGGGCCCCCCCGGCGTGGGCAAGACGAGCCTCGCGAAGAGCATCGCCCGGGCGACGGGGCGCAAGTTCGTTCGGCTGAGCCTCGGGGGCGTTCGCGACGAGGCCGAGATCCGCGGCCATCGGCGCACGTACATCGGCGCGATGCCAGGCAAGCTGATTCAGAGCCTGCGAAAGGTCGGGACCAACAACCCCGTCTTCTTGCTCGACGAGGTCGACAAGATGTCGACCGACTTCCGCGGCGATCCGGCGGCGGCCCTGCTCGAAGTGCTCGATCCAGAGCAAAATCATAGCTTCAACGACCACTACCTCGACCTCGACTACGACCTCGCCGACGTCATGTTCATCACGACGGCGAACACGCTGGGCGGCATTCCCATCCCGCTCCAGGACCGCATGGAGATCATCCAGCTGTCCGGGTACACCGAGTTCGAGAAGCTCAACATCGCCGTGAAGTACCTGGTGCCGCGCCAGCGCAAGGAGTGCGGGCTCGACGACGTGCCCCTCACGATCAGCGAGAACGCGATCCGCACCATCATCCACCACTACACGCGCGAGGCCGGCGTGCGCTCGCTCGAGCGCGAGATCGCGAGCATCGCGCGAAAGGTGGCCCGCCAGGTCGTGGCCGACGGCAAAGAGAAGGCGATCGAGGTCGTCGGCAAAGACGTGCCGAAGTACCTCGGGGTGCCCAAGTTCCGCGTCGGCAAGAAAGAAGAGCACGACGAGATCGGCCTCACGAACGGGCTCTCGGTCACGTCGAACGGGGGAGGCGAGCTCCTCGCGTGCGAGGTCACCGTCGTCTCCGGTAAGGGCAAGCTCGTGATCACGGGCCTGCTCGAGAAGGGGATGGAAGAGAGCGCGCAGGCGGCGATGAGCTATGTGCGAGCTCGCGCGGAAGCCCTCGGTCTCGAACCGGATTTCTATCAGAAGATCGACGTGCACGTGCACTTCCCGGAGTTCGTCCGGAAAGACGGGCCGAGCGCCGGCGTCACCATGGCAACCAGCCTGGCGAGCGCGCTCATCAAGGTGCCCGTGAAGCGCGACCTGGCGATGACGGGCGAGATCACCCTCCGCGGCCGCGTGATGCCGATCGGGGGCCTCAAAGAGAAGCTCCTCGCGGCCCACCGGAGCGGGATCACGACGGTGATCGTGCCCAAAGAGAACCGCAAAGACCTGCGCGAAGTGCCCCGCCGGGTGCTCCGATCGACGCGCGTCGTTCTGGTCGATCACATGGACGAAGTGCTTCGCGAGGCGCTCGTCTTGCCGGCGCCCGACAAGTTCCTGGGCGGCAGCCGCGAGCGCTGGGAATACCGCGAGGGCGAGCTCGTCGTCATCCCCGCGAGCGTCGAGGGCGGTACGCCCGCCGCCACGCCCCCGCCCGGGGCCGAGCGGCCGCGCGGCGAGGGACCGGGAAAGCCGCCCGCCTCCGCCCCTGCAGCGCCGCTGCCGGCGTAGCGCGAGGGGGCGAAGAACGCGTAGGATCCCGCTTGACCGAGCGCTGCGCGTGCGTAGAGTGGCGCGGCTTCGAGGTCAGGCAGGTAAGGTATGGGTCAGGACGTCGGGCGGGTAGCTCAGCGGTAGAGCACTGGCCTTACAAGCCGGCTGTCGCAGGTTCAAGCCCTGTCCCGCCTACGACGAGCCCCTCGGGGGGCACGCTTCGCAAGAAGCCGAGACGATTGAGGTTCACAGAACCGAGCGAAGTCGAGTAAAGGCACCGTCAGAGCAGCAAAAGCGCACCGTTTGGGGTGGTAGTTAAGTTGGTTATAACGCCGGCCTGTCACGCCGGAGGCCGCGGGTTCGAGTCCCGTCCACCCCGCTCAGATTACTCGAGAAAAAGCTAAATTTTCGTTGTCCGAGGCCGCGCGTGCCACCAGCGTGCCACGAGACGGCCAGGGCGACTCGAGCAGGCACTGCGGTAGGGCAGGGAAGGGGTCGCCGAAGCCGTCTCGGACCGCCTCGGCCTCGCGGACGTACCGCAGCGTCGTGCCGTAATCGCGGTGGCCGCATCGCTGCATGATCTTGAGCGGATCATCGCCGCGTACGGCCATCCATGTGGCGCCCGTCGCCCGCAGATCGTGCCATGTGATGTTTTGGCTCTGCGCGTTGGTCTCGTGCAGTGCCGCCCGCCGGACGCCCGCCTTCCAAAGCCAGCGCCGGAAGTTCCGGGCCATCGCGCGCTCGCTTGCGAGATCAGTGACCAGCCCCCCGCAGTGTCCGAAAAGCTATCGCCGTACGTCATGCAGCCTCGCGGCAGTAGTAATTGAGGAGTCCGCCGAGACGCGACCGGCATCCGATCTCTCCGGGGATCGCGTTGTCGTTGCTCGGCGATGGCTTCGGCCTGATGATTTGGCTGCCGATTCCTTGGTGGTGGCGCTCGGTCAGGTAGTGCCCCATGAACTCGTTGATCAGGTGCCGCAGGTGGCGCTCCCCGAAAATGACGAAGTGGTCCAAGCACTCGGTCCGGACCGTTTTCACGAAACGCTCCGCATGGGGGTTGCAATTCGGGCTCTGGGCCGGAATCGGCACGCACTTCACGTCACCGGTCTTGAGCAGCGCTGTCCACGCCTCGGTGAACACCGGATCTCGATCGTGGACCAGGTGGGTCGCGTGGCGCAGGAATCCGTCCACCGGATCGAGCAGATTGCGCGCAATCTGCGTCATCCAATCGCCGTCCGGAGCGATGCGGACCCCTGCGATCTGCACGGCGCGTGACTTCACTTCCATGACGAAAAACACCATGTGGCGGACCGTCCCGAACACGCCGAGGACCTCGACGCTGAAGAAATCGCACGCGTACAGCGTCTCCCAGTGGCTTGTGAGAAACTGCTTCCACGTCCGCTTGCGGTTGCGTTCCGGCGCTGGCTCGATGCCGGCTTCCGCCAGGATGTTCGCCACCGTCGTGCGGCCAATCTCGACCTGCAGCCCGCGCAGCGCGTCGCGGATCCGCGTGTATCCCCACCCCGGGTTGCCGCGCGCCAGCTCGAGCACGAGCTCGCGGATGTCAGCCGTTTTGCCCGGCCGTCCGGCCTTGCGATCCTTCGAGCTGTCGTACTTCTGCGCGGCCAGCTGACGAAACCAGGCGAGAATCGTCTCCGGGCGCACGATCTGGCAGCAGGCCCGGCGCTCCTCGGCCGTCAGCTCCTTGCCCTTCAGCGCCAGGCGGCGCCGCTGCTCGGCGCTCAACTCAATCCTGGTTTTGCCCGTCGCCGTCGCAAGGGCCTCCTTGAGAACCAGAACCTCCTCCCGCAGGTAGTCGACCCTCCGTGCCATCCGCTCGTTGATCGCGTACGCGATCATCGCGACGATGAACTGGAGCGTCACCGGGAGCATCAGGTCGCGCCCAGACTGCCCGCGATCTGCCGCATCTTCAAGCCTCCGGTTTGCCGGCGAATCGTGCAACAATCGGCGGCGATGAGTTTCTGGACAGTACGGGTAGCGGTAGCTCGCGTCCGTCGGTTCCGTCGTCGCTGTCGTTGAATCAACCTTTCGCAGGAGACCTTCGCCATCGAGCTTTCCGAGCTCGGCGTCGAGCTGGCGCAACAGAAGGTGGAGGGACTCGGGGAAGGCCGGATCAGCCGCAGCCTGCTGGGCGAGTTGCTTGAGGGGGGAGTGCTTATGCAGGAAATGCTGCCGGAAGCGCCCGTCCTCCGCCACTGGGCCGTTCCAGAGAATCTGGCCGAGGGCCTTGATCCCCTTCTCGCAGGCCTGCTGGAGCCAGTAGCGCCGGTGGCACTCCTGTGCGGCCTCGAGCTTCCCCGCTTCAAGATCAGCACGGGCCTGGCGGAGCCACGCCTTCAAGCGTTCGTCCGCCATCGCTACGCGGCCCGCGAGACCTCGCGTGCCACGTCGACGAGGGCCTTCGCGTCGCCGGCGTCGAGCATCACGGTTCCGGCGGCTACAGCTCGGGCCAGCTCGGGCTCTCTGCGGAGCGCAGCCTCCAGGCTCGGTCTGTTCCCCGCGATGATCGCGACTGGGAAGCGAAACTCCACGCCGGGGCTGAAGAAAGTGGGCTCCTCGGCCTTCTCGTCGTCGGCCATCGAGGGGATCACCTCCACCAGCCACGCTTCAACGGCCTCAGGCCGGATCCAGATCGCCCCCGTGGTCGGCTCCTCGAGCTTCGAGTGCGCGTCGACGAGTTCGACGACTTGTTCCTTAGGAATCACGCGCTCAGTATAGCCGACTCGCGGGCCAGCGACACGACCGACGCTCGCCCGCCAAGGTGAGGCCAACCGGAGGCTGTCTGGCGTAGCCGGCGCTGGCATCCGGGGCGGCCCGGGGGGCCCCGATGCGCTTCTCGATCCTGCATCTATCCGGTCTCCATCGCGGTGTCGCGGACGAGATCGATACGGGCGCGCTGCTCGACTCGCTCGTTGGACCTCGAGCGGTCCGCCGGGGAAGACCGTCCCATCCTCCGGCCATCGATGTGCGTCGTGACGGGCGAGACATGGTCTACGGCGCCTCGGCATCGCGACGAGGACGAACGCGAGAAGATTGCCGGCGAGGTGTTGCTCATCACAGGGAGCGGCGTCCAGTGCATCCGGGCGGATCGGGTCCTTCCTGGTGCTCAGATCGTCGTGCCGGCTGCCCGTGGAGGTGCCGACAAGTACGGATGGAAGCCGGAGGACACGGCGCCCGTGTCGGACCTGTCACTCGCGGCACGCGGTCCGGGGCTGCCTGGCGATCCTGGGAAGCAGCCGGGTGCGCGCTCGGCGCGGCGACGTGAGCTCGTGCTCGTTTGGTCGCCCGATATTGCCCGCGCGTGGCTGGGCGCTGGGGCGGACGCGAGCATGCGTCCACTTGTCGACGTACTCGCCGACCCGGATGCGACCCTTGCGGACGCAGACGTGAAGCTTCGCTCCTGGTTCAAGGAGAACGAAACTGCGCTACCTGCCGACGTATGTGCGACGATCGCCGGACTCACGAGCAGGACCCCCGAGTGGCTGACGGCCGGAGATGAGCAGTTCGGTCTTGTCCTTCGCGACGGCCGGGTCACCGGAGAAGATCTGGTGGAAGGGCGAGAGCTACAGAGAACCGTTCCCGTTTCCCTCGTCGAGCACCTGCGTACCGTAGGCGAACTCTCCGAGACGTTCGCCCGTGGGGTCGGTCTCACTGAATCCCTGGTCGCCGCGCTCCGCCTTGCCGGAGCGACGCACGACCTGGGCAAAGCGGACCCACGGTTTCAGAGACGCCTCGGAGCTCCGGAAGGAGAGCTCCTCGCGAAGAGTTTTACCTACGACAGAAGCCTTCCACGCGGCGAACGCCACGAAGTCTATTCCGTTGCCATTCTCGATCGGCACGCAGACATATTCGCGGGTGGGAACACACGTCGTCGACGCTCTCCGTCGTCTTCGGACGACGGCTTCGTTGAAGCTTCAACGTGCTGTCGGTCGAGACCGTCGGCGACAACTCTCTCCGCGTCTTCGGACGACGGCTTCGTTGAAGCGGGGCTTGTGTCGCTTTCGGTCGGCAACGCCGCGCAGTCTCTCCGTCGTCTTCGGACGACGGCTTCGTTGAAGCCGTGGAGCCGCGGGAGCTAAACGATGACCATCGACCTGCTCTCCGTCGTCTTCGGACGACGGCTTCGTTGAAGCGGTACCACTCGTCAGCAACGAAGGTGGCCTTGCGCTCTCTCCGTCGTCTTCGGACGACGGCTTCGTTGAAGCTACAAGGAGCCGCCGCAGCCCGGCGAGCCAGGATACCGTCGCATGCAGCAGCCCAAGCGCGTGCGCTCTCCGTCGTCTTCGGACGACGGCTTCGTTGAAGCCTGGCAGAGATGGTCCGGCCGCTCAGGACGCGTCGGTCCTCTCCGTCGTCTTCGGACGACGGCTTCGTTGAAGCAACGCCGCCGACGCGCGCGCGGACACCCTCTCCGTCGACGGCTTCGTTGAAGCCATCCGCTCGTTGATCGCGTACGCGATCATCGCGACGATGAACTGGAGCGTCACCGGGAGCATCAGGTCGGGCCCAGACTGCCCGCGATCTGCCGCATCTTCAAGCGGCGGTTTGCCCGCGAATCGTGCAACAATCGGCGGCGATGAGTTTCTCGACACTGCGGGATACGTGAGGGAGAGGGGGCCCTTGGCGCCTGTGCCGGCGATGTGGCCGGGCCTGCCGGTCCATTCCGTGGGACGGCCGCCCCCGCCAAGTAGCGTCGGTCCGCTCAGGAAGGCCAGAGGACTCGGCCGGTGGCGCCATCCTGGATGATGGCACCCCCGAGTGCGGCGAGCGTTTCGAACGGGACGCCAGTCAGCGACTCAATGACGATGCGCTCCAAAGGCACCAGCGCGAACACCTCGAACGCCTCTCTCGTTTCGTCGGCGATGCTAAACGAGGAAGGGAGAGCCCGGCCGAGGAGTTTGGACAGGCGACCACGGTCGATTGGATCCAGCACGTACCGATCGCCCTGCCGCCCACGAGACTGTCGGATATGCACCGGCTGAGGCGGACTCACTGGAACGGGCGTCCCTCCGCGCAGTCGAGCTACCACCTGGCCGAAGAGCGGCATGGTCGACGCTCTCAAGTCGCGCAACTCGCCTGGCGCTTCGACCTCTGGGCTTGCGTAGAAGCGCACCGCGACAGGGCCCTCCGACCAGATCGATGATGAGTCGCCGGGCCGCCAAGCCAGCAATGCACGGTCAACAAGCACGGCAGCCGCGTCGGCGGGAAGGTCGTCTGGGAAAACGATATCGAGGAGGCTTACGACTCTTCCGCCAGGCGCGTCGATCTCCTTCATGGTCAACATCAGCGTGGGCTTGAAGACGGGCTCTACGAGCCCAAGCTGGGGATCGCGCGCGAGAGCGGCGGAGGTCTGCTGGCCATGCACGTAGACAGCTACGTTCACGCCCAACCCTCCCAACGGACTTCGCACTCGCTGTGCGACGAGGAGCATCAGGCCGCCTTTGGCCGCCGTGGGAGTGCATTCACGCGCCCGTCGTCCGCAGCGTCGAGTGGGACTTCTTCAAGGTCTGCTAACGCGCGCATTCGAGCATCATACTGCTCCGGCCAGGCCCGCCACCCCTCCGACTCGACGCGATTCTGCTCAGGGTCGTCTAGCTTCTCGTACAGATCTTCCAGATGCGCCAAGAGCGGGCGGTCGTGCTCGGGCCGCCAGCTCTTTGAGCGGCGCGACTCGCGAAGCAAGTCCACCATGCGCAGGTAGAGGTCCACGTAGCTCATGCCGTCCTCCATTTCGGTCGCGTCGCGACTAGACGTCGTTGTAGCTCATCGCGGTCGCAGGCACCCGCAGGCTCGACCCCGGCGTGCGTTCGCGCGCCGACTTCACCAAGACAGAGCTGGAAAGCTGCAAGCTCCTCCTCATCCAAGGCGTACAGGACCGTCTCCGCGTTGAGGCCGGGCTCGCCCTGCAAGTTGAGCACGGCCTTCGGGCGAATCGGGTTCGGGATTTGCCGGGGATCCAGGAAGATGGACAGTGCCTTCTCGCCGGGTCGCACACCGAGCATGTTCCGCTCTTCACCCACGGCGGGTGCCCCGTCGTCGCCCGGGATCATGGCGCGGTAGAGCAGGCGACTCGCCACTGGACGAGCACAAGGCTACCACGAGCCACGCTCACCCGCGGGAGCCTGCTCGCCACGAACGCGAGGATCGTCGCCGGGCACAGACGCGAGCCCACACGCTTCTCGGAAAGAAGGTCCTCGAGGTGTTCGCGCAGACCCCCAAGCCAAAGGCCGCCGCCGCCGCCGCCGCGAAGAAACGATGACCGTCGACGAGCTTCGACTACCTGCGGGAGGAGGTTCTGGTTCTCAAGGAGGCCCTTGCGACAGCGGCGCCGCCTGGCGCTGAAGGGCAAGGAGCTGACGGCCGAGGAACGCCGGGTCTGCTGCCAGATCGTGCGCACGGAGACGATCCTTGCCTGGTTTCGCCAGCTGGCCTCGCAAGAAGTACGGCAGCTCGAAGGATCGCAAGGCGGGATCGGCTGGCCCCGGCCGCCGTACTGCTCGCGCCAACGCTAGAGCCGCCGCCGCGTCCCAGCCCAGCCGGGATCGGGTCCCGGCTTCTCGCCCCGCCATGACGCACCTCGCCTGGGGCGAGGCTATGCGGCGCGGATCACGACCTCACGCACGCTTGCCGGAAGGACACCCTTCACCAGATCCGGGACCGCTCGGATCTGGATCGACCGCGTTCGTGGCACCCTCGGCGCCGATGAAACGCAACCTGACGCCGATTGGTGATCGGCGGCCTGATTGGCATGCGTGGTGCCCGCGCGTTCCTAGCGGTCGTCCTGCGCGCGAGGAGCAAGCGGTGTAGCGCTCTAGCGTCGCGGTAGCGTTACCAGTGTCCGCGGAAACGACGCAAAGAACTTCGCGTGCCCTGCACGGGACGTGCGGGGATCAGGTCGCCTTCGTGCAGAGTATCTCTGCGGGATTCTTGGGGGCGACCGGGTGCGGCGGGCCGCGGCAATGATCTGCTCGTGCGGAGCGAACGGGGACTCTCGGACGTTCCTTGACGTGCTGGGGCGCAGCGCGCGCTCCACCCTCGTGCTGTCCATATGCTGTCCATTTTGCTGTCCATCACGGCACCTTGGCGCGTAACGAGCTGGACGCGCGCGAAACGCCTCGGGGCTGTTTTTCTCGATGCTTCAGTTCAAATGCGGTTTGCAGGTAACGGTCTGTAACGCCTCGAAACCACGTGACAATCACTTTGCCAAGGTGGACGTCGAGGGTTCAAATGCCTTCTCCCGCATCAGGGATGCGGCGACGAGCGGCGGAGTACGATGAGCTGGTGGCGGAGCAAGAGGTTCTCGGCAGCGACGACGGCGCGCGGCGCGAAAACTCTCACGACGGCTGCGACTACGTTGCGGAGAGTCGATCACCGAGCGATCCTCGGCCCCGTGGTCTCGCAGTTCCAGCCGCGTCGCGCCCGTGCGCCCTCCTCCGCGGCCTGCGCCTCGAGCTTCTTCGGCGCACCCCCCCGCTCTTCCGTGTGCGCATTTTCTTCACGCGCCCGCCGACACGCTCGCATACGCGTTCCCTGGGCGTTTCCCCCCTGCGTCGTCATGCCCCCGTTGGCGTAGGAGCCGTGCGGCCGGCAACGTCAGGCCATTGGGCACACGGCTTCCATCAAACCTGGCGGAGAGCCAAAACTATCGGCGGACCTGCAGACGCCAATGCGCCTCTCGATGGGGTAGAGTCGATGGCGGGCGCGGTGCCGCATCGGATGCACTCATGCGCGACGTTAGGACGAAACGCCAGAACGCACTCGACTTTGCCGTCGCGACTTCTTTGGCCTTCGCTGTCGGATGTCGCGAGACCGGTTCATCCAGTGACCGGCGAGACGGGTATGCGGTGGACGGCGGCGGAGTCTCGGCGATGTCGAGCCCTGCGCGTGCGCTATCTGACTGCACCGCCTTCGCGAAAATGTCGACATCCGACAAGGCAGGCCGGCTCCTGATTGTCGGCTTGCCGGGGCCTCGGTTGAACGACAAGAGCAAGGCTCTGCTGGCTCGCATCCATCCCGGGGGGGTGTGCCTCTACAAGAAGAACATCGAATCGGACTCGCAGGTTCGCGACCTCGTAGCCGACGTGAAGAGTTTGTACTCGCCCGAGATGGAGCCGTTCATCGCTGTCGACGAAGAAGGCGGCGCGGTTTCGCGCTTCGAGGCAGGCATACTTCAGCTGCCTGGTGCGATGGCGCTCGGAGCCGCGGGCTCACCCGATCTCGCCCGCGAGGCCGGCGAGCAGCTTGGGCGATACCTGCGATCGCTCGGCATCAACATGAACTTCGCGCCGGTTCTGGAGCCAGCCACGAATCCCGCCAGCCGCACCATCGGCGTGCGTGCGTTTTCGGACGAAAGCGCTGCGGTGTCGACCCTCGGCGGCGCGTTCGTGGCAGGCCAGCAGAGCGCAGGCTTGCTCTCCGTCGTCAAACACTTTCCGGGGCACGGCATCGATCAAGTAGACAGCCACTGGAGAATCCCGGTCATTCCTGCCAAGACCCTCGAGGAGCTCGACGAGGAGACGCGACCTTTCGCCGTCGCCTTGACCGACGGAGGCGCCGACGGCGTGATGGTCTCCCACGCGGCGATCCCAGGCATCACGGGGACGCTCGACCCAATTACCTTCTCGCACGACGTCTTGACGGACTACGTGAAGGGCCGCCTTGGCTTTCGCGGGATCGTCGTCACCGATGCGCTGTCGATGAGCTCCTTGCGGAAAGCCGAACGGGCTGAGGACGTAGCGGCGCGCAGAGCCGTGGAAGCCGGCGCGGACATGGTCCTCTTGCCGTCGGGCGATCCGAGCGCGGCGCACGCGGCGCTAGCGGACGCGCTGACCTCGGGTGCCATCAGCGAGGAGAGGTCATCGGACGCTTTGATGCGCATCTGCGCGCTGCGCAAGCCCCACCGGGACAGGGCGCAAGGCGCGACCGAAGGTCCGGACGCGGCTCTCCCCCGCGAAATCGCGCGCCGGTCCATTACGGTCCTTAAGGGTGGCGACGTCGTTCCGGTCCGGCCGGGCAGCAGCGTCGCCGTCGTGACCACGAGCAGCGCGTTCCACGTTGCAGCGAATCGCCTTCATCCGGCGCGTTCAATCTTGCTGCCCTTTTTGGCACCCGACCTCTATGGTGTACCGCGCGAATGGGCTCCCGATGTCCTCGACGGCGCGCGCGCCGCTTGCGCGAAAGCCGACGTGCTGGTCGTCGCGATCATCAACGACGAGGAGCTGCCACTCCCACAAAGCCTGCGGGCTCTCGGAAAGCCCGTCGTCCTCGTGAGCCTGGGGCGGCCGTACCTCCTCGAACTCGGGCGGGACGCCGACGCACTGGTCGCGGCGTATTCGTATACGCCGGCCTCTGCGGAGGCCGTCGTTTCCGTGCTCTCCGGCTCGGAGCCCCCCGCCGGGCGCCTCCCGGTGATGCTGCCCCATTTCGAGCGAGGTGCTGGCCTCATGGTCCTTGGGGGACCGAAAGAGTGACGTCCACCAATGCGCTTGCCGGAACAGGCGAGTTGGCAAGGGTGCCGGAACAGCCTACGCCGGCCCACAGAGAAACTGAGACTGCCGTGGCGCTTGTGCCGACGGACGATATCGCGCGCCCGCTGTGCTCGCCGTCGTAGATGTTCGGTTGCGTGAACTCGTTAAAATCCCTCTCGCAGTCGGCGTCGACCGTGGCGTAGCTGGCCGACAGCGGCCCTGCGATGCAGCTTCCACCCGCGTTGACCGCCACCGCGCCGGGCGCAATGAGGGAGAGGGCGGCACCCCCGCCACACGCCGCAGCCGCAATGGTGGCGAGGAGTGAGAATTCACCATTTCCGGCATCGTTGAGTTGCACGGAAACCTGGGTCCCATGGCTGCTGAAAGTCAGACTATCGGCCCCGGCGAAGCACACGGGCGTGCTGGTACCGACTGAGTCATCCGTCAGGGTTCCCGCGATCAGGCAGGGCTTGCAGCTGCTCGTTTGGCACGAATACGCGCCACGTCCATCTGGACAGCAGAATGCCGCGGCGCTTAGC
>CZKU01000064.1_pt1 | contig 24647 bp, 24 predicted proteins | sample 1122471 | NCBI WGS metagenome assembly CZKU01 (sample SAMEA3539301, study PRJEB10725) | soil metagenome | biome: tundra; feature: field; material: soil | place: USA | collected 2010-05 | depth 0.15 m | reverse complement strand
CGATCGCCTACGCGATGTCCTGAGCCCCGGCCACTTCTCGGCCGACACCTCGATGCACCGATTTCTCCGGATCTAGGCGGCCGTTAACAGGCCTGACGCTGGCCTGCAAGACAAGCGAGTGGAGCGCGCGCTTCTGGGAGCGAGTTGCTCCAAAAAAGTACGAGCCGACTTGGTGCGACTCTGTTCGGGTCGTGGGCAAGGGACTGCGAGTCTCCTTCAATCCGGGCGTCCCCGTGCCGAGGCTCAAGCCCGAGCTACTGCGCACGGTCGCGGTCTGGGGCGAAGAACACCAGGCGGACTTCGGTCGCATGCACGTTGGTGTGGTAGGCGGAGGCAGCGTCGGCGCGTTGGTAGCGGAGTCACTTGCCAGGATGGGCGTTGGACGCCTGTCAGTGATCGACTTCGATCGCGTGGAGCGCCACAACCTGGATCGACTCCTTCATGCCAGCGGACGGAATATCGGCGAACTCAAGGTCGTGACGCTCTCCCGTGCGCTCATCGAGAGCGCGACGGCAGATCGTTTTCAGGTGCTCGCGGTAGCCGAGAATCTCGTTGACGAACCTGGGTATCGGGCAGCGCTCGACTGCGATGTGCTGTTTAGCTGTGTCGATCGCCCCTGGCCAAAGCGCGTCTTGAATCATCTCGCTTACGCGCATTTGGTGCCCGTCGTCGATGGAGGGATCGCCATCTATGCTCCCGAGGAAAAGCTAAGGCATGCTGATTGGAGTGCGCGCACTGCTGGACCACTCCGCGCATGCCTGGAATGCACCGGCGCTTACGACCCAGGGCTCGTGGCAGCGGAGATGGACGGCTACTTGGACCAACCCCGATACATCGAGGGGCTGCCTCTGGACCACGCCCTACGGCGGAACGAGAACGTGTTCCCTTTCAGCATGAGCCTTGCGGCGCACGAAGTGTTGCAGTTCATCGCCATGGTCACTGGGATGAAGCGCATGCATGACGTGGGCGAGCAGCGGTACCACTACTATCCGGGCACGATGGACGCGAACGAGGTCCGTTGCTCGCCGGGCTGTCCGCATCAAAAATTGGTCGCCACCGGCGATAAGGAGTTCGCGCTTTTTCGCGTTCGCGACGAGGCGCGCTCAACAAGCATCAACGGAACTGAATCCGTCGCTGGAGAAGGCCATGTCTGACGACTATTGGAGCGAGAGGTACGGCGATCTTGAAGGAATCGCGTCCACCACACGCGGGCGCTGTCACCTTTGCCACGAGAATGTTGTTCTCGCCCTGTACGGGCGCACGGGTCTCTTTGGTGGGGACACGGTCACCGTGGACCACTTGGAGCCGCAAGTCTTCGGTGGAGACGATGACGCCGACAACCTTCGAATCGCCCACGGCAACTGCAATAGTCTGCGTGGAGTCAAGGATCCCGAGGCGATTCGCCTCGCTCTCGCCGGTACTACCGATGAGCCGCTGAGCGACACGGCGTTCAACCTTCTGTCCGTTGGGGGCAGTGTCGCGGTCGGAGTGGCGGCGGGCCATGCCTTCGCCAGCACGAACCAGCGCGGTGAGCGTGAGTTCAATCAAGCCGCTGCCTGGGTCGCGGGCCTCCTGACGTTCGCGTTCACGAGGGAATTGTACTGAAAAAGGAGTTCAAGAATGTCGGATGATAAGACGAAGGTTGGTAAGTCGGATCGGGAGCGAGTCGCGGGCAATGAACCCTACGAGGTCGAGGTGCTCGTCAAAAAGTTCGATCTGCCCGCTCCGCTGGTCAGGAAGGTCATCGAGCAAGAAGGCCCGATGCGACGCGACGTCGAGAAGTACCTGGAGAAAATGAAGAAGCGGTAGTCGAGCTGCGGCGCACCTCGACGCTTTCGCAACTCGTGGTCAGATCCAGTTCTGCCGGCGAAGATGCTCCCACGCCGTTCGCACGTGCTCGGGCTTCATCGTCGTCGCCTTGCGGGCGTTCCATGCGTGAACGGCGCGTGTCGCCGCAGCGTCCGAACGACCGGCATCCGCGTCGTGCGTCGCCACCCAGTGGACCGTGGACAAGAGTTCCATGCCGAACGGGGTCTCGTAGCCTTCGATCAAGTTGGCGACCCTTCGGAGGCGTGTCTCGGATTCCCCGTTCGAAGCGAGGAAGGCTTCGGCTTCGCTCGCCGCACCCTCAATCAAGTCGAGGGGCGTTTCGGGCTTATTCTGTCCGTCGCCGAAGCCACGGAGGTAGTGCCCCTCGATGTGATGCAAAACGTGCCGGAGGTTGTCGGCGTAGGGACCGTAGTGATGAGCTTGGTAGTTGAGTCGAAGAGGTTCGCCCGCTACCTGAAGGAAGTACGCTAGCTTCTGCACTTCGAGGAGCGAGAGCCGGTAGTCGTATCCGGGAACCTGGTAGCGACTCATCAGGGCCAGCACAGCGGCTCGTCCTGGCGTCATCTTCGGCTTCTTGGTCTCGTTTCGCATCGCCTCTGCCGGCGGCGCCCCATTTGGCTCGAAGACCAACACCTCGACATCGGTGAGCGGCGAGAGTGCACGCTCGATCACGGGACGGACCTTGTTCCAATCGAGCCCGCCAAGCCCCGCGCCGAGCGGAGGGACAGCAATGGAGCGGACCTGCTGGTCGCGGATGACCTCGATCAGTGCGGCGAGCCCTTGCTCGATGTAGTCCAGCTTCGACGGCGACCGCCAATGCTTCTTCGTCGGGAAGTTGATGATGTAGCGAGGCAGGACGATGCCACCCGCGTCGAACACGAACATCTTCCCGATCTGAACGTCGCCCCGCTTGCAGGCTGCCTCGTACGCCTTGCTGTTCGCCGGGAACGCCTTCTTGAACTGAAGCGCAAGACCCTTCCCCATGACGCCCGCCGTGTTCACCGTGTTGACGAGCGCCTCGACCTTTGCGTCCAACAGGTTGCCGGTGACGAACTTGATCATCGCTGCGCCCTCAGTAGTACCAACCGGGCTGAATCGCTACGGGCGGCGTGCCGCTCGGAAGCAGAGCCCGCACCTTCGCTGCGACGGCTGCGTTCTTGACGGCGATGCTCTCCACGGCTGACCACGGGAAGGTCTCGTGGACGAGAAATTCTGCTTGGCGTTTCTCCTTCGTGTCGTCCCCCGCCCAGTACGTGAGCGGCATTACCGTCCAGTCCACTTCGCTGAGCTTGGCGAGCGAGCTGAAGTAGGTCGCATACGCGAGGTCGGCGTGACGGTCGGTGAACGCCCACGGCTTGCCCAGGGCAACCGCGGTCTGCACGCTGGACACCAGGTGGACGATCTCGTCCGCTCCACCCGCGTAGTCGATGTGCCCGCGCGACACCACGTAGAGCATCACCGAACGGTTGCAGAAGTTGAAGGGGACGTAGTCCCCGAGCTTGCCCCCAACGCCCACGGTGACCGGTCGGTTCAGGCGACGCTGCTTGATGTGCGAGTAGCCGATATTCGTCGTCACAAGGCTCCGCGCGATGCGCTGCGAGTCTGCCCAGAGGCAGCCGTGCCCGATGATGCTCGGCAGATTCTCCACGTGCGTGATGTGGAAGATCGGCGGGTTCGGCGGGACGACACCAGGCATTCAGCGCCCCCCTATCGACCTCTTCGACGCGTGCACCCGGAACGTGCATGACCTGGACATATGAACAGGTTCTCCACAACCTGTAAAGTCCTTTGATCGCAAAGGGTTGGCACCTCAATCGCGTACGACCTCGGGGAACCTCCGAGGTTCTTCGACGGCATGCGCGCCACAATATCATCGCCCCCTCTACCGCGACGACGGCGGCTGACTTCCCGGCTTCCGGATCTCCTCGTAGACGCGCCGCACCACCGCCTTGAAGAAGCGGTTCGCGAAGTCGCCCTCGTTGAAGTAGGCGGTCGCGATCTCCTGGTTTCGGTCCATGCGGTCCATGACCAGCCCGTCGATCACGGGCTTCATCGACAGCTCGAAGTTGTCGAGGGGGTTGGCCATTGCCTTCCCGACCACCGCCGGGTCCGTCTTGGCGTCGGCGACGAACTGTTCGACCAGGAGCGCGTTGCCCTCGCTGAACTCGGTGCCGAACCGCTCGTTCAAGACCTCGATGATCTCGGAGAGCGCGACCTCCTCGTCTTTGGCCTTGCGCGTGCCGACCTCGGTCGGTCCCCGAAGGGCGACCGGCTCCGCCAGGCTCAGGGCGATGCTCCCCTCGTTGATCTTGTCGAGGCGGTAGTACTTTAGCGCCACGTCGCCATCGAGCGCGAGAGGCGCCTTCTTCTCGTCCCGAGGAAGCTTCAGCTCCAGGAAACGGGCGAACGAGTACAGCTTCTCCAGGTCCTCGTCGGCGAAGGGCATGACCTGCGAGAGGAAGGAGTAGAGCCCGACGTAGCCGGTGAGAGCGTTGCGGAACTCGTCCTGCTTCTCCTCGTCGAGCGCCTTGAATCGGTCCACCGCAGGCCCCAGTGCCCGGTACATCTCGGCTTGGTCCGACTGCGTCTGCTTCTCCTTCGGCGCGTAGAAGTACTTGCAGAACGCCTCGACCTCGGTCGTCCAGAAGACCTGCATGGCTTCGAGACGGTGTTGCAGTTCGTAGAGCTGGTTCGGGTCCGCCGTCTCGGCGACGGTGGTCTGCTCGTAGTAGGGCTGGAAGGCGTCTTCGATCGTCTTCACATCATTGACGAAGTCGAGCACGAAGGTGTCCTCCTTCCCCGGCGCCATCCGGTTGAGGCGAGAGAGGGTCTGCACTGCCTGCACGTTCGAGAGCCGCTTGTCCACGTACATCGTGTGGAGCAGCGGCTGGTCGAAGCCGGTCTGGTACTTGTTCGCGACCAAGAGCACCTGGAAGTCATCGCTCGCGAACTTCTCGGGAAGTTCGCGTTCTTTGATGCCCCGGTTCATGCCGACCTCGGTCAGCTCGACGCCCTCGATGTCGGGGTCCTTGACGACGCCGGAGAACGCTACCAGCACGCCGATGTCGTACTTCTGCTCGGCGATGTACTTGTCGAACGCCTGCTTGTAGCGGACGGCGTGGAGGCGCGACGAGGTGACCACCATCGCCTTGGCGCGCCCACCGATCTTGTGGCTGACCTTGGTGCGGAAGTGCTCCACCATCACCTGCGTCTTCTGCGCGACGTTGTGGGGGTGCAGCGACATGAAGCGCGCCAGCTCGCTGGTCGCCTTCTTCTTGTTGACCTTCGGGTCGTCCTCCACGGCTTTGACCAACCGATAGAACGCTCGGTACGTCGTGTAGTTCTTGAGAACGTCGAGGATGAAGCCCTCCTCGATCGCCTGCCGCATCGAGTAGAGATGGAACGGCTTCGGCTTGCCCTCCGCGTCCCGATCGCCGAACACTTCCAGCGTCTTGGCCTTCGGGGTGGCGGTGAAGGCGAAGAACGACAGGTTCTTCTGCTTGCCGCGTGACTGCATCACCTTGAGCAGGCGGTCCTCGGAGTCCTCCTCGTCGTTGCCCTCCTCCTTCTCGGCGTCCTCCAGGGTACGCGCCGCCAGAACTTCCTTCATGTGGCGGGCGGATTCACCGGTCTGCGAACTGTGCGCCTCGTCCACGATCAGCGCGTACTTCCGGTTGGGCAGTCCGCTGAGGTGGTTCGTAACGAAGGGGAATTTCTGAAGGGTAGTGATGACGATCGGCGTTCCCGACGCGAGAGCACCAGCGAGCTGTTCGCTGTTCTCGTCGATCTTCAAGACCACGCCGTTTTTGTGTTCGAACTGGAAGATGGTCGCCTGAAGCTGCTGATCGAGAATGCGGCGGTCCGTCACCACGACGACCGAGTCGAAGACACGCTGGTCGTGATCGTCGTGCAGGCTCGACAGCCGATGTGCCAGCCAGGCGATCGAGTTCGACTTGCCCGACCCTGCGGAGTGCTGGATCAAGTAACTCTTGCCGGCGCCATCACGGCGAGCAGCTGCCTCAAGTTTTCGGACCGAGTCGAGCTGGTGGTAGCGCGGGAAAACGATCGATTCCTTCCTGACCGTCTTGCCGTCAACCTTCTTCTCCTCGACGGCGAGGTGAGCGAAGCGCCCGAGGATGTCCATGAAGGAGTCGCGCTGCCAGACCTCCTGCCAGAGGTAGCCCGTGCGGTAGCCGCTCTCGTGCTCGGGGTTGCCGGCGCCTTTGTCCTTGCCGCGATTGAACGGAAGGAACACCGTTCCGTCCCCTTCGAGCTTCGTGGCCATGTAGACCTGATCCGGATCTACTGCGAAGTGGACGAGCGCTCGCTTCTTGAACTGGAAGAGCGCGTGACGAGGATCGCGGTTTCGGTACTGTTTGATGGCGTCGTGGACGGTCTGGTTGGTCAGCGGGTTCTTCAGCTCGGCGGTGGCGACTGGAAAGCCGTTCACGAAGAGCACGAGGTCCACCGACTGGTCGCCGTCCTCGACGAAGCGCACCTGGCGCGTCACGACGAGTCGGTTCATCGCGTACTTGGCCAGGATGTCCGGGTTCATCCCGTGCGCCGGCTTGAAGTAGGCGCACTCGATCTTCTTGCCGAAGAACTTGAAGCCGTGGCGCAGGACATCGAGCGCGCCACGCGAATCGAGCGCCTTGACCAGGGTGTCGAGGACAGCGCCTTCGAGCCCTGACTGGTGGTGCTTCTTCAGCTCGTTCCAGGTCTCGGGTTGCGTGGCCTCCACGAAGTCGAAGAAGTCCTTCGAGACCAGCGCGGTCTTACGATCGAAGTCGCCCGGCGAGCCTTTGCTCCAGCCGCCCGAAGTGAGCAGATGGTGCTCGATCGCGTCCTCGAAGTGCTGCTCCTTCGTCTTGGGCATCATCCCCCCGCAAGGTCCGCGATTTGAGGCGCTAGCGCCTTCTCCAGGCGGACCATGTTCTCAATCATGTCGTCCTGGGTTCGAACCCAGGTGGCTTCCTCGTCTCGGATCCCGCCGGTCGCGATCGTCTTTCGGATCCGGCACGCTCGCTTGCCGTCCAGTCGTTCCCACTCGAGTGGACCTCCGAAGGCGGCTTCCACTTCCTGACGGTGAACGGTAAGAGCGTCGAAGACCTTCTTGTTCTCGTCGCCGGATTCCTTACCGCGGTCGATGTACAGCTCCACGGCTGCCTCGTGCTCCCAAATGACGTACGTGAAGCGGAGCCCGCCCTTGTTCACACCAACCCAGCTGTTGACGCCTGGCGATATCGTCGCGTGCAGTTTCGTTCGCACTTTCGCCCGCTCGAGGAGCGCCTCCCAAAAGCGTCGACAGAGCAGGTGCCGCTCAGCCAGATCCTTCTTGGTCTTCCCGACCTCGCGCGCCTCCTCGCTCGGACCGACGATCAGAGTGAGAAGCGGGGCGGGCGGCGACTCTCCGATGCGGATGGCTTCGACTTTGACCAGGTAGAACGAGGCGCTGCTGGACTCATTCAGCCAGGTGATTGCCCCGACGTGCTCCGGTCGAGGTTCGGCGACGATCCAGATCGCTGTCTTCGCGCCCAATGCCGTCAGGTAAGTGACGAGCTTGCCGAGATGATCGTGGTCGCTCTTTTCGAGCTGGTTCTCGATGACCACGGTTCCACCCGCTTCGTCCTCGGCTACGAGGTCCACGCTGAAGGAACCGGCACTCTGCTCCCGCTCCGCACCCGTGAGCGTCAGGTCGAGCGCCTCGTTCAGGACGTCAAGGTTCTCCTCGAGCCACTGTGTGAAGTCGTACGCCTCGTGCTTCCACACGGTCCGGAGTGGCACGCGTTCGATCTTGCCGATCATGCCGCCTCCTTCGGAGGGTCGATCGTGTGGGATATGGCGATGATGGTCACGTCGTCCTCGAAGCGCAGCTCGATGCTCATGCCCGCCCCTCAGCTCGCCTCGTAGCTCTTGACCAATAGAAGCTTCGACCTCTCGAAGTCGTCCATGGACCGCAAGGAGATCTCGAGATCCCCGGTCCCGAAGTGGCCTACCCCACGAACGTCGCGAGTGAACCCCTCCTCCAGGCGAATGCTGTCGGGTTCCACCTTTACGTGAACCGTCACCAACTTTGCCTTCCGATACAGCTCGACGCAGGCAAAGTTCTTCAGGCGCTTATACGCGTAGTAGTACTTCATCGGCTTGAGCTGCACGTCGTCCCCGAGACCGAGAAGGTACGACTTCGTCGCCTCGAAGAGGTCGCGAAGGTCGGGAGACGCCGCCGCCAGCTGCTCCTCGACGGTCATCCGTTGCCCAACCGCAATGCCCGAAGGTGACGCTTGGGCAGGGGCCACGCTTGGCGCCTCTGGCGGCGTCACCGACACCGTGTTCACCAGCTCGAAGAGCAGAAGCTCGTCGCCGTACTTGCGGTAGCGCACCAGCTCGATGTTTCGGTGGATCTGCTGCACGGCGTGCCCATCGTACCGGGTGAAATCACCCGCGATGCAGATCAGTCTAGGGCTGCTCCACTCAATCTCATCGGATGCTTCCTTGCCGAGCTTCTTCAGCACGAAAAGTTCGAACTCGCCTCGGTGGTCCATCAGCCAGTCGAGGTAAAAGAGCCCCTGGTTGATGACGTTCTCGTTGGTCGCGCGCTTGTACTCGATGATGACGGGGCATCCATTCTCGTCGATGCCGAGCGTGTCGATGCGACCGCCGTGGACCTTGCCCGTCGAGTACTCCGTGGCGAGGAAACGCACGCCGAGGAAGGTGTCGAGGTGAGCCTCGATCAGCGACTGGAGCGACTTCTCGAGGGCGACCGACTTGCTCGCCAGCTCGACGGGCGGACTGCCCCCCGCGGTCCTGAACAGCTTGATGTCGCTCACGCCGCCTCCTTCGACACGTCGAACTTGCCTGTAACGGCGGCGGTGATGAGGGCTTGGCGGTACTCGCGAAGTCGTTCGAGCTGCTCCTGCACGGACCCGCTCAGCCGTTTTGACCAGGCGTCAACGGCTTCGATACGTGCGACGATCTCGTCCTGCTCTGCCCGAGGCGGCAGCGCTAGGACGACATCCCCGATAATGCGGAGGTTCAGCCCGTCCATGGTGCTGCCTTGCGCAGCTTCGGCAAGTTGAGAGATGCCAACGTTGCTCCGCAGAACCCACGCGACGTAGTGGGCGCTGGCCTGCCGTTCGCCAATCACGTACCGCACGAGACGCGGGTTCATGATTCCGCGTTCAATCCCCTGCGGTACAACCGCTACGCGCCCAATCGTGCCCATAACAGTCACGAGAAGATCCCCCGGATGGACCTCGTACTCGCGCATCTCGGCGAACTTCTCCGGCGAGATGTAATAGTCGCCTGTTGCAAAGTCGTTCGGGATGACCTGCTGCTGCCCGTAGACCCGAACGCCGGAGGAGCTGTACATCGCTTTCGTCAGCGACGACCCGTATGGTCCAGCAAGTTGGTGAGCGACCACACGCCGTAGCGGGAGGACGCGCCAGTGCTGGGGAACACCGCCTATCCACACCACGCCCGAATCCCTCATCGGCACGTTCAGGTCCAGCCCCTTCGTCACCGCCTGCGTGATGAGCGCCTGGCGCTTCTCCTGGAGCAACTCGATGAGCCGCTCCTTCTTGGTGATGAGGCCATCGATGGCGGCGGTCTTGTGGTCCAGGAAGGAGACAATCGCCTTCTGATCCTCCTTTGGCGGGAGGGGAAGCGCGAGTTCTTTGAACTCGGCGAAGCGAAAGTCGGTAGAGCGCTCACGAATGCCCTTTGCCAGTGAAGAGATGAACCCGCTCACCGCGAGGTGGCGCAGGACGGATGCGTAGTATCGGACTTCAACCGCGCCTGATAGGGGGGTGCATACCGCGCAGACCGGGCTGCACTTGCCATCGGAATCCGATACCCCGATAGCACCGGCAAAGCCGTCCATGGCGTGGATGACCAAGTCACCGACCCGAACCCCGTGGTACCCAATCTCTTTGTCGGCGAAGGTGAAGCCGTCCTCGCGTCGTTTGGTTCGCAGTGTGACCTGACCATCCCTGAAGGCAGTCACTACGCCATCATCAGAACGAAGCGGGCGCTGCTGGCGACGAAAAAGGAACTTTGCCCGACGCAGCGACCATCGCTCGGGAATGCCTTCAGCCCAAAGCAGGGAGGCGCTCACTGGAATATATCTCCGAGCATGCCCTGGATTTCTCCCTCGAGCGCCCGAATCTCACCCTCGATCTCGCTCAGAGGGCGGAGCGCCTTGTACCGGTAGAAATGCCGCGTGAAGGGGATCTCGTAGCCGACCTTGGTCTTGCTCTCGTCGATCCAGGCATCGGGCACGTGAGGCAGGACCTCGCGCTTGAAGTAGGTCTGGATGTCCTCCTTCAGGGGCACGTTCTCGTTGTCCCGAAGCTCGGCGTCAGGTTCCGGTCGTCCCTTACTGTCGCTGCAAACGTCAGCGGTCTCGTTGCGCTCAGAGAGCGTCGACAGGACCGACTTGAAGACCGGCGCCGGCAGGTCGAGCCTCGCCTTTTGAAAGGCGCTTCGCAGCTCCCTCTCGAAGGCATCACGGTTCTTGATGACCTGCTCGGGGTTGAGCGCCCCAAGCGCCGCCAAGATCTTCCCTTGCAGCTCGCGTCCTTGCTCGACCTCTCGCTCTCCCGCTGCGCCCTTCTTCTTCGACCTGGCCAGCCCCTCGAAGGCGCTCTCCTCCCTTAGCCGGTCGATGCGTTCTGGCGATGCCTGAAAGTTCAGCCGCAGCGGACGTTCGACCGTGATGCGGCGAAAACCGAAGTCCTCGTTGTCGAAGACCTTGGCGATGTCGCTGGTCAAAAAGTCGCCGTAGGTCCTCGCGAGAATCTCGATGTCGTCCTTCCCAAGCTCTTTGCGCTTCTCGCCCAACCCTTTCCGCATCTTCTTGAAATGCGCGGTTCCGTTGATCAGTTGGACTCTTCCCTTGCGCGCCTTCGGCTTGCGGTTGGTGAGGATCCAGAGATAGGTCAAGATACCTGTGTTGTAGAACATCAGATCGGGCAGAGCGACGATGGCCTCCAGCCAATCGTTCTCGATGATCCACTTGCGGATCTCGCTCTCGCCTGACCCCGCGTCTCCCGTGAAGAGAGGCGACCCGTTGAAGACGATCGCGATCCGAGATCCGCCTTCGCCGGTCTTGGGATCGAACGGCTTCATCTTCGAGATCATGTGGAGCAAAAACAACATCGACCCGTCGTTGATGCGTGGCAGGCCCGGACCGAACCGTCCGCCGAAGCCTTGCTTCTCGTGCTCCTCCTCGACCTCCTTCTGGACCTTCTTCCACTCGACGCCGAAGGGCGGGTTGGAGAGCATGTAGTCAAATTTGCCAGAGCCGTGCCCGTCCTCGGAGAACGAGTTGCCGCGCACGATGTTCTCGGGGTTCTGCCCCTTGATCATCATGTCGCTTTTGCAGATGGCGTACGACTCGGCGTTCAGCTCCTGCCCGAAGACCTTCAGCTCGGCGTCGGGGTTCAGCTCGCGGAGGTACTCCTCGGCAACGGAGAGCATGCCGCCCGTTCCTGCCGCCGGGTCGTAGAGCGTGCGGACGATGCCCTTCTTGGTCAGGGTTCGCTCGTCCTCGATGAAGAGCAGGTCGACCATCAGGCGAATGACCTCGCGCGGAGTGAAGTGCTCCCCCGCCGTCTCGTTGGAGGCTTCCGCGAACTTCCGGATCAGCTCCTCGAAGACCGACCCCATGACGTGGTTCGGCACCTTGTCGGGGTGCAGGTCGACATCGGCGAAGCGCGAGACCACCTGGAACAGCAGGTTCGACTCGTCCAGCTTGGCGATGTGGTCCGTGAGCTTGAACTGCTCGATGACGTCTCGCGCGTTCGCCGAGAACCCCTTGATGTATGAGGTCAGGTTGGCGGCGATGTGGTTCGGGTCGCCCTTCAGCTTCTCGAAGTCGAGCTTGCTCGTGTTGTAGAAGCTCGTCCCCGCCGTGCGGAGGAGCATCTTCTCGATGGTGCCCTCCGCCTGCTTCGCCTTCTTCAGCTCGTCGTGCTTCGCGAGGACCTTCGCCTTCGTCTTCTCCAGGACACAGTCGAGGCGGCGCAGCACCGTCAAGGGCAGAATTACCTTGCCGTAGTCCGCCTGCTTGTAGTCGCCCCGCAACAGGTCGGCGACGCCCCAAAGGAAGCTCGTGATCTCGGAGAAGCCGTTGAAGCTGCGCGGCGACGGCGGAGGTACCGTTTCCTTCGTCGCCCCGTTCGACTTTGAAACCTTCGGGGGCACGCCGATCGAGACGCGGTCATTCGCCATGAAGCCCCGAGGCTACGCCTCCTTGACGACCCTGATCAAGGTTCGTAGCCTGCCCACGCCGTGCCTCGAACGAACGACGAGCAACCCGCCATCATCACCATCAAGGAAGCAGCGCGCATCCTCGGGGTGAGCGAACCGACGCTGCGGCGCTGGGACGAGGCGGGAAAGTTCAAGGCTCGCCGGCATCCCATCAACGGCTACCGCCTGTACGAGCGGGCGAAGGTGCTGGCGATGCGGAAGAAAATCTGGGGCAAGGCGGCATAAACCTGCCAGGCAGCCTGCCGCCAGCCGAGCCAGGGGACCCGGACCCGGTGCGCGTGCGACCTTGCACGCCACGTTGCGATGGGCGAGTCTTCGAGCCCATGGACGAGCCGAGCGACGACCTGGACAAGAAGGAGCAGCGAGCGCGGCTTGAGAAACTGTGCCTCGAAATAGAGTCACTACGCGACGCAGCGACTATTGCCGATACCGAGAATGTCGCGCGATTGCGCAAATTGGATCTAGAGATTCAGACACTGAATATCCAACTATCCCCACGTCAACGACTATTCGAGCAGGCAAAAGTCCTCACCAGCGCGGGCGGCGTGCTCGCCGTCCTTATCGCGGGCGTTGGTTTATTCCTTTCGACCAGTCAGTGGCTGCATACCGATTCCCTAAACCAACGAGAACGTAAGGAGGATCGCCTCGACAAGGCACTTCAAGCGTTCGGTGAAAAGACCGCTGAGGCACAGCGTCTAGCCAGCGTGACATCTCTTGAGTCGTTCCTGAACGATGCAGAAGACCGGCGAGGCGAGCGCGTCCTTGTCGCTCTCGCTAATGCGTTAGCAGTTGAGCAGTCGGCAACGGTCCGCAACGCGATACGCTCGGTTTTTGAAGGTGATCGAATCAATCCCCACGACGGTGGTGGGCTCGGGTCTGAGTCGCTTGTACATGCGCTCGATTCCCTCATCGCTGGAAGCCGGGTGCTATTCACGCAAAGCTCACTATGGACTAATAGCTCAGTAGGCAGCTATGCGTCAGCCGTCGATCCCGGAAGTCTCGAAGCGCGAGCGCAAAGTATTGCCGATGCGATTGCGATACTCCTTAGAAGGGGTGTCGCGCGAACGGACTTCGAGGGTGTGTATCTTGGACACGTCGGGCTTCAGGACCTAGCGTTGGACGGTAGTTCATTCGACAACGCACTGCTCGTGCGTTCGAGTTTCAACGGAGCCTCATGCAGACGCTGCACATTTAGAGGAGCCGACGTCACCGGCGCCCAGTTCGTCGGTAGCGATTTGCGAGAATCGGTGTTTGATAGCCGCTCTGTTGACAACGGGACGCCACGTCAGAGAGGGCGCGGGAGGTTCCTGATGTGGATGGTGCTCGGCACTGAGGCAGCGGATGCAGGGGGGCAAGGCGTTCCTCAGTTCGACCCACCCGATTTCTCCTGCGCTGACCTGCGAGCTGCGACGTTTGATTTTTTCCCCGCGTTTAGCCTCACTGCGGACGCAATCGATGTGGGGGGACAGGTGCGGTTCTACAACGCGAACGTTGCGGGAGCCGAGTTTGAGCGCTCGCAGATCTATGGCGTGGACGTGGCCCCTGCCTCACTTGTCCGGTCCCTCCCGGTTGCAACGGTTATCTCGGATTTTCAATCGGTCTGCATTTGGAATCTTTTCGGCGCGAGTTGTTCTGAGGATGCGGGAGTGGCGGACAAAGGGAGTGACGCCGGCGGCAAGATTGGGGGCCAGCGGACAAAGGGCGGGGGTGGCAGTAAGGTCGATGCTGGTCCAAGCCTCTGCCAAGGGACCACTGCGCATGCGTACGCGGCGTATCTGAACCAATCAGACAGTGGAGTAATTGATTCGAATCGATACGCCTGTTCTCTGGATACGATTAGCTCCATGCTTGATACGACAAATGCACAATGCGCTCATCTGCCCGAATCCCTTCGGGTGGCTCTTTCTCAGTCTCGGCATGCTCCCAATGGAGCACCTGCGTCTTGTGTGCCGAGGGCACCTTGGTCGTCGAATGATTGTCCCAGGGATGCAGAGGCAGAGTAGGGCGCGACAGAGTTGAGAGCCTTCTGGAGCGATCATCGGTTGTACTTTGCCAAGCCGTACCTAGCTCGCTCCGGCTGCTTTGCCCACCAGTCCTCCAGCACCTCGGTGATGACGGAGTTGAGCGAGACGCCCCGGTCGATCGACAGGTGCCGCAGAGCGGTATGCAAGTCCTTCGGGAGCCGCAGCATCAGCCCCTGGCGCTCGTCGCTCGGTTCGTCCTTCTTTCGAGCAGCCACCATCCATCCGTACACCCTCCCGCGACGCCTTGACAAGGTGATATCACGACATCACCTTGGCATCGTCGGGAGGTCTACATCCGGTGAGCAACCAGTCACGATCCGGCAAGCTGAGTTTATCGAGAGAGCTGCTGCTCCTGGCGGGGAGCGCTGAGGCTCTTCGATGGGCTGCCGAGCGCCACGCCGATCCCTCTCGCCCGCGGGATGCCCTTCAGCACTTCGCCTTCGCCATGGCGGGTGGATTGCTCCTCCTTCGAGACCGACTGCGTCAGGTCGAACGCGTGGTCATGGGCATCGACAATCCGGCGGTCATCCTATGCCGGGCCAACGAAGCCGACGCTTGCGAGGAAGGGCCCGGGGTGCTCCGAGCTTGGTCCGCCGACGAAGAGGTCGAGCGATGCGCGTCCGAATGGCGAGGAGCCAAGAATCGGTTGGCCTGGGAAAAGAGCGACCGAAGCCCGCAGAGCTTCGTCCTGCACAAGAGGCCCAACGGGAAGAACGAGTAGGAGATGCCGACGAAGGTCAGTCGGATGTCGCGTCGGAAGCGGCGTCCCTGGCAGAACTGTCAGATATCGCACCCGCATCGGAAAGGTCCGACGTGCATTTTCCGGCACTCCCAGCCATATACAGCGCCTTGACTTCCGTCGCAGTCAGGGCTCGGTTGTAAATGGAGACTTCGTCGATGAGCCCCACGAAGGCCCTGTTCGTCGCCCCAGATCCATAGTTGTGCCCGAAGCCCAGGGGATTGCCCGACGCCACGATAGGGCCTGATGCGGCGGAAAAACCAACGAGCGTCCCGTTGACGTACAAGCCCAACTGGGAGCCGTCGTAGACGCCCACTGCCTGGACCCACGAGCCAGTCGCCACGAGTTTTCCGGGGCTCGATTGCCAACCGGGCGCGCCGGCTCCGGTGGCTGTGCCGCCCGTGTATACGTAGAAGAAGACCTGTTGGGCACTATTACCACCGGCGTACCCACCGAACTCGAGCGTGTAGCCGTGTGCAGTGCTTGAAGCTTCGCCACCCTTCGTCACGATCGGATCGGCAAGGCCCGAGGGCGTCGTGCGAAGAAACCAGGTCTCGATAGAGATCGCGGTCGGGTTCAGGGTCGAAGTGGTGGGCACCGAAACGTATTGCGAAGAAGCGACAGAAAAGGCCCTGTCAACTTTGCCCGTTGCGTAGGCCCCGGTGAACGCACCGTTGTCACCACCGACAATGTCGTTCGCGTTGCCGTTTCCTGGCCACCAGCCGACCAGGCCACTGGGTGGGAGCACACACGGCGATGCGTCGGCGCCACCGTCAAGACTTGCGATCCCACCGTCCCCCGCGTCGCTGAACGCTTCGCCGTCGGCGCCTGTATCAGCGGTGCCAGCTTCCTCGCTCGGGTTACCTGCATCCGCGACGGTACTGTCGCTCCCCCCAGCGTTCGCGTCTTCCGTGCCGCTATCCGTCACGGTGCTGGCATCGAAAGTGGTGCCACTGTCGGGCGAGCCATTGTTGCTGCTGCTGGAGCACGCCGCGAGCGCCAGCGCCCAAGAGCACGCCCCAACGACGCACGCCAAACGAACCGATGTCATCTGTCGCCGTTCGCGGTCGCTCATCGAAAGCCTACCTTTTCGCACAATGAACCGTCTTCTATCGCAAGCAGGCGTGACTTGCATCCTGGAAATCCCGGGGTCCTCGTGGTCCGTGGACCCTCCTCAGCCGTGTGCGCCCTCGTAGCCGTCATCGCAAACGCCCATTGCTCGATCGACAACACGCCAACCTCATCTGCCGATTCTTCTCCGCCACCCTGCGTTCGCCGATAGCCTCAGCGGATCGTGGGGGATCTCTCGAAGAACGTCGAGAGGGACACTTCGTATGCGAATGCCAGCGCAACGAGTGTCCCGAAGGTGGCGTTCGCCTTGCCGCCCTCGATGACGCCGAGGTGCTTGGCGTGGATCGCCGCTCGCTCGGCAGCCTGCTCTTGGGTCAACTCTTTGGCCTCGCGGATGGCCTTCAGGCGAAGCCCCAGGCGCTTCTGGGCTCGCTCGATGGCCTTCTTGATTGCGGGACGCGCCCACACCTCCGAAGGTCCGTGGGAACGGTCGGGAACGGACCGGCGAGCGGGCACCCGCGAAGGCTGCGCGCGGCGGCTCTTTCCTTACACAAGACATGACTTGAGTCGTGGCAAGACATGACTTACCGTGGAAAGTGGCGCGCTTTGCGCCTCGTAGTCAGGACGTGAGCGGGGAGGGCATTGTGAAGAGACTCTGGCAACACGGTTGGAGCTTGATGAATGCCATCTGCTTGGGGGCAGGTGCCATGTTTGCGTTGATGTCCGGGGTGACGTCCTGCTCCAGCGCCAACCGCGAGGGTCCGCTGGTCACCTGCGCCGATCTCAAGGGCGGGACGACGAACGCGTGCCAGCAGGGAATCATCGCCTCGTGCAAGGACGGGACGACGGTGAGCTACCAGGTCTGCACGGACGGGAACAACCCTGCTCAGGTTTGCACGGAGGCCTGGCAGCTACAGGGCGCGTACCAATGCACGCAGTCTTCGACGGGCACGGCGAGTTGCCTACCCCCCGACAATTCACTTTGCGCTTCTTGTCTCCAAGGCGTGTGCGTGGATAGCTACAGCATGTGCGCCAATGACCCGACGTGCTCTACAGAATGCACCGGTCCACTCGCCGCCGCCCTTGTCCCGTGCATCCAGCAATGTTCGGGCGGGAGCAACCCATCGTGTACGGGCGCTGCCTTCGGATCCTCCGGATCGCCCGGCGCCGGCAGCTCGAGCGGCAGCAGTTCGGGTGGCTCCAGCAGCTCGGGCGGCATCAGTGGATCGAGCGGTAGCAGCGGCTCGAGCGGCAGCAGCGGCGGCGCACCGTGCAGCGCCGGGTACTACGTCACCGGTGTGGCACCACAGCAGACTCCGAACGGTCCGCAGGCAGGGTCGTTCACCAACTGCGGAAGTGGCAGCGGGCAGTGCCCTTGCCAGAGCGCGGGCAGTCTTTTCTGCGGTTACTGCGGCAGTCAGTGCAGCTATTGCCCTCAGGGCTCGTATTGCCCGAACCCTACGAATTTCTGCTCGTCAACAACTTGCGCGGCTCAGCAAAGCAGCCCCACTTGCCCAGGAGCCGCCCGAAGCCTCGCTGTCTCTTGCGCTGGTGCCACCCTGTGTTGCCCTGCCACCTACGCGGTGTGCTGTGCCGATGGAGCCACGTGCGCGACCAGCCAATCGGCGTGCCCCGGATCGGGCGGGAACGCCTGCAAGGGAGCGTTATGATGTTGATGCACATGGAGAGACTGCCCGCCCAAAGGGCGCGTTCTTGGGGACGTCGAGCAATCTGCGCCGGTCTTGCACTGGGGCAGTTCGGTTGCGCGACGATGAGCCTTCAACCACTGCCCTCTACCGAGCGGATCGTCGCCACACGACAGGCACCGGAGAACGCGGAGCGAGTCACGAGTCAAATTACTCAAGACGGCTCAATCGTGCACCTGCAACTCGACAGTGATTGCCAGATTCAAACCTACAATCGTGTCGAGACGATCCAACACTCGACCACGGTAAACAAGGGCGCCTGGGGCGACTGGGCGTTCGGCATCAGTGGTGCGGCGTTCGCTGGGTTGGGGGTCTGGGGACTCGCAGACTCCTCAAAGACCTATTCCAATGATACGACATCACGTACCTACAACCCCGTTGGCAAAGGCGCCGAGCAGGGCCTTGCCGTCGCCTCGCTAATCGCGGGCGGAGTCCTCGCGGGCATTGCCGTAGTTGATGTGGTGAGGGCGCAACACGACGAAGACAGGTCGCCAACGTATGCGGAGCGAAGAGGTGCCCTTGCTGGAACGTGTCCGTCAAGACCCGTTGCGGCTGCAAGTATTTCTGGGGCATTTGCCAAGGGCAGCACCACTCCGATTCCGTTGGGGTCAACGGACTCTGCGGGCTCACTCGACATCGAGCTTGCCGCGCATCCTCCCCCGATGCCATCTATGCCATCTGGAGATTTCATCGGCGAGCCGTACGGGGAGAGTCTCACCATCAGTTCCAATGGCACGGACGTTGGGACGGTGCCTCTTTCTGCCGCCTATCCCAGTTGGCGTCTGGCGTGGAAGCAGGCGGCAGCATCAGGCGCTGCCGCCGCCAAGGCGCTAATGGACCAGGGCAAACGCGAGTACCAGGAGGAACAACTGGGGCAACAACGACTTGCGCAAGAACGCGAGAACGCCACACTCGATCAAATCGACAGCGACTTCACCAAGCTGGAGAAAACCAAGCGATGGGGAGACGACGAGAGCGCTTTATTTGTGCGAGCGAGCAAAGCCATAAGCGGAATTGTCAACGCTCAAACCGCGGCGAACGAGGCGAAACTCTCCCCAAGGGCGGCAGCTCTCTGGGATCGCTGCAAGCGCCTTCTGCAAAGCCCCGCGTTCAAGCAGCGAGTTGCCGAGATCAAGACGGCGGAGGCAGCGGAGGCTGCCTACCGTAACTCGCCGCAGGGAAGAGCCGAGGCGTCTGAAGCAAGAGCTGAGCGGGCTCAATCTGACCGGCGAGAAGACTGTGAGCATGCCTGCCCCCAATGCGGCAGCGATAATGACTGCACCACGAGGCAGTTCTGCGTGGCTCAATGCAAGAAGTAGCCGTGAGGACTCACCAGATGACTACGACGGTCGGACTCGTATGTGTGACCCTGTCGCTCGCGAGTATCGCCTGCGGTGCGGACAAGCCAGCAGAGTATCCCCCGATGCAAACGGAGGAGAGGCCTGTCGCCCCCGCAGCATCTCCTCCGCCTACCCCAGCCGCCAAGGGGGATCCGGCTCTGGCGGAAGCCGACCCGGAGGACTCCGACCCTGCCTTTGCGGAAGGTCCCGTCCAGTCCCTGGGACGAGAGGAGATCCGCGTTCTCGTCAAGTCGCTGCCCCTCAGCGTCGACGCCATTCGGTTCGACGCCATCGACAAGTTCCTCCTGCTTTACGCGCCCTTCACCGCGAACAAGGCCCTGCTGCGAGAGACTCGGAAAGCGTTTCGAGAGGCTCATGGCTACCTGAATGTGCCGCTGAGCGCATTCAGCCTATCGAGCACTCTGACGGGCACCGCAGGACTGCTCAAGGGTCCTTATCCAGGACGTTATCTGCTCGCGTTTTTCGGAGCCCTGGGCGTAGGAGTGGCGCGGACGAAGGATGTCATCGTAGATTTCAACGAACAAATTCGCGATCAGGCTACCGGAGAGGAAAGATCGTTCATTTGGGGGCAAATCGGCGAGCGTCCCGACGACAACACCATTGCGAGTCGAAACTTGGAGTCTCTCGCCGCCATGCAGCAGCAGGTGCTGCGCAGTGCGAGAACCTGCGACGGCGGTGGAAATAATTGCAGGCCCACGTTTCCGGAGACGCAATGAGTAGGTGCTGGGTGCGCGTGAGGCTCGTGGCTCTGGTAGGAGCCGCCTGGCTCGCGGTGGCTTGTTCGGCGTCGAAGGCGGCGCAGGCGCCGACGAGCCAGTTGGCGGAAGGCGCCTCGACGTCGATGAGCGCACCGGCATCACTGCCCGCTGCTGCGCCAGTCCCAACACAGCTTCGAAACGTGGCTCAGGCACCGAAGCGGTTGTCGGTCGAGGATTGCATCAGGCAGTGGAGCAGCTGCACGTGGGATTGCATGGGCCAGAACAATCCTGAGGACCCAAACGTGTGCAAGTCGCGATGTACACTCCAGCTCCAACCCTGTTGCGTTGGCGCAGGGGGCGACCTCAGTGCCAACGGCAGGTCGTGTGCGGTTGCGCCGGTGGATGCCGTGAGCCGGGAAATCGCTTGTGGCTCAGACTGCCTCGAATGCGCGAACGACTGCCGTGGCAGCAAGGACGTCGATGCCTGCGTGCTCTCTTGCCACGTGGGCCTCGGGGGGTGTTGCGCCAGGCTGGGCAAGACCTCCTGGATCACACCCGGCTCATACTGCGGTGGCTGTGGCAACTGAGATGCGGCGCACGCCGTCGCCACCGATTGCTGCGATCATGGCTGCAATGATGGTGGCCTGCTCGGCGGCGAAGCCAACGCAAGCTCCGAAGAGCCAGATAGGAACGCCTCCCGCCGACGCCAAGCTGGTTCACTGCGTCGAACCATCCAGCTGCTACGACGGTGCCAAGGCGCTGTGCGGTGGTGACTGGCATCAGATCGCCGAGCCAGGCGTCGCGTTCCCGGCGATGATCGCGGAGGGGAACGGGCGCTACCGCCTGCTCGTCGTCTGCGGCAACCAAGTGGCAGGGCCTCAGCCCAGGCGCGATGACCAGGAAGCACAGGGTATCGCACTGGCGCGCGAGAGTGCCGCGCTCGATCAAGTCGAAGCCGCCTTCGCGAGGCTAGAGCTGGCCAACCGGTGGGGGGACCCGGAGCGCGACCTGTTCCAGCAATCGCACGCGGCGCTCGTGCAGGTCGCGCGGGAGCAGGAAGCGGAAAAGCTATCTGACGATTCACCAAGAATGCCGAGAGTGGGGCGGCTGGTCAGCCGCGAGGAGCGGATCATACAGAGTCCCGCGTGCAAGCGGAGCAACGCCGAGGTGGAGGAATACAACCGACGCGCGCAGGCGGAGTACTACTCGCCTCAGGCCCAGGAAGCCCGCGCCGACGAGCAGCGACAACGTCAGCAAGATCGTGACGACCACCACGACGCACAACAGAGGTGCGAGGCTCATTGCCCGACGGACGGTGCTCGCGACATGTGCATTGCAGGATGCCAGAGGTAAAGGGCCCAGGCGGGGACGCCTTCCCCGGCATCGTGCGTGAGCACGAGACGCACTACCGGATGCTCGTCGCCTGGCGGCAGAGCGTGAACGTCCCCGCAGCAGATCGGGTCGAACGAGGCTCCGATGGATTGGGCCTCACTCGGGATCTGTATCTGGCAGGGGCTGGCCCTGCTTTTCGAGAGCGACAGCCTTCGCGATGTCGTCGAGCAGCATGTCCTCGCTTTGACCGAAGACGTTCGTCGCCAGCTTGCGGCTGACGATGGCGCGTACCTGCGTTCCCTGGGCATTCGCCGGCTCCAGCCAGACCCCCATGGAGGCGCCCCAGCTCCATCCCGAGACTCCCGCCGTGGCCAGCATGTACCCCTCCGCCCGATGTTCCTCGATGGCGTCCGCATGGTTCCACCGAAGGGCAGCGCGCGCCGCCTCCCAGGCCTGATCCATCCCGACGTTGAAGACGCGGACCTCGCCCTCGTGCGCATCGTGCGCGCTCAACACGTCTTCGCGTTCGCCGGCACACCCGCTTTCCGAAATCGCCAGCAGAACAGCCAAAAGGAAGCCGGCTACCGCTAACGGGGCGAACAGCGACGCCGACGTCCTCGGCTCGGGGCTGCTCGCCAAGACCGTAGGCTTTTGAACCGCGCGATCCATGACGCGATGATGGCATCGAGCAAGGCGACCGGGTCCTCGCAGTCGCGAACCAGGTCACTGCCCATCTCGTCGCATACGTCCCTTCGCCGGCACTCGTTCTACCGCGACTGTTTCGACGGAGACGGGGTGGCCACCTGTCTTCGTCGAGAGCGCTCAGCAAAATGACGCCTCGCCGTCCATAGTTATTTGTTGCGCGAAGCATTGGCCCTTGGGCCCTCGAAATCACGCGATAACGACAAATGGATCGCCCACGCTTGACGTGCGTAGACAAGACGGATGAGATGCCCGCGAAGCGGGCTGGGGCCCGAGCCCCGTCGCTGCTTCTTCGACGTTCGGAAGGGCGGGAGCGTGACGGAGCAAGGTCCAGAGCAGTTAGCGGGTGTTCGAGAGGGCCAGGTCCTCGCGGGCAAGTACCGCGTGGAACGGGTCCTGGGGGTGGGCGGCATGGGAGTCGTCGTGGCTGCTCGTCACGTCGAACTCGGCAACCGGGTGGCCCTCAAGTTTCTATTGCCCGCCCTGCTCTCCAATCCGGAAGCCGTCGCTCGCTTCGCTCGAGAGGCTCGCGCCGCGGTGCGAATCCAGAACGAGCACGTGGCCCGGGTCTCGGACGTCGGCACCCTGGACAACGGGGCTCCGTACATGGTGATGGAGTTTCTGGAAGGCGGGGATCTCTCGACGTGGCTTGAGCAAAAAGGCCCTCTGTCCGTCGAGCTGGCAGTGGAGTTCGTGCTGCAAGCCAGCGTCGCCATCGCCGACGCCCATAGCCTGGGTATCATCCATCGCGACCTCAAGCCCGCCAACCTCTTCTGCATTCGGCGGAGCGATGGGCAATTCGTCATCAAGGTCCTTGACTTCGGCATCTCCAAGTTGACCGACGCAGGTCGGGCCTCTGAACCGCCTGGCGCTTCCGTCACCCAAACTGCCTCCGTCATGGGCTCGCCGCTCTACATGTCGCCCGAGCAGATGCGTTCCGCAAAGGACGTCGATGCGCGAACAGACATCTGGGCTCTCGGCATCATCTTGTTCCAGCTACTCACGGGCAGAGCGCCGTTTCATGGCGAATCGATCGCCGAAGTTGCCATCCAAGTGGGCTCCGACCCGCCGCCGCCACTTGGCGGCTTTCGATTGGACGCTCCGCCGGGCCTGGAGGCGGTGATCTTTCGGTGCTTGGAAAAGGACCGGCAGCGTCGATACCCCAACGTCGGGAACCTGGCGCTGGCCCTCTTGCCGTTCGCCCCCAAGCGGGCCAAGGCACTGGTGGAACGCATCACGGGCATCATTCAGGCGGCGGGGTTGTCGGAGAGCGCGTTGGCTGTGCCGCCCTCGCCGCAGCCCCGAGAGGGCACGCTGCTGGCGCCGCAGACGCCCGAGACGGTGGCCCCGTGGTCAGGGTCTGGCGCAGTGAGCGCGGGCAAGAAGACCGTGGTGGGCGCGATGGCCTTGGTCATCGTCGTGTTGGCGGTCCTCGGCGGAATCGCCGCCTTTCGACGACCTTCGCCATCGGGTCAGGCGGCAAGCTCCATCCCAGCGGAGGCTCTTCCGCCTCCCACCGCACCGCCCGGTCCAGCGACAACCACCGCCGCTGTCGAGACTGTTGCGCCTCAGCACCTGGATCCGCCGCCGCCAGTTTCCTCCGGGCCACCTCCGGCGCCAAAGCACACGTCTTTGATCCCGTCGCCACCACCGACCACGAAGCACACCCCGAGTGCGGCGCCGTCCGGAACGATTGGGCCTACCGCCGCCGCGCCGCCCAAGCCCGACTGCGACCCCCCCTTCACCCTTGACGACAAGGGGCAGAAGCACTTCAAGCCGGAGTGCTTCACGAAATAGCGGTGAGGGACCAAATGAAACGACGCTTCACATCGATGGCGCTCACGCGGGTGGCACCGCTCCTCGCGACCACCGTGATCCTGGGCGCAGGATGCGACTCGATTCTCGGCATCCAGGACCATGGGCTTGCGACCGATGTAGGTCCGCTGGATGGCAGCGGAATCGGCTCGGGGTCCGGGTCGAGCAGTCAGAGCGATTCGGGCTCTGTGAGCGGCTCGGACTCAAGTAGTGGCGTGTTCGACTCGGGGTCAGACAGCAGTTCGCGGTCGAGTAGTGGGGTGGACTCAGGCGACAGTGGTGGTGACACGGGCTGCACGCCGGGCACTACACAGTGCTCCGGCAACAGCGTCGAGACGTGCGGTACGAATGGACGGTGGGGCAGCGCAGTGGACTGTGGGGGCACGGTCGCGTTCTGCGCGAATGGTGCGTGCGTCGCCCCGCCGAGCTGCCAGACAAGCGGCGCTGGCCAGACCAATTGCGGACCGGACGAGAGTTGCTGCACGAGTTTGCAGGTGCCTGGCGGAACGTATTACCGGACGTACGCGAACTCGGGCGACGGGGGGACTGGGGAGGCGGATCCCGCGACCGTGAGCGGGTTTCGTCTGGACAAGTACCTCGTGACGGTCGGGCGGTTCCGCCAGTTCGTGAACGCGGTCCTACCCGGCGACGGTGGAGCAGGCTGGACTCCGCCCGGGGGGTCGGGCAAGCACACGCACTTGAACGGTGGGCAGGGTCTCGCCAACAGCGGAAGCCCTGGGACCTACGAGTTCGGCTGGGTGGCGTCGGACGACAGCAACCTCGCGCCGACGAACGCCAATCTGACCTGCTCGTCGCCCTCTCCAGCCTTCGCGACATGGACGAATTCAGCAAGTGGCCAGGAGAACCTCCCGATCAACTGCACGAACTGGTGGGAGGCGTACGCGTTCTGCATTTGGGACGGGGGCTTCTTGCCGAGCGAGGCGGAGTGGGAGTACGCGGCGGCGGGAGGGAACCAGCAGCGGGAGTACCCATGGGGGACGATGGCTCCAGGGACTTCGGCGGCCCCTTTTTTGTGATCCACTTTCCGTTGTTCGGGTGACCCACCCTATAGCCAGGGTCGGCGCGAGAAAATGGCCCGA
>CZKU01000178.1_pt3 | contig 25103 bp, 16 predicted proteins | sample 1122471 | NCBI WGS metagenome assembly CZKU01 (sample SAMEA3539301, study PRJEB10725) | soil metagenome | biome: tundra; feature: field; material: soil | place: USA | collected 2010-05 | depth 0.15 m | reverse complement strand
CCTCCCCAGCTTCTGGCAACGACTATCGCTACGCTACGCCGCCAACGTCGAGGTCGCGTGAACGCCGTGATCCGAGAGCAATCCACGCCCTCGGCCTCTCCGCGTGGAGCGAAGTGGCCGGGGGGGGCAGGGCGCGCAGTCGAGGAGTCGCAGGCCGATCCGATCAAACTCGGTGACGACTGACGGAAAGGACCATCATCTGTTCGTGGCGACTCCGACGTCGGGTCGCGCCGGCGTTCTCATTTCCCCTGCGCGGAGCTTTCGCGCATCGAGCTGACCACGAAGGCAACGGCGACGATGGCGACCGCGAGTGGCGCGGCGGCCCAGGGGCCGTACTTCAGCGTCGCCGCCACGAGGGAGCCAGCGACGCCCAAGACCAGCGGCCCAACCACGAGCGCTGCGCGCTCTTGCCCCACCTTCTGTCGGCTCCGCCCCCTCGATCTCTCGAGTTCGCAGTCGGGGCAGGCGCCACGATACCCCACGTGATCGCCGCACAGCCGGGCGTCGCACGTCACGCATCGCGCGCCGAACGCCGGTCCGTCGCAGAAGGCACAGGCCTCGTGCGTCCGGACCGTGGGAGTCGGGCTCGCGACCCGTGGGGACGGCCCCTTCGCCGCCGAGCCTTCGTCGGCGTCCGTGCCGTCACGGAAGAGGACGGTAAGGGCGTCGAATCGGTCTCGCAACTGGTCGGCCGAGAGACCCAGGTACGAGAACGGCTCTCCACGGCCGAGCGTATCGAAGTCAGGCGTCGTCTTCTTCGCGATGAAGTGCGCCAGCTGATCGGCGGCACGCAGGAGGGCGACGCGCACGGCGACGTCACGGCTCTCCGTGTATCCGTTTGCCGGATCGTGGTGGAGCCCCGCGAGCCGCGCGAGCGGCCGGGGGATCTGCCAGGCGAGGAGCACGGCTTCGGCAAGCTCGGCGTGATCGAAGCCGAAGCGACCGCGCTCCTCGTCGAGTGCGGCATCGGTCTGGTGGTGAGCCAAGGCAAGGATGTCGGTGTACTCGGGCACCGTGTCGAGCAGGACCCACCTGCCGATGTCGTGCAGGAACGCCGTGGTGAACATCGCGTCGGCAGGAACGCACCACTCCGGCGCGAGGTGGCGGGCGAGGCCTCCCACGAGAGCGGCGTGAGCGTGAAGGTCGCGCCAGTCCTGCGAACCGTTCCCGGGAAAGAGGTTCAATACGGAGCTGGCGATGGTCGCCCGGCGGATGCCGCTCGAGCCGAGGAGGGGTACGGCTTGATGGATCGATGCGCAACCGTTCCTCAGACCGAAACCCGACGAGTTGACGACGCGTAGCACGCGCGTTGCGAGGGCCACGTCGCTCTCCACGGCGGCTACGATCTTGGGCACGTCGAAGGCCTCGCCCGAGGTCAGCGCCAAGATCTTGACGGCGGCCATGGGGAACGGGCGCACCCATTGCAGGGCGGCGACTCTCGCCGACTCGCTCGTGCGCACGTTCTTCCGCCGGGCTTCTGCGGCAGGATCGCCGAGCCAGCTTCGTTCGTCGAAGGCCATGCCCGACGCTACTGCAACCGTCGGGCCTGACGAGACGTAGACTCGTGCGGGATCACGGAGATCCGCGGCGATGTCGAGATGCACGGCGCGCACTCGAGCGCAGCGTCCGCCACGCTCTCGACGATCCTATGCGCTGTCGCGACTTCTACGTACACCACGAGTCGAGCGAACGTGTTGCGTCCTGGTGTGTTTCTCTCGTCTCGTCCCGACCGAGAAGGTATTTGGTGGACATCGGACGTGATAGAGATCGGGGGCGTCCCGGGACGGCCTGGAGCGATGGGGGGAACGAGTGCGTCAAAACGCGCCTGATCGATCGGACGTGGAGAGTCCGTTGCCCGAAGAGTCGGAACAGCAACTCCCGGAATCGCTGCGCGTGCTCGTCGTGGACGACTCGGCCAGCGACACCAAGCTGGTCCTGCGCGAGCTCGCGCGGAGCTGGCGAGCTGTCCACCATGTACGCGTCGAGTCGGCAACAGCGATGCGCGTCGCCCTGGCAAACGAGGGCTGGGACGTCATCGTCTGCGACTGGTCGATGCCCCAGTTCAGCGCGCAAGCGGCCCTGAAGGTCGTCAAGGAGCTCGAGCTGGACCTCCCGTTCATCATCGTCTCGGGCACCGTCGGCGAAGAGATCGCAGTCGACGCGATGCGCGCCGGCGCCCACGACTTCGTACTCAAAGACCGGCTCAGTCGATTGAGGCCGGCCGTCGAGCGAGAGATTCGCGACCATTTTCGGCGCGAGGCGCACCGCAAGTCCGAGACCCGACTGCTGCAGAGCGAGGAGGCCTTGCGCCAGAGCGAGGCCCAGCTGCGACAGGCTCAGAAGATGGAGGCGCTCGGCGAGCTCGCCGGAGGCGTGGCGCACGATTTCAACAACGTCTTGTCGGTCATTCTCACCTACGGCGAGCTCGTGCTCTCCAGCCTCGACGCGTCGGATCCGAACCGCGAAGACGTCGAAGAAATACGTCGGGCCGGCCAACGCGCAGCCGACATGACTCGCCAGCTGCTCATGTTCAGCCGGCGAGAGGTGGTCGAGCCACGGGTCGTCGATCTCAACGATCTGCTCGACAGCATGAACAAGATGCTGTCGCGGTTGCTCCGGGAAGACGTGAGCCTCGTGATCGTCAAGGAGCCGAACCTCTGGAAGACGCTCGTCGATCCGACGGGCGTCGATCAGGTCATCATGAATCTCATCGTCAACGCGCGCCATGCGATGCCGGACGGAGGCAAGGTCACGCTCGAGACCGGGAATGCGACGCTCGACGGAAGGTACGTCGCGTCGCACTTCGGGGCGAGCGTGGGCGACCACGTCGTCCTGACCGTGACCGACACGGGGACGGGGATGGACAGCGCGACCATGGCCCGCATCTTCGAGCCGTTCTTCACGACCAAGGAGAAGGGCCAGGGAACGGGGCTCGGGCTCTCCACGGTGTACGGCATTGTCAAGAACGCCGGCGGGAGCGTCTGGGTCGACAGCAAGCCGGGGCTGGGATCGGCCTTCAGGATTTACCTGCCGCGCGTCGAGGGGCAGGTCGTGCCGAAGATCCATTCGAGGCGCCCGGGGTCGCGCGGAGGATCCGAGACGGTGCTCCTGGTAGAAGACGAGGAGCAGGTGCGAGTCATGCTTGAGAACGTCCTTCGCCGGAAGGGCTACGAGGTCCTCGTTGCCACCGACGGCCTCGACGCGCTGAAGGTCAGCGAGAGCCATGCGGGGACGATCGATCTCCTCCTCACCGACGTCGTCATGCCCGGTCTGAGCGGGCCGGAGGCGGCGCAGCGGCTCGCCGCCCGTCGTCCACAGATGAAGACCCTCTACGTTTCGGGCTACACGGACGCCAGCGTGGTCCGGCTCGGAGCCGCCCGGGGCGAGGTCGCGTTCCTTCGGAAGCCGATCACCCCCTCGATGTTGACGGGACGAATCCGCGAAATCCTCGATGCGCCGGACGTGAAAGCCATGCTCGACGCGAAGCGCGCGCCCGGAGGTCACTCTCCCTCCGAGTGAGTCGAGCGAGGTCGACGCCACGCCGTCGCCTCCTCCACGCGAATTCGAAGGCCGCGCGCCGACGCTCAGCGGCCCCACCTTCTTGGTCTACGCGATGGAAGAGGGGGCCTGCCCTGCGCGGAGCCGGGGTCGGTCGCCGCTCTCAGCGCGCGCCGACCATCCACGTGAGCGCCATCAAAGCGACGGCCAGGATCAGAAGCGCCAGGGCTCGGAAGTATCGCGAAGACCCGCCCCGTCGCGCCACATTGGCGGCTCGGGGCACTGGAGCTGTGCCGAGCGATGGACCGTGGTCCACGAGTGCGTCGTCGGAAGGAAGGGCCTGTTGCTTCGCCAGGGCCGCAAGCAAGTCGGCCTGCGCCACGAGACCCATCGCCAGCAACACGCGCCCGAGGAGCTTCCCGGAACTGCCGGATGGCGAGCTGATGGCGTGCTGCGCTGCGAGGGCGCGCTCGAGATCGACGTCGGTCAGCAATCCGTCGGCGACGAGTATGTCTCCGACTCTGTCGTGCGATTTCTGCAGGTTGGCGAGAAAGACGGCGGTGCTCTGGGCCGGCAGGAAGGGCGCGATGGCCGCTCGCATCTCTTGCATCGTTTGAAAGCGCCGCGCCGGCTCTCGTTCGAGCGCCTTCGTGACGGATCGCTCGAACTCGAGCGGCAGCTCTGGGCGAAACGGGCGCATCGAGGGCACCGGCTCGATGAGGACCTGCCGCAGCACGCTCAGCGCGCTCCCTTCGAACGGAGTGTGCCCCGTGAGGAGCTCGAACAAGATGACGCCGAGCGACCACACGTCGCTACGAGGGTCGCCGACGCCGCCGAGAGCTTGCTCGGGCGCCATGTAACAGGGCGTTCCGATGAATGCGCCGTTGTACGCCGAGCTGCCGTCGTCGCTGCTCGTAGTCGCGATGCCGAAGTCGAGGACCTTGACGATCAGGCGGCCGCTAGCGTGCGAAACGAACAGGTTGGCCAGCTTGAGGTCCCGGTGCACGATTCCGAGCGCGTGGGCCTCGGCCATGACGTCAGTCACCTGGGTTGCGACGTCGACCGCCATGTCCACCGCCATCGGGCCCGTGGCCTCGAGTTCCACGTCGAGGCCGCGGCCCGTCAGGTACTCCATGACCACGTACGGCAGTCCGTTCGGCAGCTCGTCAACGTCGATGGCTCGTGCCACGTGCACCGACTTGAGGTGCGCCGAGGCGGCCGCCTCTCGGTCGAACTGAGCGCGGAGAGAGCCGCACGATGTCGCGAGCTCCGGGCGCGCGACCTTCACGGCCAGGCGCTGGTTCAGTCGAATGTGCCGCGCCTCGTAGACGACGCCCATCGCACCCGCGCCGATGCACTGGACGATCTCGTACTTCGAGCCGAGGACGTCTCCCCTCTCCGGCAAGCGGGCTTCGCCCGGCAGTGCCAGACGCGACCGCGACGACGACGGTCCGGGTCGCCAGGTCTCGGCGTTGCGGGAACACTCCACGACCGCAGACTCGGCCACGGCCTGCTCGGATGAGGATCGCGAATCCTTGTCCTCCGAAGGGAGGGAGGAGATCGACGAGGGCGATACCGCTCGGCCGTGGCGATACGCGTGCGCCGCGTCCGACCAGTCTTCACTCGCCGTTTGCTCGAAGGAGTGCTCGTCGTTCGCCATTCTCGTTGCCCTGCTCGGGAAACCCGGAGGCCCCAGCCATCCGAGGCCGCTCTGTAGGCGCTTCCGTCCTAACGGCCCGACGCCGTGAGATTCAAGGGCGCATCCCCGCGCGCGGTCTGTCGCACCTTTTCGGCCGCCCCACCTCTGCGCCGGTCGAGCGCGGCGAGCGTGACGAAGAGACGACTGCTCACAACAGGCCGAACTCCTTCAGTCGCCGATAGAACGTGCGTCGCGGCACGCCGATCATCTCGGCGGCCTTCGCGCGATTCCAGTTGCACGCGCCGAGCGCAGCCAAGATCCGGTCTCGCTCCGCGGCCTTGTACTCGGCCTTGTTTTCGGCGCGCGGCGGCCCGGACGCCCCTCGGCGCGCGCGCGCCCCCTCGGCGCGCCCCGGCTCGGCGCGCCCCGTCGCGGGGAGCTCGAGGTCGTCGATTCCGATCTCCTTGCCTTCGCCCATCAGCCACGCGTTCAGAAGGACATGCTCGAGTTGTCGCACGTTCCCCGGCCACGGGAGCGCGCAGAGCCTGCGCAGCGCGTCGCGCGACACCGACTTTCGATCGCGCCGGTACCGCGCAGCGAGCAGCGTGAGGAAGTGATCGACGAGCGGCGGGATGTCTTCTACGCGTTCGCGAAGCGGCGGCACGCGCAGCTCGATGACATGGAGCCGGTAGTAGAGATCCTGACGGAACGTCCCCTCGGTGACCATCTGCTCGAGATCGCAATGAGTCGCTGCGATGACCCTGACATCGACGGGTTCTTCGACGGTGCCGCCAAGCGGGCGCACTTGCTTCTCCTGCAGCACGCGGAGGAGACCGACCTGCATCTTCTGCGGCATCTCGCCGATCTCGTCGAGCAAGAGCGTGCCGCCCTCGGCCTCCTGAAAGACTCCGCGGCGATCGCGATCGGCGTCGGTGAACGCTCCCTTCATGCTGCCGAAGAGCTCCGACTCGAGGAGATTCGCCGGGATCGCACCGCAGTTGACCCCGAGAAACGGCTTCTTGCCGCGGGGCCCGGCCTGATGAACCGCGCGTGCGACCATCTCCTTGCCGGTTCCGCTCTCGCCCGTGACCAGGAGCGCGACATCGGTGTCCTTCACCCGATCCATGAGAGCGTAGAGACGGCGCATCGCGGCGCTCGTTCCCACGAGCCCCGCGTACCCGAAGTGGCCTCGCAGCTCGGCGCGGACCTGCCGTAGATCGCGCCGGGCCTCGACGAGTTGCTCGGTGCGCTTGCCGAGCATCCGGGCGAGCTCGTCGCGCGCGCCCGCCAGCGCGACGTTCGCGCGGGCGAGGTCGTCGGCCCGGGCGTAGTTCTCAGCGAGCAGACGCGCGTTCTCGATCGCGATCGCGACCTGATCGGCGAAGGCCTGAAGCGTCGGAAGCTCGTCCTTGAAGCGGATGCCGGGGCGCAGCCGGGTTTCGACGTACAGGGCCCCAATGGTGCGTCCGACGGGCGGCGCGCCGCGGATCGGGACGCATGCAATCGACTGGATCATCAGCTGGTGGATGCTGACGGCCTGCGCGAGGCGCTCGTCGTCGCGTGCACTGATGGTGACCACGGGCTCGCCACCCTCGACGACGCGCTCGGCCACTGAGCGCGAGAACGCCGCGTGAGGGTCGTCGCCTCCCGACCCCGTGCGGGCCGTGCGCGCTTCGAGCTCGCCCAGGTCGCCGACGAGCAGGACGAACCCCCGCTCGGCGCCGAGGAGGGCGACGGCGTGATCGGTGACGCGCTGGAGGAGTCGGGGGACGTCGTGCTCGCTCGCCAGCTCGCGCGTCAGCTCCAGGATCCGAGCGAGTCGATCTTCGGTGGCGCCGCGCTGCGGTGAATGGAACGACCCGCTCGAGCCGATCGCGGGCCCGAGCGGGACCGCGATGGTCGCAGCGTGCGCCTGGCGGAGGGCGCGACGCCGGGGGTCGTCCCAGAAGACCTCGCGAAGATCGCGCGGCAGCTTGCCCGCCGTCTCTTCGAGCATCGCCAGGGCGCCTTCGGTGTCGCGACGGGCCGTGGCCAGGCCGCCCTGACCCGCGGCGAGTCGTGCCCGCGCATCGAGCGCCTGCCACGCCCACTCCCGCCGTCCAGCCTGGCGCGCTAGATCGATCGCGGCGTCGAGCGCGCGGCGGGCGGTCTCTTCGTCGCCCGCCGCGTGTGCGATCGATCCGCGCACGAGCTCTGCCAGGGCGGCATGTTCGCCGAACCCCGCGTCGCCCAGAGCGGAGCGAATGTCACTGAATTGGTGCTCGAGCACCCGCGCTTCGGATCCGGGCTGGCGCGCTCGCGAGAGCAAACCTTCGAGGCGCGACTCGGCCGCGTCGTGCGGCCGCCCCTGCGCCTCCCAAGCGCGCGCGGCCTCCTCGTACGCGCGCGCGACGTCTTCTCCGGAGGCCTGCGTCGCCGCTCCGCCGACGAACGGGCCGGCGATGGCGGGCGCCGTTCGCGCGGCATGCTCCGCTTCGAGGCCGAGGAGCTGCGCGCCTGCAGCGGGCGACAGCTCGGCGCGGCGCTCCGCGAGGAGGTCGATCGAACCGCGCGCCCGGGCCCACCGTCCGAGGTAGAGATCGAGGTTGGCGAGGTTCAGCCACGCCTGCGTCAAAGCGGCGCCGCTGCCCGCACGCCGGCCCATGTCGACGGCCGCCTCGAGGTGCCCGAGCGCCTGGGCGAGATCGCCTTCCGCCTTCGACAGCCCCGCGAGGTTCAGGCGCATCGTCGCAACCGTCCCTGCGTCGCGGGCCTTCTCTGCAGCGGCCAGCGCCGCTTCGTAGGCGGCGCGCGCGTTCTCGTTTCGTCCTGCGCGCTGGTGGGCGATCGCCGACGATCCGAGGGCGACGGCCTCGACGCGAGGATCGCCCATGCCTCGCGCGACCCGGATGGCCTCGTCGAGCATCGCCCGGGCCGCGGGATCTTCTCCGGCGAACGCGAGCGCCACGCCGTGGACGCTGAGCGCTTCGGCGGCCAGCGCGTCTTCGAGGCCGCCCTCGGTGACCTCCTTCGCCAGGGTTGCGGCGTCGGCGTAAGAGCCCGCTCGGAGCAGCGCCCGCGCTCGCAAGGCTTGCCACGCTCTCCGGGCCGGCCCGCGCAGCGCGGGCTCTTCGACGGCTGCCAGCTCGGCGAGCGCCCGGGTGGTGTCGCCGCGACCGACCGCCACGCGCGCGCGAGCCATGCCGATGCGCACGCGCTCCGCGTCGCCCCGCGGGGGACCGATGCGCTCGAGATCCCGCGCCCCGTCGTCGAGGCGTCCCATGTCGAGGGCGCGCTCGACGTCTTCGAACATTCGAGTCCGTCCGCCATGCGATGGTGGCGCCGACGGCCGCGCCTCCCCATCAAGGGCAGCATCGATCTCTTCTCGCGACACGATCGCCTGGCCCGCGAGGCGCCGCACCGCAGCGCGGAGCGGACCGGGTCGGCCGCCCATTCTTGCGATGAGGTGCGCCCGCAGCGCATCGGGGAGGGAGGGGACCGACCGGCGGACGAGGTCTTCCGCCGCCTGCCCGTCGAGGGAAGGCACGACGAACGCGGTCAGTTCTCCGCGGACGATCTTGCCGACGACCTCGCGCGGCGCGACGACCACCAGCCGCGCGCCAGCCTCGGACGCCTTGCGGAGAAGCGCGATGCCCGCTTCGTCGATCTGCTCCGCGTCGTCGACGATGACGATCGGCGCCCGGTCCACGGTCGTGCGACCGTCGGCCGACGAGGCGACCGCTCGACCCGCCTCGAGCTGAGCGAGCTCGAGTTCGATCACCTGACCGATCGGCATCCCGCCCTTCGGCGCTTCGATCACGGCGACCGTGTCGCCGTGGACGCCGAGCGTCCAGGCGAGCCGGCGCGCGAGGGTCGAGCGCCCGGAGCCTCGCGGTCCCTCGAGCACGATGGCCCCGCCGGGGGCGAGCGACCGGACGCGCTCGAGCAGCGCTCGCGCTGTGGCTTCGAGTCCGAGCACGGGCCAGGGAGGCGCGTCGCTCGGTCGTCCCGGCGGCAACCCCGCTGCGGTCCGGAGCGCGCTCGCCAGCTCGTCGACGCTCGGCCAGCGTTTGGCTGCCTGCGCCTCGGTCGCTCGGGCCGCGATGTTCGCCAGCGCTCCGCGCCGTTCCGTGCCGAGCTCGGCCCCCCGCCTCTCGAGCCCTTCGGCGAGCGTCGCCCCGAGCGAGTACACCTCGGCCCGCACGGTGAGCGACTCGCCCTGGAACAGCTCGGGCGCGGCGTATTTAGGCGTCAGTCCCTGGGCGGTTGCGCCGCCGTCGCGCCAGGGCGCTGCGAGACCCAGGTCGACCAGGGTGCCGCGGCCGTCCGCTCCGACGATGACGTTCGCGGGCTTGATGTCGCCATGAAGCAGGCCCGCGCGGTGAACGACGGTGAGCTGGTCACACGCCGTCGCGACGGCGTCGAGCCACGGACGAGACCCGCCGTTGTGGAGCACGTCTTCGAGGCTCGAGCCGTCGACGAGCTCGCGAACCATGTATTTGCGCCCCCCATCGAGCGCCCCGAAGGCGATCACCTGCGGTACGCCGAGGCCCTCGAGGCCGCTCAGCGCGATCGCTTCGCGAACGAGGGCGCCGACTTCGTGCTCCCCCGCGTCGTTCGCGAGGAGCTTGAGCGCAAGGACACGGCCCGTGACGCGATCGCGGACGGACCACACCTCGCCGCCACCCCCGGCGCCGAGGCGGCTGACCGACTCGTACCGCGAAGGCAGCTCGGGCATACGATCAGAGTGTATCGCGCAGGCCGACCTCTCGGCTCGACTTGTCCTCCGTCGAGGGGTGATCGGCCGGAGATTCCTCTTTGGCGGGGGGCTTGGCTGCGGGATGCTTGTCGCCGTGGCCCGTGTCTTCGAGCCCGTAGTCGGCGCTCAGGCCGAACCAGAAGCCCGTGAGCGAAATGCCGAGCTGGAGGCGGCTCTCGATCTGCTTGATCGGCTTCCACCGCAAGCCGAGCTGGCCGCCGATGTGAGGGAAGATCACGGGGACCGCGCCGCCGTTGAACCAGTTCGGCTCCTTGTAATTGCCGACCTTCGCGGTCGTCGGGTTCTGGTGCGCCGAGGTCGCGCAGCTATTCGCGCTGCTGGGGTCGTCGTGCACAGATTGGCAAGCGGTGTACTGGGTGCCGTTGTCCGCCGTGACGGTGTGCGCCGGGACCGCGCCCCCGGACATCGACGGCGTCAAGTAAGCCCAGTCGTTGGTGAGGCTCCCGAAGATGACGCCGAGGCCGAGGCCGAAGCCGTACTCGAAGTCGAGGTGATTGGCGACGGGCGACGACCACTGCTCGTCGAGTCCCGCGTAGATGCCTTTCAGGCCGCTGTTGACGATCGAGTAATTGTTCGGCGTGTCCGGCTGGCCTTTCTGGAAGAACAGCGTGTCGCTGAACCCGTACTCGGTGTACTGCAGCCAGACCACGGTCGATTTGGCGTCTTTTCTGAAGTCGATCTCGGCGCCAATCGTGTTCGAATAGATGGTTCCGCCGTCGTTGACGAACAGGTGCTCGAGGAACGACGGGATGATCGTGCCGCGGTAGCGAACACCGACGAACCTGTAGGTCTTCCCGGGATCTTCGGCGGTGTTGGTGATGTCGTCGGCGTCTTCGGTGCTGGCGACGCTGACGGTGCCCGCCTCGGGCGGAGTCGTGGTCTCGGTCGCGGCGGGCTCCGGGGTGGGCTCGGCCGGCGCGGCGCTCGCAGTCGGTGTGGGCTCGTCTGCGGCACTCGCGGAAGCTGACGCCGATGGCGCAGGTTTCGGCCCCTTCTTTTTAGCTTTCGGTGCGCTTTGCGCGAAGGCGACCGGTCCGACTGCCAAGATGAGCAGGGCGACGGTCGCAAAGAAGGAGTGTCGATGCCGGCCAAGATGCTGGGAGCGAGCCATGGAGAACCTCGGGAGTGCTCGGGAGTGCAAGGAGGCGATTAGTGGCGCGCGCGATGCTACACTACGGGAACGCGCTTTGGGGAAGCGCCTACTCCGGACCGACCGAGTGATTCTTCACGGCCGAATCGTCAAACAGGTCGTCGACCGCGGCGATATTTCCGCCTTTCGAAAAGAAATCATCGTCACCGGAAGTCGTGTTCCTCTGGCGATGGTGCGCAAGCGCCTCGAGGCGGGCGAGGGCACTCGCGCGCCGGTGCTCCTCGTCCATGGATTCGGCCAGAACCGATACACGTGGCACCTGCCGGCCCGGAGCTTCTCGAACTACCTCGCGCGGGCGGGCTTCGACGTCTTCAACCTCGATCTGCGCGGCCACGGCCGCTCGCGTCACTACGGGGCCGGCCGCTGTCGCGGCGTGGAGGACTATGTACGCGAGGATCTCCCTGCCGCCGTCGAAGAGGTCCAGGCCCTCTCGGGCGGCCGCAAGGTCTGGGTGGTCGGGCACTCGCTCGGCGGTCTCGTGGCCTACGCCTCGGCGCCGACCCTCGCCGGCTCGATCGCCGGCGTCGCGTCGATCGGGAGCCCGTATCATTTCACGCGCGGGTCGTTGACGCTCGGCGCAATCTCGCTCCTCTTCAGGGCGATCGCCCTGGCGCCGCTGCCGAATGCGCCGCTGCCGCTCGCCCCCGTGGGGGTCACGATGCGGTTCATTCGACGCTTCGCCGAGAGTCCCCTCTATCCGCTCCCGCTCCGCGGGTGGCACGCCGGGTCGTGCGAGCCCCACGTGCTGGAGCAATACCTGAGGCTCGCGTTCGATCGTGCCGCCCTCGCCGAGATGCGCGACATGTTCGCCTGGGCGGCGCAGGGGCGCTTCGGCGGTCGGGAGTCCAACTACGTCGAGCGCTTCGAGGGAATGGACCTGCCGCTGCTGGTGGTGGCGGGCACGAACGACGATCTGGCACCCCCGGAGAGCGTGCGGCCCGGCTTCAGCGCCAGCCGCTCGAGCGACAAGACCTACCGCGTCGTGCCGCTCGGACACATTGACCTCATCGTCGGCCGCGAGGCACCCCAGATGACATGGTCGCTGGTGACCGACTGGATGGCGAAGCGCGCTGAAAAGCGCGCGGCTTGACGCGCCCTGACCGTTGCGGTCGTTTTCAGCCGGCCGAGTTGCCGCTGCCCCTCTTCTTGGCGGGGGCGGGCGCCGGACTCTCGGCGCGCATCCGGGCCACTTCCTCCTCGAGCTTGCGGACCGTTCGACGAAGGTCCTTCACTTCACCCTCGGTCGCGAGCGCCATCGCCTTCGCGAGGGCCTCGACCTGATCGCGAGCGAAGCTCTGCGCCTTGCCGGGCACGCTCATCGCCGCCATCATCGCCTTCATGACCCGCTCGTCTTGCATCAGCTTCATGATGCGGGGATCGGTCATCAACTTCATGCCCTGCTGCATCAGGGTCTTCTTGATCGCGCTCATTGAAGCCCGGGCCTAGCTCACGCGCTGCGTCACGTCTACCCCTGACGACCCGCTGGTGAGATCGAAGAGACCGCAAAGGCGCAAAGGATCGGGTTTGCGTAGGTCACGCGAGCGTGAACGCGAACCCCAAACCTCTGCGTCTTCGCGTCTCCGCGGTTTCTCCGTCTCTCACTCCTTGGCGTCGCCGCGGGCGAAGATCGAGGCGACGTAGTTGAGCACGTCGGTCGCGCTGACCTCGTTGTAGCCGAAGTTCTTGATGAGCCTAGACTTGATGATGTCGATCTTCTCTTGCGTATCCTTGTCGACCACGGCACTCACCAGCGTCTTCAGCTTGATGCTGTCTTTCTGGTCTTCGAACAGTTTGAGCTCGAGGGCCCGGCGCAAGCGATCGTTCGTGTTCCACTCGAACTTCTTTCCGTCGACCGCGAGGGCGCCGATGAAGTTCATGATCTCGCGGCGGAAGTCGTCTTTCCGGTTCTCGGGAACGTCGATCTTCTCCTCGATCGATCGCATCAGGCGCTCGTCGGGATCCTCGTCTTGCCCCGTGTACCGGTTCTTCACCCGCTCTTTGAGGGTGAACGCCTTGATATTGTCGATGTAGTTCGCGGCCAGCTTGCCGATCGCGTCCTCGTCGGCGCTGATCGCGCGCTGGACCTCGTTCTTCACGATCTCTTCGTATTCGCGCTTCACCATCCCGATGATCTCCGCGAAGCGCTTGCGCATCTCGTCGCCCGTGATGAGCGAGTGGTGGCGCAGGCCCTTCTCCAGCTCGTTCAGCACCATGAAGGGGTTGATGGTGCCCTCGCCCGATTCGTTGACGAGCGCGTTGGAGATCTTGTCCTGAACGTAGCGCGGACTGATGCCCTCCATCCCCTCGCGCTTCGTCTCCTTGCGGAGCTCCTTCACGGTGTCCTGCGTGTACCCCGGCAGCACCTTGCCGTCGTAGAGCTTCAACTTCTGGAGCAGCGACAGGTTGTGCTTCTTCGGGTCTTCGAGGCGCGTCAGCGCGGCCCACATCGCCGCCACTTCGAGCGTGTGCGGAGCGATGTGCTTGCCCTTTATCTTCTGGGCGTTGAAGTCCTTCTTGTAGATGCGGACCTCCTCCGTCAGCTTCGTGATGTAGGGGATGTCGATCTTGATGGTCCGGTCGCGCAAGGCTTCCATGAACTCGTTGTTCAGGAGCTTCTTGTACTCGGCCTCGTTCGTGTGGCCGATGATGACCTCGTCGATGTCCGTCTGCGCGAACTTCTTCGGCTTGATCTTGTGCTCCTGCGTCGCGCCGAGCAGATCGTAGAGGAACGCGACGTCGAGCTTCAGGATCTCGACGAACTCGAGGAGCCCGCGGTTCGCGATGTTGAACTCGCCGTCGAAGTTGAATGCGCGCGGGTCGGAGTCGGACCCGTACTCGGCGATCTTGCGGTAGTTGATGTCGCCGGTGAGCTCGGTCGAGTCCTGGTTCTTCTCGTCCTTCGGCTGGAAGGTGCCGATGCCGACGCGATCCTTCTCGCTCAAGACGAGCCGCTTGACGCGAATATGGTTGGCCACCATCTTCGCCCAGTCGCCCTCGTAGCGCTGCATCAGCGCCTTGAAGATGAATCGGCTGGCGGGATCCATGTCGCCGTCGACGCGGACCTTGTACTTGTCGTTCGAGAGGCCCAGCTGCGTGATCGCCTTCGCCCGCCATTCCGAGGGGATGACGCGGAGCGGCTCCTCGTTCATCGCGCTCGGGAACCGATCGACCTCGTGGTTCTCGATGCCCGTGCCCGCCAGGTTCGACCACTCGAAGGTGTAGAGCGCGCCGTCGGGCGAGCGGGAGTACTCCTCGACGCCCTGCTTCAAGAGGCGCGCGATGGTGCTCTTCGACGAGCCCACCGGCCCATGCAAGAGAATGACGCGGCGCTCCGGGCCGTATCCCTCGGACGCGGCCCGCAGCACATGAACGAGCCGCATGAGCGGGATGTCGAGCCCAAAGATGGCGTTGGCGCCGGCGTTGTGCTCGTCCTTGAAGAAGTTGTAGCGGACGAGCCTCTTCTTGTTGTCGATGTACTCCTCGGTGCCATAGCTGATGATCATGTCGTAGAGGCGCTGGTACGCGTTGCGAGTGACCTGCGGCCTCTCGCGAACGATCCCGAGGTATTCCTCGAAGGAGCCCTCCCAGTGCAGCTCCTTGTAGAGCTTGAAGTCCTGCATCGAAGCGATGCGGTCGGTCATGGTCGTCGAGAGACGCGTTTCGGCCATCGGGTGTCCTTTGCGGAGAAGGGCGTTGGCGCGGCGCTCGTGAGGGCAACGGCCGTGGTGTTCACGGCGTTCACGGCGTCCTAGGAACTTGTCGTTCACCATACCATCCGGGGCGGCGGGCGAAAGGCGCGTAACCCCACCCGAGCGTCCCACCCGACCTCGTCCGTACGGGACACGCTGTCCGAGGTCTCGTTGCCGCTCGTTCGCGCGCTTCGATCGGTCACTTTTCGGGCCGTCCGGCGGCGACGGACGGGAACCGAACGAAAGCCGGACGAAACAGACGACCGCTGGACAACACGCCAAGGCGTGCTTCGATTCTCGTGCGCGAGCGAGAGTGGGACCAACCTTGCGGGTGCCTGCGGCCGGGGGCGTGAGCCTTGCACTCTCGTCCTCCGCGTCGAGTCGACGCCAGGGCACCCATGAAGCTTTCGATCCCGACTTTCGCCGTTACGCTGCTGATGGTCGTGCCGGCCATCGCCGGCTGCGCCGGCGAAGAGGCGGAGGCCGGGGAGGCAGCGGCGTATCCGCCGATCGGATACACGCCGCCCGGTGACGCCGCCCAGCCCTCGGCGCCGCCGGCAGCCGCGCGCGCATCGGTTGCGCCGGCCGCGTCCGAGATGCCGGCGCCCCGCTCGGGAGAAGTCGCCATCGGCGACGACGACGCGCCCGCTCCGGGCGACGACACGGCCGAGAGCGGCAGTTATTCCGACACCGATCCGGCCGCGCTCTCCGACTTTCGCTCCACGCTCGAACCCTACGGCACGTGGAGCGACGACCCCACGTACGGCACCGTCTGGGTGCCCTCGGAATCGGTCGTGGGCGACGATTTCACGCCGTACGTAAGCGCCGGGCACTGGGCCTATGACAGCGACTACGCGTGGGTGAGCGATTACGATTGGGGCTGGGCGCCCTTTCACTATGGGCGCTGGGTCTATGCGTCCGGTCCCGGCTGGGAGTGGATCCCCGGCCGCACCTACGCCGGCGCCTGGGTTTCATGGCGTTATGGCGTTGACGACTGGGGCTACGTTGGCTGGGCGCCGCTCGCGCCCACGTGGTGCTGGCGAGGCGGCGTGGCGGTCGGAATCGGCTTCGTTCCGCGTGCGCCCTACGCGTTCGTCGGGCGGGGTGAGCTCTTTCATCCGAACGTTGGCGCCCGGGTCATCGCGGGCCCGCAAGTGGCGTCCGTCGCGGCGCACACCCGGGCCTACGTCGCTCCGTCCGTCGGCGGCCGCGTAGCCGCGCATCCAGGCGTGGGCGGTCCGCCACCTTCGGAACTGCACATCGCACCCGACGCGGTGGCGAGGGCTTCGTTCGACAACCGAGGGCTCGCGCAGGCCCGAGCGTTCTCTCGCCCGAGCACCGCGGTGGCGCTCGGCGCGCGGGCTCCCGCGGGCACCTCGTTTGCCGCGCGCAGCGTGACGGCGAATACCAGGCGGGACGTTCCTCAGGGGTGGTCGCAATCGCGAACCCTCGGATCGGGGGCGCCGGTCTACCGCCCTTACGCATCGACCTCGCACTTCGGGGGCCGCCTCGGCGGCGGCTTTTCGGGCAACGCGGCGACCGCGCCTCCGATGCGCGCGCCCACATATTCGGGCGGCTCGGCGCGTCCTTACTTCGGCTCGGCGCCGCGCTACTCGGAGCCTTCGACGTCGTTTCGCGGCGCCCCGCAGGCCACGTTCCATGCGGCGCCGTCGTTCAGTGGAGGCCGTTCGGCGCCCGCGTTCGGCGGGGTTCGATCCGCGCCGTCGTTCTCCGGCGGTGCATCGCGCGGATTCTCGGGCGGGAGCGCGCACTCGTTCTCGGGAGGCGGCTTTCACGGCGGAGGGGGCGGGGGCGGGGGCGGCCATTCGGGCGGCCATCGGTGAGCGGACATCCGTGAACCGCAGGTCGGGCGCGCGACAAATCCAATGGGGTCTTGATTCGGGAAGCTTGGCAAGGAGAACGCGAATGTCAGCTGAGTTTGGCTTGGGCACCCTGGCGGCGGCGACCGTCGCCGCTCTCCTCGTGGGATGTGTCGTCGACAGCACTCCGTCGTCGGGACCAGGCGGCGCGGGAGGCACCTACCCCGTCGGCGGATCGTCGTCGTCGGGAGGGGCGGGATCGCAGCCAATCCTGGCCGACATCGACACGAACGGGATGCTCATCGCCACGCCCGGGCAGGGCATCGGTGTCTACGTCACCTACGAGACAGGCGGTCACTGGACCATTTCCTGGACGTGCGACACCGCCGCGACGAACCTTTCATGCAACTTCGTGGTCGACGCGACCGTCTCGGCTACTTCGGGCCCGATCCAGAACCTGGCGGGCATCGAGCGTTCCGCTGCCAACTCGCTCACCGAGGAAAACACGAACCAGCAGGTCGAGGCGATCACGACCACGACGACGGGGCTCGATACGATGACGTTCGACACGACTCCGGGGGTGATCGTCACCGTCTCCGTCGCGCTCAACGCGCCCGTCTCGTTCTTCTTCGTGCAAGACAACCAGGTCAACGGCGGGTACACCGGCGCGCTCACGAACCCGCTCATGTTCCAGCCCACCACGCCTTGACGTTCCCGTCGGCGGCGTCGCTCCCCGTGCGCGCCGTCGTGGGCATCGGGGCGAACCTCGGAGACCGCCTCGCTACGATGCGTGACGCGCTCCGCGAGCTCTCGCGGATCGCGCGGGTCCAGAGGGTGTCGCGCGTGTACGAGACGGAGCCCATCGGCGGGCCCCCACAGCCGGCCTTCTTGAACGCGGCCGCGCTCGTCGAGTACGAGGGCGAGCCGCTCGAGCTCCTCGATGCGTTGCTCGCGATCGAGGGGCGCTTCGGTCGCGTGCGCCGCGAGCGATGGGGACCCCGCACCCTCGACCTCGATCTCCTGTGGATCGAGGGGCTCGAGGTGAACGCTCCGCGGCTCGTCGTGCCCCATCCGCGCCTTCACGAGCGCGCGTTCGCCGTCGTCCCGCTGCTCGAGGCCGCGCCCGGCGCCCGCGATCCGGTCACGGGCCGGGTCTACGCCGTCCCCCCGGGCGACGTCCGGGCGACGGGCGAAATCCTGGACGTCTGAGCTCGCGTCAGAGGCCGAACGCGCGAAGCTTCTTGTGGAGGCCTTCGCGCGTGATGCCGAGCGTCTTCGCGGCGGCGGTCTTGTTGTTGTCGTGCTCGCGGAGCGATTCGATGAGGAGCCAGCGCTCGATCTGGTCCATCGTCTCCTTGAGCGTCCCCTTGGTCGGCTTGACGCGATCGACCAGGCCTTCGATCTGCCGGATGCGCTGCGAGAGCAGCTCCGGCGTGACGAACCCGCCCGGCTCGATCTGAATGACCAGGCGCTGGACCTCGTTCTGGAGCTCACGAACGTTGCCCGGAAAGTCGTACGCCTGAAGGAGCTCCATCGCCTGCTGCGAGAACCCGGCGGCCGGCTTGCCGATCTCGGTCGCGTAGCGCTTGAGAAAGTGCTCCGCCAGGAGAGGGATGTCTTCGCGCCGCTCGCGAAGCGGAGGCACCCGGATCGGGAACACGTTCAGCCGGTAGTAGAGGTCTTCGCGGAAGCGGCCCTCGGCCACCTCTTTCTCCAGGTTTCGGTTCGTCGCGGCGACGATGCGCACGTCGACCTTCTTCTCGTGGGCCGCTCCGACGGGCCGGATCTCGCCCTCCTGGAGGGCCCGCAAGAGCTTCGACTGCAGCGACATCGGCATCTCGCTCGCCTCGTCGAGGAACAGCGTCCCCCCATCGGCGATCTCGAAGAGCCCCTTCTTGTCTTCGTGCGCTCCGGTGAAGCTTCCCTTGCGGTGGCCAAAGAGCTCGCTCTCGAGCAGGTTCTCGGGCATCGCCGCGCAGTTCTGCGTGACGAAGAGCTGCGCGCGCCGGCGCGAGCGGTAGTGCACGGCCGCGGCGATGAGCTCCTTGCCCACGCCGGTCTCGCCTTCGATGAGCACGGTGACGCGCGTGTCGACCACCTTCGCGAGCTGGTCGAAGAGCAGCGCACGCATCGCAGCACTCTGGCCGATGATCTCCTGCTCGGCCTTGCCGACGCGGCGCGACTCTTCACGCGTCTTGAGGAACACGTTCTCCTTCTTCAGGCGCTCGTCTGCGGCGCGAAGGCGCTGAACGAGACGTGCGTTGGCCACGGCGAGCGACGCGTGGTGCGCGAGTACGGCGCTCACGTCGAGATCCGCGCTCGTGAAGACTCCGGCGCTCTCGCGGTTGTCCAGCTGCAAGACGCCGAGGATCTCTTCGCCCTTGCCGCCGCCTCTCCAGAGGGGCACGCCGATGACGCTGCGGATCTGCGCGCCCATGAGCGATTCGGAGTGCCCGACCTCGATGGGCGCGTCGGCCGCGATGACCGCCGTTCGCTCGTGAACCACCTTGCGGAAGACGCTGCGGGTGACGGGGATGGGCGCGATGCCCGGACCCGCCTGACCGCGAACCCGGGTCGCGATGGGCACGTAGCTGGCGGCCTCGCTGCGCCCGCCGTCGTCGTCTTCTTCTCGCAGTACGACCGTGACGTGCGTCGCTCCCGGCACGAGCGCGAACGCTCCGTCGCAGATGGCGACGACCACGCTCTTCAGGTCCTCGGCGTTCCCGATGCGCTTCTGCGCTTCGTAGAGCGCCCGGAGCCGGCCGTCGTCGCGCTCGACGGTGGACTCGACCCGTACGAGCTCGTCGAGCTTTCGCGTCGCCAGCACGTGCGCACCGGACGCGTCCCCCGCTACCGTCGCGTGCGGGTGAGGGCCATTGGCCGCGTCGTCGAGCGTGATCGCGAGCCGGACGATGGCCTCGCCCCGACCGAGCTCCACGACGTCGCCCGCCTCGAGGGCGATCTCGCGCCCGTTCCCCTCGTCGAGCGCGATGCGTCGGGGCCCGCGGACCACCGCGGTGCCGTTGGTCGATCGGAGGTCTCGCAACACGTAGCGCGCATCACCCGAGACGATGCTCGCGTGCTCTCCCGACACGTGCTCGTCGGGCAAGACGACGTCGTTCCCCGGCGCCCGGCCCAGGCGAATCACCTGGGCGGTGGACTCGTGGCGCGACCCTCTGGCGAGACCTTGCGTCACCTCGAGGAGGATCATCGAAGGACGATGATACAACGCGGGGATTCGCCGCGCGCTCTGGTCGGATCGAGACGGGAGACTACGGCGCCGCGCGCGCGCGCAGGCGCAGCGCGATCTTGACGACGGAGTCGTCGGCCATGAGCACGCTCTTGTCGCCGGACTTGGTGTCTGATGCGACGATCTTGTCGAGAGCATCGGCCGTGGCCACGTCGCCCTTGGGCGCGAGGTGGTCGATGGCCTCGACCACGGCGAGGCGCGCGCTCGCGTCTTTCACCTTGTCGACGCGCTTGAGCAGCTCGGCGCGGGTTCCGTCGGCCGCGCTCTGACCGTAGATCACCGTCATCCAGGCGGCCTTGACCGCGCGCATGTTCGCCGTGGTCGGAGACGACGGGATCGGCTCGTCGAGGATGCCGAGGTAGCAGCTCGCGTTCGTACCGCATTTGTCGGTCGGCTGACTCGCGTAGTCGAACATCTGCTTGCTCGCCTGGAACACGTCGCCCGGTAGCTCCCCTTTTGCCTTTTGAAGGGCCGCGCCGACGTCGGCCTTCTTGTTCGGAGGCATCACCTTGAGCGCCGCTTCGATCGGCAGGAGCTTGCTCGCGGCGTCGGGCGCGGCGACGGTCTCCTTGACGAGCCAATCGGTGAGGCTCGGGTCGTAGAGGCTCGCGGACGCCTGCGCGAGGGCCGCGCGCGGCTTGAGCGCGCCGAGAAACTCGACCGACGCGCTCCACGGCAGCTTGGAATACGCCGCGAGGAACGCAGGCTCGACGCGGGGGTCGGGCGGGAACTGCGTGAGCGCCTGCGCGAACGCCGTCTTCGTCGTGTCGGTGTCGGCGCTCGGGAGCGCCGTCAACAGCGCGTCGCGTCCGCTCGGTCGCGAGAGGAGCCCCAGCGTGTCCGCGACGATGGCGAGGTTCGCCTTGTCTTTGAACGCCGCGCCCGCGCTGGTGTAGTCGGGGTCCTGCCCCAGCAAGGCCTTGATGAGCTCGGGCTCCGCGGCGGGCGCCATCTTGAGGAGCGCCATTCGGGTCGATGCGTTGAGGTCGATCTTCGAAGGCGTGAGCAAGACGAGGACGAGCTGCTTCACCGCCTTCGTGTAGCGGAGCTCGCTGATCACCTGGATGGACGTCAACTGCCACCAGTTGATCTGATCCTTATGCGAGTCGACTCCCTCGGCCACCGGCGCCTTCAGCTTCTCGATCGCCTTGTCGCCGTAGCTCGCGTCGTGAACGTTCAAGATAGCCTCGTGCAGGCCCTGATAGAGGCGCTGGCTCTGGGCCTTCGAGAGCTGGAACTTGGCGAACGTGTCCCACAGGGGGTCGGTGAGGGTCTTGTCGAGCTTCACGCCCCCCTTCGCCATGGCGTTGATCGACTCGCACGAGACGCGCACCTCGTCGTCGGTCTTGCCCATCTCGAAGTCCTTGAGGGCCTTCGCGAGCGCCGGCTGCGTCCGGGGATCGTGCGTCTCAGCGAGGAACTTGATCAGCTCCGTGCGCGTCAACTCGTCGAGCGCGCCGCCCGTGTATTGCTTGGTGAGTGGATCGACGATCGCGTCGAGGAGCTGCTTGACCTCGGGGGCGCTCGCGTCGTTGCTCGCGTGCGTCATGTCATCTTCGTAGAACTGCGTAAGCCGCTTGATGGAGTTGGCGCGCTGCGCCGGATCATCGAGCCGCTTGACCCACGTCACGGGGTCGTTGTCGTCTTCGCAGGCCACCAGCGCGGCGGCCACTGCAACCACGGCGAGCGGCGCAGCGAGGCCGGCGGTGGCCGACAGCAGACGGAGCGTGCAGCAAAGCGTACGCACGGTCTTCATGGATCTCTCCCAGTGGAGCAGTGGCGGGCTGTAGCGCTTGAACGCCGCGCGGTGCTGCGGCGCGTCGGTTTGCGTTACCGAAAAAAGGGCGCTGTCGCGGATGAACCTGCGGCGGACGCGACCCGAAGCGACCGTACAGGGGCGCGCGAGCGAGTGTCAACGTCATGGCAACCGGCGCCGACACCTGCCTTCGCAAAAGGTCGCGCGCGAAGAACCGCAAATGCGCGGAGGCACGATGTTTTTGGGTTCGAAGGCCGCTGCCCTCACGATGGCGGAGAAGGTGGGTGCCTGGCTCATGGCTGGGCGACGAACGGTGCCAGATGGGTGCCGAGCGCGACTTTGCTGACTCGCCGCGAGGGCAGGAGCGCAGCTCGGGGCGCCAATTTTCGAGTGGTACGCTCTGTGACGAGACCACTCTCTTCTCTCGCGTCCTCGGCGCCCTCCGCGGCGAATCTCTCTCTTCGATCGGCGCACCCGCAGCGCCGCGCGCGCTCACCCGATGATCATCCCCTCGCTCAGGAGCTTGCCCTCCTTGAAGCGCCGGAGGTTCCAGCGCTCGAACTCGGGAATCATCGGCTTGCCCGCGATGGCCTCGGCCAGCCGCTTGCCGACGATGGGCGCCATCATGAAGCCGTGCCCCATGAACCCGCTCGCCTGGTAGAAGTGCTCGACCTCGGCGACCGGACCGACGATCGGGTTGGCGTCGGGCGTGAGATCGTAGCAACCTGCCCACTGGCGCAGGACCTTCACCGCCCCCAGCACCGGGCACGCGCGAACGAGCGCGCTCGCGTAGCGACCGAGGAACGCGTGCGAGCTCTCCTGGTCGAGCCCGGGCGCGACGTACTCGTTTCCGATACCACCGACGATCTCGCCGCGCGTGGATTGCGAGAAGTAGAGGCCGTCGGAGAGGTCGGCGACCAGCGGCTTGAGCCAGGGTTTGAGCGGCTCGCTCGAGCAGATCTCGTGACGGTGCGGCTTGTTCGGGAGCTCGACGCCCAGCATGCGCGCGACGCCCGGGGACCACGCGCCGGCCGCGTTGACCACCCGGTGCGTCGCGATCGTGAACGTCTCGTCGGTCGAGGGCGTCGAGCGCGTCGAGGAGGACCGGCCCGTCCGGCGCACGCGCACGCCGTCGATGCGCCCGGCCGTCGCGTCGAAGCCGACGACCTCGTGCCAGGCGGCGACCTCGACGCCCAGCTTCTGCGCCGCCTGCGAGTAGCCCCAGACGAAGGGCCACGGGAAGACCACGCCGTCGTCCGGGTTGTAGCTGGCGGCCTGCACGCCGGTGACGTCGAGCTCCGGGACGACGCGCCGCGCCTCTCCGGGCGAGAGCATGCGCGTCTCGAGCCCGCACTCGTTCTGGAGGGTGACGCTCCTCTCGAGCGTGGCGCGCTCGTCGTTCGTGCGAGCGAGAAAGAGGTACCCGCCCTGGCGAAACCAGACGTTGATCTTCATCTTGGTGGCGAAGTCGCGGCACATCTGGATGCTCTCGAGCATCAAGCGCACGTTCGCCTCGCTCGACCACTGGGCGCGCACGCCGCCGCCGTTCCGGCCGCTCGCGCCGCCGCAGAGGTAGCTCTGGTCGACGACGGTGACGTTCCGCATGCCGCGCTCGGCGAGGTGATACGCGACCGAGAGGCCCATGATTCCGGCACCCACGACGACCACGTCGGCCCGGTCGCGCATCGCGGTCGCTCCTCCGCTCTCTACTTGCGCGGCGTGCCGGCGAAGGCGTCGATCACCCGGCGGTGCAATAACCCGTTGGTCGCCAGCAGGCCGTTGCGGTTCGTGATGTCGGGGTTCGCGTAGTCGATCGACGCGCCGCTGACCTCGGTCAGCTCGCCGCCCGCGGCGCGCACAAGGCCCTCGCTCGCGCACGCGTCCCACCGCATGCCGGCGCGGCCGGGTTGAAGGTAGACGTCGTGATCTCCCGTGGCGACGAGCACGGCCTTGAGCCCCGAGCTCCCGAGCGCCACGGGCGCCCGCCCGCCCAGCGCGGCTGCGAGCGCGGTGAGCTGCGGCTGCGTGCGCGAGCGCGAGACGAGCACCGACGCGCCCTCGAGCGAGTCGCGCGTGGAGACGTGGATCGGCGCGCGGGTCCCGTCGGCCGAGACCTCCCACGCGCCCTCGCCGACGATGCCGACGAACGCGCGGCCCCAGGCGGGCGCCGTGATGACCCCGACCGTCGCCCGGCCGTGCTCCGCCAGGCCGATCATCACCGCGAACTCGCCGTTCTTGTTCACGAACTCGCGCGTGCCGTCGACGGGATCGACGAACCACACGGCGTCGGCGCTCGAGAACCCTGCGTAGGAGCCGGGATCGCTCTCTTCGGCGACGATGGGCAGCGCCGGGAAGGCCCGCGCGAGGCGATCGCAGATGAGCGCGTTCGACTCGTGGTCGGCGCGGGTGACGGGGTCGTCCTTGCCCTTGTACTGAACGGTGAAGGGCCCGGCGTAGATGCCGAGGACGACCTCGCTCGCCTCGCGCGCCGCGGCGAGCGCGACCTCGGCGGCCGCCAGAGCGAGGGCCGTCATGGCTCGATCCCCACGCTCTCGAGGGCGCGAGGAATGCGCGCCAGGGCCGCGTCGCGCAGGTAGACGGGGCCGACGCCGACTTCGCGCACGACGTCTTCGATCTGGCCCACGCTCCGGGGACCGAGCACGGCGCTCGTGACGAGCGAGCTCGAGAGCACGTACCGTATCGCCGCGGATCGCATGGTCGCCACCTCACCCTGCACGAGGAAACGGAACGCGGCTACCTGTTCGAGCCTTCGCGCGAGCTCGGGCTTCGTCCAGCGGTCGGCGCGGTGGTCGCCGGCGGCGAAGTCGTGGTCCTTGGCCCAGTCGGCGGCGAGCAGCCCGTAGCCGAGCGTCGAGCGCGCGAGCACGCCCGCGCCGGTGACCATGATCTCGCCCGCGAGGCGGTGAAGGTCCCACGAGTGCAGGAGGTTGTAGGCGAGCTCGATCACCTCAGCGCCTTTGCGCAAGGCCGCGCGCCCGACTTCGATGTCGCCGGCGCTGACGCCCCAGTGCGCGATCTTGCCCTGCGCCTTGAGCTCGAGCAGCGCGTCGACCGTCTCCGAGGTGGCGAGGGTGCTCGCCTGCGGATTGTGCAGGAGATAGACGTCGATCCAGTCGCGGGAGAGGCGGCGGAGCGATCGCTCGACCGACTCGCGAAGGTACGCGGCGTCAAAGCGCTTGCGGGGCGGCGACGTCGTGCGATCGAGGCCTACCTTGGAGACGACCACGATCTCGCCTTGCCCCGCGATCGCCCGCCCGACCTTCTGCTCCATGCGCCCGCCGCCATAGGCGTCGGCCGTGTCGATCACGCTCACGCCCATCTCGAGGGCTCGCGCGAGGACGCGGTCTTGCTCGGCGTCTTCGACGGGGCCGTAGGCATCGCCAGAGAGACCCCAGGTGCCGAGCGCCAGTTCGCTGACGCGGAGTCCGGTCTTTCCGAGGGCACGGGTACGCACGGGAATCGTTTCACGTGTAGCGTGCTTCGCCGGACCGCGGAAGGAGACCGCGGAAGGAGACCGAATG
>CZKU01000185.1_pt3 | contig 26005 bp, 28 predicted proteins | sample 1122471 | NCBI WGS metagenome assembly CZKU01 (sample SAMEA3539301, study PRJEB10725) | soil metagenome | biome: tundra; feature: field; material: soil | place: USA | collected 2010-05 | depth 0.15 m | reverse complement strand
AAGGCCCACGGCGCGCCCGGCCCCAGCCGAGCGAGGAGCGCCGATCGTCCCGCGATCGACAGGACCAGCGCGCCCGCGCCGAACGTCCCCACGCGACTGTCTTTCAGGATGGCCAGGATCTTGTCGCGATCGAATGCCCCACCGAGCGCATCGCTCGTGTCGGCGAGGCCGTCCTCGTGGAGCGCCCCCGTGAGGAAGAGAGATACGCCGATGGCGCCGAGGGCTGCCGCGAGCTCGCCGAGCGGGAGGAGCAAGTAGTCGACTACCCCCACGACCACACCCAGCAGCGCGCCCACCAGAGGAAAATGCGCGGCGGCCCAGCGCCACTCGTCGTCCGTGTACGGAAAGCCGCCGACAGGGAGGCGCGTGAGGAAGACGAACGCGGCGCGCAAGCCGCGCAGCGGAGCCGGAGCGATCATCCATCGCTCCGGACAACGCCGGCCGTCGCGAACGTGCTCATCTCGGCCTGCAGTGCGATCGCGTCGGCGATCAGATCGATCGCGAGCAATGCCCCAGTGCCTTCGCCGAGACGCATCTCGAGAGCGAGCAGCGGTCGGAGCCCGAGGTGTCCGAGGGCGATCCGCGCGCCGGGCTCCGGGCTCACGTGGGACGCGACGAGGTAATGCACGACATTCGGATCCATCGCTTGCGCGACAAGTGCCGCAGCGTTCGTGACGACCCCGTCGAGCACCACGGGCAAGCGCAACGCGGCGCTTCGCAGGATGAATCCCACGATCGCGGCGATCTCGAGGCCGCCGACGGCACAGACGGCGCGGAGCGGGTCCTCCGGTCTCGGTGCGTGGAGGCGAAGGGCGTCGCGAACGACGGCGAGCTTGCGAGCCCGCGTCGCGTCGTCGACGCCGGTGCCGCGACCGCATGTCTCGTCGGGGGGAGCACCGGTGAAGACGCTGACCAGCGCCGCCGCGGACGTGGTGTTGCCGATGCCGATCTCGCCCACCGCGGCGATGCGCGAGCCGCGTGCGTACACTTCGTCGGCGATACGCCTGCCTACGTTCATCGCGGCGAGGGCCTCGTCGTCCGTCATCGCCCGCTCGACCCGAAGATTGCCTGTGCCTCGGCGCACGGTCGCGCGAACGAGTGGCACGACCGGCTGAAGCGGAGCCGCGCTCATGTCCCCTGCGATTCCCACATCGACCAGCACGAGGTCGACCCCGCGCCGGCGGGCGAGCACGCTGGCCGCAGCGCCCCCGGCCATGACGTTGCACGCCATCGCCGCGGTGATCTGCGAACCGTACGCGCTCACGCCCTCGACCGTCACGCCGTGATCGGCGAGAAAGAGCGCGAGGGCGGGGCGCTCCGGGGGAGGGACGGGGAACGCGCCGCGCGCCGCCGCGTACCACGTGGCGATCTCCTCGAGCCGGCCCAGGCTTCCGGCCGGCTTCGTAAGCAGATCTTGATGCGCGCGGGCCGCCGCGCGGGCTCGCTGGTCGGGGCTGGTGACGACACCCTCTGCCGGGCGCTCAGGAGCCCGCGGAGGCGCCGGGCTGCGCGGCGGCGTTTCCTTCCAGCGCTCGCGGTGCGTCACGTCGGCCAGCGACCGGCGCGGCCGCCAGCCGAGCTCTTCGAGCATCGGCTTTGCCCGGAAGGCCACCGGATGCCCGACGCACAGATACGCGATCGGCTCGACGCCCGCCGGGAGCGCGAACTCGCGACGCAGCACCGCTGGCTCGACAATACTCACCCACCCGACGCCGATCCCCTCGGCGCGGGCGGCGAGCCACATGTTCTGCACGGCGCAGCACGCGCTCGCGCGAACCGCCTCGGGCTGCACTGTCGTGCCCAGAATGGCCTCGTCGCGTGGGCGGAGATCGACGGCGACGCACACGTGGACCGGCGCCTCGACGAGGCCCTCGAGGCGATACGACAGGTACTGCGCCCTTCGCTCCGGCGGATACCGGACGGACTCGGCGTCGCGGCAGACGAGGAAGCTCTCGCGGATCCGCGCGCGTGTCGGGAGCTCACGCACGACAATGAACCCCCACGGTTGGGAAAACCCGACGCTCGGAGCCTGGTGCGCGGCCTGAAGAATGCGGTCGAGCGCCGCCCCGTCGACGTCGGCGTCCTTCACGAAGTGACGCACATCACGACGGAGCGCGATGACGTCGTACACCGCCCGTCTCGCCTGGTCGGAGAAGCGCGCGATCTCCTCCGGCTTAAGGACGAGGTCGTTCACTCCGCGGCCCCCTTCACTGCGAGCGGAATGCCCGCGACCATCAGCACCACGGCGTCGGCCCGGGCGGCGATCTCCTGGTTGATGAAGCCTTGAACGTCGACGAACTTCCGCGCGGACTCGCTCGCGGCGTGGGGCGCCATGCCGAGCTCGTTGGATACGAAGATCCAGGTGGCGTCGATCGCGAAGGCGCGTGCCAGCTCGGCGCGCGCCGCCTCGTGCGCCGGCGCGGCCTTCCAGTCAGCGTCCGCGAAGAAGTTCGTGAGCCAGAGCGTGACGCAATCGACGACGACGACCCGACCGCCCAGATCCGTCCGGGCGATTGCTGTCTCCTCCTCGATCGTCGTCCACCCTGGCTCGCGATCGGCCTTGTGGCGCGCGATGCGGGCAGCGTGGTCGGCGTCCCAGGCTCGCGAGGGCGCCATCATCACGGGCGACGCCGTTCGCCGCAGCGCCATCTGCGCGGCGTGTCGGCTCTTGCCGGAGCGGGCTCCCCCGAGAACGAGCGCGATCATGGTTCCTCGGTGCCGTGCGACGTGCGCTCGTGGAGCCTCTCGCCTCGCACGATGCGCTCGAGAAGACCCCGATCGATGCTCGCGCCTATGGCGTCGGCAACACGATCATATTCCGCATCCTTGCTCCACGGCGCGGGTGCCGGACCGAACTCGGGCAGGCCCTTTTTCCCGCGGAGCGCAGCGACCAATCGCGAGCGGAGCCGGTCGTTCTCGAAGAGTCCGTGGATCATCGTACCGACGACAGCGCCCCCCGCTGCAACGGCCCCATCGAGCGCGCGCTGCTCGCGACTGTTGCGCGCGCAGATCTCGAACGCGGCGCAGCCCGGCTCGAGGGCCTCCACAGTGCCCATGTGAATCTCATAGCCATCGAGATCCCCGTCGCCCGGTCCGCTCGTGAGAATGCTTGCGCCGCGACCCCGCGCCTTCACCTGCGCGGTGGTCTTGGTTCGCTCGAACCGCGTGCGGATGGGCAAAAGCTCCAGCCCGACGCTCGAGACCACAGCCGACTCCGCCCCGAACGGATCCTCGATAATCCCGCCGAGCATCTGGCATCCGCCGCAGATGCCGACCACGGGGTGCCCTTCGCGCGCGCGCCGGACGAGCGCCTCCGCAAGACCGCCTGCGCGAAGCCAGGCAAGGTCCGCGATGGTGCTCTTCGTGCCGGGCAAGATCACGAGATCAGCGGAGGCCATCGCGGACGGTTCGTCGACGAAGCGGACGACGACGTCGCGCTCATGCTCCAGCGGCGCGAAGTCGTCGTAGTTCGAGATGCGCGGCAATCGGATGACGGCAATTTCGATCTGATCCGCCGATGCGCGAGGGCGTCTCCGGCGGTCGTCGAGCGCCACCGAGTCCTCGTCGGCCACACGCAAGCGCGCCACGTATGGCACCACGCCGAGCACGGGGACGCCCGTGCGCTTTCTGAGAAAGTCGAGCCCGGGCTCGAGCAGCGCGATATCACCGCGGAACTTGTTCACGACGAAGGCCGCGATGCGCGCGCGCTCGTCGGGCTCGAGGAGCTCCATCGTCCCGACGAACGCGGCAAAGACGCCCCCTCGATCGATGTCGCCGACGAGCAGGACCGGCGCGTCGGCGACCCGCGCGACATGCATGTTCACGATGTCGCGGTCCTTCAGGTTGATCTCGGCCGGACTTCCGGCGCCCTCGATGACGACGAGATCGTACGTCTCCCGCAGCCGCGTGAGACTCTCCGCGACGATGCGCCTCAGCTCTGGCTTGTGGGCGTGGTAGTCGCGGGCAAACATGCTCCCGATCGGCTTTCCGAGCACCACGACCTGCGAGCGCGAATCCCCTTCGGGCTTGAGCAGGATCGGGTTCATATCCACCGTCGGCACGACCCGCGCCGCTTCCGCCTGCACGGCCTGCGCGCGCCCGATCTCGTGGCCGTCCGGCGTCACGTACGAGTTGAGCGCCATGTTCTGCGATTTGAACGGAGCGACGCGCACCCCCTCGCGCTGGAACATCCGGCAAAGTCCCGTCACGAGGAGGCTCTTGCCGACGGACGACGCGGTTCCCTGGATCATGAGGGTGCGGGCTAACATCGGGGGAGCTCTTCTTTCAGCGCGGCGAGCAGGCGATCTTCGTCTGCGAGCGGGCGCGCGCAGAGGCGGACATGGTCCCGCAGGCCGAACGAGGTGCAGTCGCGGACGAGCACCCGATGGCGCTCGAGCAGCCGACGGCGGAACGCGGTTGCGTCCCCCACCCGCGCGAGCACGTACGGCGCCGACGACTCGATGCACGGCAGCGGCACGCGATGCGCCAGCCGAGCGCGGTCCTCGAGCCATCGCGTCCGGCTCTCCGCGATGAACGCCCCCTCGCGCGTCGCCATGATCATCGCGGCTTGCGCGAACGCGCTCGCCGTCCACGGAGGGCGACTCGCCTCGACGCGCGCAGAGATCGCGCGCGACGCGAGCAAGTAGCCGACTCGTACACCCGGAATGGCGTGATCCTTCGTGATGGACCGCACGCACGCGACGTTCGGCGGCATCCGCCGTTCGATGTCGCGAAATCGCGTGCTCATCGACAGGAACGCCTGATCGAGCACGACGATCGTGCCGCAGAGATCGCGAGCGAAGATGGCCACGTCGTCGATCGGGACCGGCACGCCGGTCGGATTTCCCGGGGCACACAGGTAGACGAGCTTGGCGCGCTCGCGCACGACGACGCGAGCGACCTCCTCGAGAGAGATCGCGAACCGTGTCTCCTCCGCCGCGCACCACCCGACGGCCCGCGCCCCAACGGCGACGACCGCACCGCGAAACTCGGAGAACGTCGGCTCCACGATCACCGCGGCGCTCGCCCGGTCGAGGAATGAGCGGACGATCGTCCACAGAAGGTCCACCGCACCGTTGCCGAGGACCACGTCCTGCATGTCGACGTCGAGGGTGCATGCGAGCACACGTCTTGCCTCGGTGCTTGTCGGATCCGGATAGCGATGGATCGGAGCCCCGCGAATGGCGTCAATCATGTCCGACGAGGGTCCGTACGGATTCACGTTCACACTGACATCGAGGACATCGTCCGGCGTCACACCGAGCCCCGCGAGCTCTCCGTCGAGCAACCCGCCGTGGGCGACCGGCTCCAGCGCCTTGGAGTCAGTGGAAGAGAGCATGCTTCGCTCCAAGGGCCACGAACGCCATGGCAAGCGCGAGAGCGGCTGCTGCCGCCGTCACCGCGCACGCCTCCGTGATCTTCGAGATATCAAGACCATCGAGAGCGTCCCCCAATCGATAGTGCCCGTCCTTCGCGAGCTCGATACGCAAGAGCCCCGCCATCGCGGCCATCGGTCTCCCGGCGTTCGGGCTCTCGGTGAGCGCACCATCCCGGCGGAGCACGAGCCATCCGTGCGCCGCGTCCTTTCGCGACAGCAGCCCTGCGACGAGCAAGAGCGCCGCCGTGATGCGCGCGGGCAGAAGGTTCAATAGGTCGTCGAGGAGCGCGGAGGCCTTGCCGAGCCACTCGTAGCGCCCGCGGTAGCCGATCATCGCGTCGAGCGTGTTGACGGCCCGGTAGAAGACGGCGCCAGGGACGCCAAGGAGGACGAAATAGAAGAGCGGTGCGACGAAACTGTCGGAGGCGTTTTCGGCGACCGATTCGACCGTGGCGGCGACGAGCGCGGCCTCTTGCAGCGTGCTCGCGTCGCGGCTGCACAAGCTGCCGAGCGCACGCCGGCCTTCAAGGAGGTCACCTCTCACGAGTGCGCTCCGCACCACGCTGGCGGCAGCCGGAAGAGCACGGAGGCCGAACGTCGCCTTGAGTAGCAGCGCTTGCGTCACAAACAGGGCGACTGGATACCCCCGCAGTCCCCAGAACACGGACATACATAAGGCGACGGCCGTGGATGGCACCGCGAGCGCCAGCAACGCACCGGCCACGAGCTGTTTGCCAGCGCCGCGCTTCGGCGCGATTCGCGCTCCCCACGCGATCAACTTGCCCGTCCACGCGACCGGATGCGCGGCGTTCGGCGGCTCGCCGAATACCAGATCCACCAGGACCGCCGCCCCCAGCGTACCGATGGAGGCGATCACGGCCGCTTGCTCCGAGCGCGGCTCATGCCGTGCCTCGCTCGGCCTTCCACTCGGCCGCCCCTCGCCGGACGGCTTCCGCGACGGCGGCGGCAACAACGTGACCGATGCGCGTGTGCTTCCCGGCGTACGGTTCGCGGCGGCCCGCCAAGGGCGTCGCCATGACGATGCAATCGGTTCCCGTGCCGGTCGCAGGGAGCCCGCTTCGGAGGCTCGGTACGCCGGCGTCGAGGATCGAGGCGGTCCTCGCCTCCGTCGCGATGGACATGGCTTCCAGCAGCGCCTCGTCCGTGAGCGCCACGTCGATGTGACACAGCAGGTTGATCGTCCCGATGCGCGCCGCGGGTCCCGGCGGATCTCCGGCGCGCAGAGCGTTGCCTAGTCCTACGGTCGCGATGCACCGAGACCGAACGTCGCGGTCGTGCGACGCTGCGTCCACGAACGTCGTCACATCGCGGCTCGTGAGCAGGCCCACTGCACCCACTGCGCCCGCTTGGGCGAGGCGCGCGCGCAGAACGCGGCGCGCATCAACGGGCGGCTTCAGCTCGCCGTCCCGCACCTCGATCCATCCGACCGCTTGCGCGTCGGTGAATCCGCCATTGACGATCGCCCAGCTGCACATTCGCTGGGTCTCCGCGAACCGAACGACAAGTGAGCGCTCGCCGCGCGATAGCTCGACCGCACTGGCTGCCTCCACGGCGGACGCGCGCTTCATCGCGTTTCTCCACGGCGCGCCGCGCAGCTCGCGACGAAGCCTTCGGCGACGCGCGGGTTGGACGCCCAGTGTGCGTGCACGTACGAGGCAATCACGTTGCGCGAGCGATACCCTTCGCGGGCGACCTCCCCGCCTCGACGACGCCGCACGGTGTACACGCACGCGACGTCGCCCGGGAGGTCGCCGAGCTCGGAGTAGCGGAACTGGTGGCCGCGAAAACGAAGGCCCGCGGGGCCAAGCGGCGTCGCCTCCTGCGTCTCCACCTCGACGTAGCCCAAGGCTTGCAGTCGATCACACATCACCGCTTCTCCCGGCACAACGCCGACCATCGAATGGCGCTTTCCGTCGAGCGTGCGAATCGCATTCGTGAGGTACATCAGGCCACCGCACTCGGCGTAGACGGGACCGTCTGCCTCGACGAAGCGCGCGACGTCGGCGCGCAGGTGCTCGTTTCGCGCGAGCGTCTCCGCGTGCACCTCGGGGTACCCTCCGCCAAAGTACAGGCCGTCGACGTCGGGAAGACGGTCCGCACGCATCGGCGAGAAGCGCACAAGCTCGGCACCGAGGGACTCCAGCCGCCGCAGATTGTCGTCGTAATAAAAATGGAACGCTTCGTCGTACGCGAGACCGAGACGGCACACGCGCCTGGCTGTGGCTCCGGGCGATGACGTGTGCTGCGGTTCGGGAAGGGTCGGGGCGCTTCGGGCGATCTCTAGGATCGCGTCGAGCGCGAGCCATTCCTTCGCCAGCGCTCCCCAGTGATCGAGGAGTGACTCGGGGACGGTGCTCTCGTCCGCAGAGTGAAGGCCGAGGTGACGCTCGGGGAAACGCGCGCTGACCTCGTCAGGAAAGCCTCCCAGGATTGGGGGCGCGTGCAGCGCCTTGCGTAACAGATCGAGATGCCCCCGGCTCCCGACGCGATTGCACACGACGCCGGCAATGCGAAGGTCCGGATCGAACGCGGAGAACCCCTGCGCCATCGCGGCAATGCTGCGTGCCATTCCCGACGCATCGACGAGAAGCAGCACCGGAGCGGCAAGCCACTTGGCGATCTCCGCGGTCGACCCCTCGCCACTCGTCGGCGACGCGCCGTCGAAGAGCCCCATCACGCCCTCGGCGATCGCCACGTCCGCGCCTTCGGCAGCGCGCGCAAATGTCGAGAGCACCGCCTCCTTGCCCATCATCCAGCCGTCGAGGTTGTGCGACGGCGCGCCCGAGGCGCGCGAGTGATACGTGGGATCGAGGTAGTCGGGGCCGCACTTGAAAAGAGCAACTTTCAGGCCGCGCGCTCGCAAGGCGCGCGTGATCGCGATCGTCGTCGTCGTCTTGCCGACGCCGCTCGACGTGCCGCCGACGACCAGCCGAGGAATCTGGAGCGCCATCAGAAGTCGATCCCGAGCTGCGCGGAGATGCCTTGCTGGAAAGGATGCTTCACCGACTTCATCTCCGTCACGAGGTCGGCCATCGCCACGAGCTCGTCCGGCGCGTTGCGACCCGTGATCACCACGTGAACGCGCGGCGGGCGCGCACGGAGCGTCGCGAGCACATCGTCCTGCGAGACGAAGCCGTAGTGAATCGTGTACGTAAGCTCATCGAGGATCACGATGTCGAGCTCTCCGCCCAGGATGAGCTCCTTGGCCTTCTCCCAGGCCGCGACCGCGGCGGCCTTGTCCTTCGAGAGGTCGTCGCTGTCCCACGTGAACCCGCGGCCCATCACGAAGAACGTCAGATTGGGGAGCGTCTCGGCGAAGATCCGCTCGCCGGTCTTCCACTTGCCTTTGATGAACTGCACGACGCCAACGCGCATGCCGCGGCCCAGTGCGCGAAAGACGATCCCGAGCGCGGCCGTCGTCTTGCCCTTGCCCTGGCCCGTATAGACCACGAGCAGCCCTCGTCGCGGTCGTTCCTCGACGCTTTCCCCGGCGTCGGTCATGCGAGGCTCCTTGCGTCGCGAGCGGCGACAACGGGCTGCGGGCCGGACCCCATCGCGCGAATGCGATCGCGCACGGAGACGACGTCGCCGATGATCACGATGGCGGGCGCCGAGGGGTCCACGCCGGCCACCCGCACCGCGAGGTCCGCGAGTGTCCCGACGACCACCGTCTGTGCAGGCGTCGTCGCCGATGCGATGTACGCGGCGGGCGTGGTCGGCGCGCGACCCGCCCGGACAACCGCATCGAGGTTCGCCGCGAGCTTGCGCGACGCCATGAAGAGGACGAGCGTGCCGCTCGTGCCGTACGGCGGAGATCCGCGGCCCGTGCTCACGGCGTTGCGTCCTTCGGCGTCTTGGCGGCCTTGCGAAAGCGATGGCTGAACTCGGGATCGTAGAGCCGCGAGTTCGCGAAGTCGGTCGACGTGAGCACGTGGCCGACCAGGATCATCGACTGCGTGCGGATGCCGGCGTCCTTCACCTTCTCGCGAATATCGGCGAGCGTACCCTGCACGATCTGCTGGCCGGGGCAGCTCGCCTTGTGGACGACCGCCACCGGACAGTCACCTCCGTACGACGGGATGAGCGCCTCGACGACGTCCTTCATGAGGGTGATGCTGAGAAACAGGCACAGCGTTGCGCGATGGCGGGCGAGCTCCTCGAGCTTCTCCGCGTCGGGCATCGGCGTGCGCCCTTCCGCGCGCGTCAAGATCACCGTCTGGGAGAGCTCCGGGAGCGTGAGCTCCTTGCCGAGCGCAGCCGCCGCCGCGCTGAACGACGAGACGCCAGGAATGATCTCGTACTCGATGCCGAGCTCCTGCATCCGGCGCATCTGCTCCGCCGTAGAGCCGAAGATGGCGGGGTCGCCGGTATGCACCCGGGCGACGTCGTGCTCGGCGTCACGCGCTTCGACGATGACGGCGAGGATCTCGTCGAGCGTCATCCCGGCCGAATCGAGCACCTTCGCGCCTTCGCGGGCGCTCGCGACGACTTCCTTGGGCACGAGCGACCCCGTGTAGAGGACGACCGGGCAGCGCGCGATGAGCTCCGCTCCGCGAACGGTGATGAGCTTGGGATCGCCGGGACCCGCTCCGATGATGTAGACGCGCATGGGAACTCCTAGAGGCAGCGGAGGACGGTGTCGCGAACGATTTGCCAGAGGGGCGCGGGGATCGCGCCAAGCCATCGGGCGTCGACGGCGCCCTCGGGCTCGTCCGTGGATTCGGTGTCACCGCGTTGAATCACCAGGCGCCACAGCCGATCGCTGACCGAACCGTTACGCTCGATGACGAAGCGTTGAGCGAGAGCGCGCGCGAGCCCCTCACCTTCCAGATCGAGCACCAGATGCGACGTACCGAACGAAACCTCGCCGTGCCGCGCGAGCCGCACGAACGGCGCTTGCAAGGCGTCCAGGGCAACCGGCGGTTCGAACCCCGCCGCCTTCCAGTCGCACGGTGACTTGGTATTGCCCACGAGGAAGTACTCTCCGTGGCTCTCCGCGAGGATCGCCCCTGCGAGCCGGCCGACGCGCGCCATCACTCGCCCTCCGCGTCGGCGTCCGCGTCGAGGACGAGCGAGCGTCCGGGTGTTTGCCCGGGGATCGCGTTGCCGTCCCAGGTGTACTTGTTCGTGTAGCCCCGCGGCGTGACCATGTAACCCTCGAACACGAACGTGTGGCTCGAGCCGACGAGCACCGTCGTGAGCATGCCGATCTCGTACTCGAGGAAGTGATCGAGGTCGGTCATGATCTTCTGCTCGAGCTTGCGGTACGCGCTCTTGACCAGCGCGACCGGCGTCGTGCCGGCGCGGTGGCGTGCGATGATGTCGTGGGCCTCGACGATCTGCCGCGTGCGCCGGCCGCTCGCGGGGTTGTAGAGGCCGATGACGAAGTCGGCCGAGGCTGCGGCCTCGATGCGGCGCGCGATGACGGGCCATGGAGTGAGCAGGTCCGAGAGCGAGATCGCGCAGAAGTCGTGACCGAGCGGCGCGCCGACGAGCGAGCCGCACGAGTTGAGCGCCGTCATGCCCGGGATGATGCGCAGCTCGGGCGACTCGCCCCGTTTCCAGCCCATGTCCTTCAGCACCTGGAACACCAGGCCCGCCATCCCATACACCCCCGCGTCGCCCGACGAGATAATGGCGACTTTCGCACCGTCACGCGCGCGCTCGACGGCTGCGCGCGCTCGGCCGATCTCCTCGGTCATCCCGGTGCGAATGATCTCCTTGCCCTCGGTGAGGTGGCGCACCAGCTTGACGTAGGTGATGTAGCCGACGACCACGTCGGACGACGTGATGGCCTCGAGGGCCGCGGGCGACGTGTGGGGCGCCGAGCCAGGACCGATGCCTACGATCGACAGAACGCCCTTCGAGTCACCCATGATGAGCCTCCTTCACGTGCGAACCGCCCGGACCGTCGCTCCGCTTCTGGAACGGGATGCGCGCAACGGCCAAGGTCATCCACCGCCCCGCGCCGTCTTCGGTGTACGTCTGCTTCGCGACGAGCAGCTTCTCCGCGCCCGCCGCCCGAAGCGCTGCAGGCTCCGCCACGCCGCGTGTGCCGACGAAGCGCTTCACCGTCTCCGAGGGGTTCTCGATCCCTGGCGTCCCATCGAGCTCCTCGGCGGTGAACGTGCGAAGCAGCCACCCGCGCCGCTCGGCGAGCGCGAGCATCGCTGGCTCGTCCGCCTTCGTGTCGATCGTAGCCAGCTCCTTCACCGACTTCGCCGAGAGCCCCTGCGTCGCCAGCATTGAATCGACGCCCCGCTCGACCATTTCGAGCGTCGCGCCACGGTCGCACCCGAGGCCCACGACGAGGCTCTTCGGGCGGTACACCACCGCGTTCTCGAAGTGCGCAGGGTGGGTCTTCGTGAGATCGCGATCACTGGCGATGAGAAGGATTTCCCACGCCTTCGGATCGACACCGTCGAGCGTGGTCGCGTAGCGAACTCCCGCCGGAAGCGGCCGATCCCCAGGCCACCACGAGGGCTCACCCGTCTCCTGCACGAAGAGCACGGGCGCCGCGTTGACGACGGCCGCGCACCCGCGCGTCACATTGCGATCCATGTCGTCCAGCACCCAGCCGAGATCGCGGCCGAGGATGTCGACGGTCAGCGTCCCGAGCGCGTCCGACGCCGTCGTTACCACCGCGATTGCGCCCAGGATGGCCGCGGTTCGCTCCGTGTACTGGTTGCCTCGGCCGACATGGCCCGAGAGCACGCAGATCGAGAAGCGCGCGGCGTCGTCGACGCAGAGGACCGCGGGATCCACCTTCTTGTTGACGAGCAGCGGCGCGACCATTCGCACGACGGCGCCGATGCTGATGACGAAGACGTGGCATTCGTAGGCGGCGAATGTGTCGGCGAGGAGCGGCCCCATCGGAAGCGGCAGCTTTCGCGCACCGGGTGGTGCCGTGGCGAAGAGCTTCTCGGACACGTACAGATCGGCCCCCGGAAGGCCGGTCAGCAGCCTTGTGGCGATGCCGATCCCGTGTCGCGTGATCGCGTAGATCGCGAAGGCTTTGCGCGCGTCGCTCATGCTCGCTCCTCGGCGAGATCCGCCACGCTCGAGAACGCGACGTCCCCCGCGAGCACACCGCTCCGGTCCTTGCGCGACACGATTACCATCGCGAAGCAATCGCCGCGCTGGGCGCCGAGCTCCGAGAGATCGCGCACGATGCGCTGCTCGGCCATGGTCGCGTGCGACACGAACACCGCGCGGTCGAGGAGCCGCGTGCGCTTGAGGGCCTCGATGACCTTCGGCATCTCCGAGCCGATCTTCATGAGCACCACGGTGTCGAACTTGAGGAGCACATCGGCGAGGTCGTCGACGCCGTACGTCGCGGGCAGGATGGCGATCCGCTCCTGTCCGTCGGCGAGCGGAATCCCCGTGACTGCCGGCACGGCGGTGATCGACGTCACGCCCGGAACGATCTCGATGGTGACGCCGGGCCATCGCTTCGGCGCCTCGCGCCTCAGGTAAATGAACGTACTGAAGACCGAGGGGTCCCCCTCGGTGACGAAGGCCACCGACTGTCCGCGCTCCAGCCGCTCGCCGATCTTCGAGAACGCGGTTTCGAAGTACGGGCGGATACGCTCCGGATCCTTGCTCATCGGAAAGGTGAGCAAGAGGCGCTCCTGCTCCGGGCAGGCTCTGATGACCGGCTCGATGATCTGCCAGGCCATCGATCGCCCGTAGTCCGAGCTTCGGGGAAGGGCGAGCACGGGGACGCTCTCGAGCGTCCGCACGGCCCGCAGCGTGAGCAGATCGGGAGCGCCTGGCCCGACGCCGACCCCATAGAGAGTGCCGTAACTCATGCCGATTCTCCCGCAGGTTTGGTGACGGCGAAGATGTGGACGGGGTTCAGCGCTTCATAGCGCAGGTACGTCGCGAGCGGCTCGCCGCGCGAGACGTTGAGGAGCGTCACCTCGGGGATGAGCCCGCGCGCGCGCAGCGTGCGATATGTCTCGCCGACGTTCTCGAGGGTGATCGCGTTGACGACCAGGCGTCCGCCGGGGCGCAGTCGGTCGAGCCCAACCGCGATGATGTCGTCCATGCTCCCCTTGCTTCCACCGACGAAGACCGCGTCAGGCGTCTCGAGACTCGCAAGCGCATCCGGCGCGCGCCCTGCGATGATGCGGACGTTGTCGACGCCGTGCGCACGGACGTTCTCGCGGCAGATGCCGATCCCCTCGGGATCCACCTCGATCGCGTAGACGCGACCGCGAAGCGTGAGCATGGCCGCCTCGATCGAGACCGATCCGGAGCCCGCCCCGACGTCCCAGACAACGCTGTCGGCGCGGAGCTGCATCGCGGCGAGGGAGAGCACGCGGACCTCGCGCTTGGTGATGAGTCCCTTCTTGGGCATCCGCTTTGCGAACGTGTCCTCGTGGAGGAAGGGGATCGCGAGCGGCGGTCGCCAGGCGGCGTCGCTCCGCGCGAGAATGAGCACGTTGAGGGGGCGGACGTCGGGGCACGCGGCGAGATCGCTGAGGGAAAACGCGCGCACCCGTTCGCCGGGACCGGCGAGGTCCTCGCAAACCCACGCGTCCCACGCCGTGTCGCCGTGCTCGATGAGGCGAGAGGCGAGGCGGGGAGGCGAGCTCTCTTCGTCGGTGAGCACCGCGACCTTCGACATGGTCTTCAGCCGCGTGACGAACCCTTCGGTCGAGCGCCCGTGAACGGACACGAAGGACGCGTCGTCCCACGAGAGGCCCGCCCGGGCGAAGGCCCACTGGACGGAGCTCGGCTGAGGGATCACCTCGACATGCTCCCGCCCGAGCTTCTTCACGACGAGCGCGCCGATGCCGAAGAAGAGCGGATCGCCGGAAGCGAGAACACAAACGGAGTGCTCTCCGGCCAGCTCCGCGACGCGATCGAGCGCCGCGGAGATGCCGGACTTGAGGACGATCCGCTCCCCCGTGAACTGCGGAAAGAACGCGAGGTGCCGCTCGCCTCCGACGAGCACCTGCGCGCGGGCCACCGCGTTGGCGGCCCGGCTGGAGAGGCTCGCGCACCCGTCATCGCCGATGCCGACGACGGTGACTGCGGAACGCGGGTTCACGACGCCGCCTCTGTCGAGAGAAGGAGCAGGGCGTGCAGAATGGCGACGGCGATCGGGCTGCCGCCCTTGCGGCCGCGGGCGATGATGTGAGGAACGTCCACGGCGAGCGCCTCCTCCTTCGACTCCGCTGCCGAGACGAACCCGACCGGCACGCCGACGATGAGCGCTGGTTTGACACTTTCGTCGCGCGCCAGACGCACGACCTCGAGCAGGGCCGTCGGCGCGTTGCCCACCGCGACGACGGCGCCATCGAGCAGCCCCAGGCGATCGGCCTTCCTCATGGATTCGATCGCGCGCGTCGAGTTCTTCGCTTTCGCCTCGGTGATCACGTCCTCGTCCGAGATGAAGCAGTGCACCTTGCATCCGTACGCCGCGAGCCGCTGCTCGTTCAGGCCGACACTGATCATCTTGACGTCGACGACTACCGGACAGCCGCGCCGGAGCGCGGCGATGCCCGCCCTCACCGCGTCGGGATGAAGGCGCATGAGCGACGTGAACTCGAAGTCCGCGGTCGCGTGGATCACGCGGCGCACGACCTGCCACTCGTCGGGCGCGAAGCGGTGCGCGCCGGCTTCGGCGTCGATGATGGCGAAGCTCCCGTCCTCGATGCTGCGGCCGAGGGGCGTCATCTGGCGCATGTCGTTCATGGCGAGCGGTTCTCCGCGAGGGGCTCAGGGGGTGGGTGCCGGCCGAGCTCGGCACCGCTGAAGTCGACGAGGTGAACGCGCACGTCGAGCTGGCCGCCTGCATGCCGGGTGGCATGCTCGACGACGCGGCGGCAGATGCCCGAGGTGACGCCGACGAGGCCCTCCCGGCTGCAAAGCTCGAGCACGTGGCGCGCCGTGTTCGCGGCCCGGATCTCGGAGATGACGCTCTCTGCGGCACCGAGCTCCGCGGCGATGCTCGCGAGCAGATCCATGTTCACTTCGGAGCCGGCGGCGTGGGTCATCATCTTGCCGTCGGCCATCTTCGAGAGTTTGCCCATCATCCCGACGATGATCGCGCGGCGTGCGTGACGTCTCGTGCAGTGGCGCAGCGCCGTGCCGACGAAGTCGCCGACCTGGATGAACGCCTCCTCCGGCAGTTGCGGATAGAGCTGCATCGCGTACGCCTCGGACTTGCCGCCGGTCGTGAGTACAATCTCGAGCGCGCCACGCTCTCGCGCGACGTCGATGCCCTGAACGACGCTCGCCCGATAGGCCGCGGTCGAGTACGGCTTCACGATTCCGGTCGTACCGAGGATCGAGATCCCGCCGAGCAGGCCAAGGCGCGCGTTGGTCGTCTTCTTCGCCATCTCCTCGCCGCCGGGCACGCTGATGGTCACGATCGCGCCGTGAAACTCGCTCGAACCGATCTCCTCTTGGATCATCTCAGTGATGTTCCGCCGCGGAACGGGGTTCACGGCGGGCCCACCCACGTCGAGCCCGAGCCCTGGCTTCGTCACCGTGGCAACGCCATCCCCCGCGCGAATATCGATAGTCGCTTCGCGCGTGAGCGCGACCTCGACCACGAGCTCGGCGCCGTGCGTGCAATCCGGATCGTCGCCCGCGTCCTTGATGACGCTGCACACGGCGCTCGTGGCGCGTAGCTCGCATCGCCGAAGAGCAAAAGTGACCTTGCTCCGGTTGGGCAGCGTGGTCTCGATCTCGGTGAGCGTGGCACGCGTGACGAGAGAGCGCGCCGCCGCCTTCGCTGCCGCGGCGGCGCACGCGCCGGTGGTAAAGCCGGTGCGCAGACCCTTCTTGTCGCGCGGCTTGACCGCGACGCCGTCTATCATGGGGCCTTTCGCGCCGGGTTGTTGAAGAACGCCTCGAGCCTCGCGTGCTCGCCGGGCACTCCGAGGGCGACGAGATGATCGCGGATGGGATGGATGACGGCACCGTCGCCGGCGAAGAACGCGCTCGCCGGAAGCCCGCGCGCCGTGATGTGGCGACCGACGATCGCCTGGACGTGGGCCAGGCGCTCGGGGTGGTGCGGGGGCAGCGCTTGCTCGATGTGAAATCGCACCGGAACGCCCGCGAGCTCTCCGTGGACGAATGCCTCCGGAAGAAAGTAGGCGGGGGATGTCACGTACCAGTAAACATCCGCCTCCGGCGCGAGCGCCGCGAACCCGCTGCTCCGCGCAAGCCCCAGCGCCGCGGTGATCCCCGTATCGGTCGCGAGCACGAGCGTGCGTCCCGCCTGGCCCTCCGGATACAACTTGCCCCACGGCCCGCTGAAAGAGAGCTCCGTTCCGACCGGAGCGTCGTGCATCGCGCCCGAGCCCGGCCCCCCGTCCAGCCGCTTCACGGCGATCTGGACGCGCCGCTGCTCGGTGTCGTGCGAGAAGAACGAGTACGCGCGCTTCGCGAGCTTGCCCTCGGGCAGCGTCACGCCCGTGTTGACGATGACGTACTGGCCGCCCCGGAAGCCAATGTCCGTCCCGTCGGCGAGCGCGAGATCGAGCACTTTGGTGCCCGGCGCGATCTCGCGCGATCCGACGACGCGCGCTGTCTTGGGGACGGCCATGCTCACTCCGCCGGGTAGATCTCGTGGACGAAGTCGTGCATCTCCTCGAGCTCGCGGTAGAAACGCGTGAGCCCGTCGATGTGCGCCCTGAGGTCGAGCTCGACCTTCTTCGTGAGAATCATGAGCGAACGCAGGTATCCGAGCTTCGGATCGCCCGCAGGGGTCCGCGCGACCTTTTCCGAGAGCTGCGTGACCGCCGCCGCGTACATCTGGGCCATGCCCTCGAGATCCGTCGCCGATGCGAGCGAGCGCAGCGGTCCCGGCTGTTCGAGGGCGCCTCCGAGTTCCGCCATCTCGTGCTGGCGCTCGGCCTCGTCTCGGATGCCGATGGTCTGCATCAGGCCCAATCGAAGCGCTGCGACTTCATGACATGCCATTGTTTTGCTCCTGACTCTCCATTCACTGCATCACGTTGTCGATGAGGCGGGCGACGAGGCGATCTCCAAGCAAGTGATCGCGCACGAGGTCGCGCGCGTCCGCGTCGCAAACCCCGCGGTACCAGATGCCGTCCGGATAGACCGCGACGGTTGGCCCTTCGCCGCAGCGGCCCATGCATGACGTGCGCGTAATCTTGATCTCGCGCTCGCTGCCCGCTTCTTTCACAAGCCTACGGAGTGCGTCGAGGACCGCGAGACTGCCGCGATCGACGCAGTCGGAGTTTCCGCAGACGAGCACGTGCTTGCGGAGGGCACGATGGGCATGCTCGTGGGGCAGCGACTGCGTGTGCGTCACGGCGTGGCGCACGCTGTAGAGAAGTGCCTTCAGGCCGCCAACTTGCTCGGCCACTCCGGGAAGGGCCGTGCGGTACATGCACGTATCGCAGGGGAGTGGCGCGCGGCCACCGAGCGCCTGGTCGATGCGCTCGTCGAGCAGCGCAAAGAGGCGCGGGTCCTCACCGAGGTGAGGCGCGAGTCGCGCTCTGACCCACGGAAAGCGTTGCTCGAAATCCGCGACCTGGGCCTGCAGCTTGGTGATGAGCCGACCCGCGAAGAGAAAGTAGGGGATCACGATCAGCTGGTCGGGGCGGGCGCGCGCGACGTGCTCGAGAGTTTCTTCGACGCTGGGGCGCGTGATGCCGATGAAGGCAGGCTCCACGCGCATGAGCCCGCGCCCCTCCGCGACAAGGCGTACGAGCTTGCAGAAATCGCCGTTTGCATCGGGATCGCTCGATCCCCGGCCGACGACGACGAAGGCGGTCCGTGCCGCGCGTGAAGGCTCCAGAGCCTTGACGGCGGTCGCGCGATCGAACGCCACCTCCGCGAGCGAGCCGTGCACGCCGAGCGCGGGCGCAGCGTGGAATCGCACTGTAGGATGGTCGTTGCGCGCACGCGCAAGGGCGATCGGAATGTCGTTCTTCACGTGGCCGGCCGCAAAGAGGAGGAGCGGGACGACGACGACGTCGTTCGAGCGGGAGGCGACCGCGCTCAGCGCGTCAGCCAGCGATGGATTCGCCAGCTCGATGTAAGCGTGGTCGACGTCGGCGTCGCTGCCGCGGGCGCGGTAGCTCGCCACGAAGGCGAGGAACTCATCGTTCGCTGCGCGATCGCGGCTCCCGTGGCCCACGATCAAGATCGTCGTGCCGCTCACGACCGGCTCCGTGGTGCACGCGTGCGGGAGCCCGCACCGACGAGCGCACCCCACAGAAGACCTTTTTTGCTGCGTCGGGTGAGATCCGCACCCGGTCGCGAGAGAGCTGAAGGCATGACGACCTTTCGCTCGGCGACTCGGGCAGGTCTCCTGGCTCGTGGGTTTGTGTCGCTTGCGCGACGGCGTCCGCTCCTCCTTCCCCGGCATCGAACCGAGTGGCTACTGGAGTCGGACTCACCCACTTACAGTGGCGGGACCGCGCCGGCTTTTTCACCGGCTTCCCTCTTGTGCCCTCGCGGGCACCCGAGTCCCAATTGAGTTGTCAAAGATGCGAACTACATGGGGCAGGCGTAGTCCGCGACCTACGAGGACGTCAAGGGGCAATGGGTTGCGGCCCGCCGCCCGCTTCGAGGTGTTCGTAGCGCATCACGCGCACGAGGCGCGACGTGAGGGGCTTCTCGCCGCGCTCGGACGCCTGATCTTCGTCCAGCGTCGCTTTCGCCCGCATCGCCCGGGAGCATGCCAGGCGAGACGGCCGATGTCCTGCGAGACCCGAGCCCCCACCCGCCGTCGGGCGGGGGCACAGCAGCCCGAGCCTACGGATAGGTGCACATCGTGACGTCGATCGTGTCGCCCGCGCCGCCGGGGAACGCGACGATGCTCCCGCCGACGTCCGCGCCGTTGGCGCACGCGCGGTTGGCCGCCGTCTTGAGAACGCCGGCGGTGCTCGCGCAGTTGACGCCACCCTGGAAGACGTTGCCCCGCGCGTTGAGCTGAACGGCGGACGCAGCGGGCAACCTCAGGCAGATCCCTGCCCCCAGGTTCGGGTTGGCCCCGGATGCGGATTGAAGGACGTTGGCGCCCGCGGAAGCGGCCGTGCCGAGGTCGATGGCGGCGACCGAGGCGACGACCCCACCACCGCTGTTCTCGATGTCGATTCCGCTGCCGTGCGAGTTGCCCAGGACCCAGCTGCCACGCACCTTGACGTTCGACCCCGGGATGATCCGGATGCCATTGCCCGCGGTGCTTCCGGTGGAGACCACGCCGGTGAGCGTGCTTTGCGTGGTCGCCGCCGTCTGCACCCAGACGCCCGCCTGGCCGTTGCCCGTCAGAATGACGGTCGACCCCGCGGGCGGAGTCGCGCCCACGGTGCCCATGACGGTGATGACGGCCGTCCCGATGACGCGGATGCCGTGGGCGGCATTGCCGTTGAACTGCGTCGGCGCCGCGTCCGACCCGACGACGGTCGCGCTCGAGCTCCCGGACACGAGCAGACCATCCGCCTTGTTGCCGATGGACTGGACGCCCGCTCCGACGGCGAGGGCGCTCGGGGTCGCTCCCGCGTTCGCGACATCGATGCCGTCGCGCGCGAAGTTCTGGATGGTCACCGCCGAGAGCGAGGAGCCCGCCGATTGCACGGCGATGCCCGTCGTCGCGGTCTGCGTCTGGCCGTCGATCGTCAGCGCCGCGCCCGCGCCGCCCTGGATGGCCGCCGGGCTGCCGCTCAGAATGAAGCCGGTCGTCTGGGCCACCGCGCCGCCGGGAGCCGGGACCTTGATCGTCACCGGCCCACCCGAGCTCTTGACCGTGATGTTCGACCGGATGGTGAGCGGGAAGAGTTCCTGACCAACCGGTGGCGCGCCGCTCGCCACTCCCGTGATGGTCACGCCTCCGGCGGCACCGACGAGGTCAATCGTGGTGTTCTGCTGGGGCGCGTTGCCGATGAACTGCAACGCGCGGGAGATCGTCCGGAATGCGCACTGCTGGGAGGTCGAATTGTTGCCCGTGCCGGTGGTGTCGCTTCCGTGGACAGGGTCGACGAAGTAGACGGGGCTCGCGCCGCTGACGGCCGGGCACGTGGTGCAGACGCCGCCGCCCAGCACCTCGCCCGGCTGCTGCGATGCGCAGGCAACGCCCGCTCCGGTGCATCCGGAGCCGGTGCTCGCGATGATGCAGCAGTTGCCCGGATAGCAGGAGCCGGCACAGCACTCGTCGGCCGCGTTGAGCGGGCAGACGGCGTCACTCTGGTTGACCGTGCACCCACCCGCGGAGGCCGCGACGCATGTCCCTTCGGCGGCGTTGCCGGCCTTCAGGTTGCAGATGTCGCCGCCCGTGCAGTTCGAGTCGCTCGTGCAGCCGCCGCAGAAGTTCGGAGTCGAGACGCCGCAGGTGGGCGTCGGCGCCGTGCACGCGGAGGACGCCGTGCAGTTCCCCGGCGCGCACGATCCGCTGATGCACACGTACGGGCTGGAGCCGCTGCCGTATGCGGTCGTACATCCCGTGTCCGTCCCTGCGCTCGTTGCCCCGCCATTGCACGGTACGCAGGCGGCGTTCACGCACACGCCGTTGACGTTGCCGATCGAGCAGGCCGACCCGTTGGTGCACGCGCTGCCGCCATCGCTGGCATCCGCGCCGGAGCCGCCATCGCTGGCATCCACGCCGTTGCCGCCATCGCTCGCATCGCCTGGGCTCGAGTCGATTCCCGTGTCACTCCCGGAGTCCCCGCCCGAGCTCGTGCCCCCTCCGTCGCCCGAATCGCTCCCGCTGGAGCTGCCGGTGCCCGTATCGTCGGGTGCATCCTGGGTCTCCGGAGAGTCGCTGCCGCTGCTCGAGGCATCGACCTCGCTCGTGGAATCCGGCCCCGAGTCGATTTCTTCAGGAGGGAACGACGAGCCGCCGCCGCCACAGCCGCTGACGTTCGCCGCGGCGAAGCCGCCGAGCAGGCCTCCGAGCGCCAACCAACGGAACGAGACACTCCAGTTGTGCATATCGACCCCTTATTTTCGGCTACTGGCGGACAAGATTCTGCCAACGGCCAAGCCGTAGGCGGGGAGAGTGTTCGCTATTCGGGGGCGGGGGGCAATAGGGCAAATTGGTTCGGCCCACGGGGATGGCGGTTCGTGTGAGTACGGGGAGCGTGTGGGTCCCTCTGGCATTGGAAATGCTGTCGAGCGAGTGGCTCTCCCCAAGCGTGCGTCCGGTGAGGATGATCCGTTCCCCCGCGGGCGCCGGGCGTCACGGGGTCCGAGTTAACTCGAGCGGCGGCGACGCGAGAGGGCCGTCAGGCCCAGAAGGGCCAAGAAGGGAATCCCTCCGTTGGCTGCACCGGGAGCTGCCATCTGGCAGCCTCCGCTGGAACCGGTCGGCGCGGAGCTGGAGCTGGCGGCGCTGCCATTGATGGGCGTGCCGCCGGCGGTTGCGGCGACGGGCGCCGTGCCGGTGCCCGACAGTGTTGCGCCACCGGAGTTCGAGCCAAGGTTGGTGTAGGGAGGCTCGCAGCGTGACTGCGCCGGGGCCGGGTCGGGAGATCCGCAGGGGGGAACCGCTCCGTCGAAGCTGGCGGGGCCTGCACAGATTTCGGTGGCCGGCTCCGGCTGCGCGACGCACGTCCATGTCGATGGACAGTTGGCGGTGGTCGTGCACGCGATGGTGTTCGCCTGACAGGAGGAGGTCGATTCGACCGTGGCGGTGCACGAAGGCGGCGGCGACGACGCATCCACGGCTCCGACCGTGACCGGCGAAGCATCGACCGGAATGGCAGGCCCCGAGCTCGTTTCCGGCGCACCGGTCGAGACCCCGGACCCGGCCGAACCCCCACCGGAACACTCGGTGACACTGTCGGGCACGCACGTGAACCCGTCGCCGCAATCGCTCGCGACCGTGCACGGCAGGTCGTAGCGGGGCACGCACGACTTCACGGTCGTCGTCGTGCACGCGCCCGCGTCGATCGCCGGGGCCGCGCAGTCGGCGTTCTTCGGACAGCTGGCGACAGGCTCCGGCGCCGGGCAGTTCGTGTAGCTGTCGGCGTAGCAGACCATTCCCGTCGCACAGTCGGAGTCCGTGGTGCACGGCCCGGGCATGCAGCCTTTGATCACCGTCGGGTCGCACGGGGGAGGAGGTGGACAGGCTTCTGCGTCGACGCCGGCTGCCGGCCGCGCGCAAGCGTATCCCGCGCACGCCGAGGCGCCCACGACCTGGCAGCTGAACCCCTTCGTGCAGTCGCTGTCCGCGGTGCACGTGGTCGGGTCCGCGCCGGCCGTCCGAGCGACGCCGAGCGAGCCCAGCGCAAACAGGGTGGCGAGAGAACCGCGCAAGAAAAGGTGAGACGTCATAGTGAGCTCCTCGAGGGAAGGCCTTGCATGAGGTCTGCCAGTTGAAAAAGCCTTGTTTTCAAGGCCTCGGCCAGGCGCCGTGTGCCGGGGTGTGCCGCGAGGACTGTCGATCGCGACGCCCATGCCTCGCCGCCACGGCCACTTGGACGAACGAGCGCTCGCCGAGCGCTCCAACGAACCGCCCGCGCAGACCGCCCTCGATGCGTGCGCCGCGATCGCCATGGGTCGCGGCCAGGTGGCGACGTTGCCAAACGCCGAGACCCCCGAGGATGACCACGACGAGAGGGCAACCGGCAAGCCAGCGGTCGCCGTCGAGCGCGACGGGTTCAACCTGCACGCGGGCGTGCGCATCGTACGCGGCGACGACATGGGGCGCGAACGACTGGTGCGCCTATGCAGACGTCTGCATAAGCGCACGTATGCGGACCTCCAAGTAATGCCGCGCAGCGGTCACATTCGCGGTCCTTTCTCGTGCATTCATGCCTTCGGGCTCCGCATATTCGTAGGCGCTCGCAGGGCAGCGATCAGCCGGTCCGCGGGACGGAACTTGCCGGGCCGCAGGGCCGGCACTGTCATCGCTGTGAGCGCCTCGAGCTTTTCCGTCGGGTCGGCCTGCAAGTAGATGTCGGTGGTCTGCGTGCCCGCGTGACCGAGCCACAGCGAGACCTTTCGAATGTCGCGTGTGGCTCGAAGCGTGTTCAGCGCGCACGTGTGACGAAGGACGTGCGGGGAGACTCGTTTCGATCGGAGCGAGGGACACTTCGTGGTCGCGGTCCCGACGTGCTTGGCGAGCACGCGCTCGAAACCGGAGCGCGTCATGTGCGTGCCCCAGGCGTTGAGGAACAGCTCCGGAGTCGGGGCCTCGCCGCGCACGGCAAGCCAGGCGCGGATCGCGTCGGCGACGGACTTCCACAGGGTGAGCGAGCGCTCGCGACGTCCTTTTCCTCGCACGAGGAGGTCGACGTAGCGACCGTCGAACAGCCCTTCGCTGACGCGCAGCCCGATGAGTTCCGAGACGCGAAGTCCGCCAGTGATCGCGACCAGCAGCATGGCCCGATCGCGGATGCCCAGGCGCTTGGTCGGCTCGGGCGCGTCGAGGAGCGCGCGTTGCTCGTCGGGCGTGAGATGCCGGACGAGCCAGGTCCTGTCCCGTACGTGACCGTGGTCGCCTGTGTTTGGCGTTGCCCCGACAGGCAACGTCGAAGGAGGCCACCGCGGCGTCCACGTTGGATCCGCCGCTCGGCATTGCTACGACATCGCCCGGACGAGCTCGAAAGGCTGGCCGGGAAGCTCGAGGCGAGGGGGTGAAAGAAGCCCACCCACCGCGACAGCGCGGTCGCGCAACCGCGGAACTGGGTCAAGGTGCCCGTTTTCCTGTGCCCAATTTGGAGGGGCGTATCCGAAGGTACGAGCTTTGCTAGTGCAACCGCCATGGCGCGGGCAATCATTCGACACGCTCGGACCGTATTCGTGCTCTTGGCTTCTACGGCGCTCATCGCCCTTGGCTGTGGCAGCAGCGCCACCGAAGGCGGTACAGCCGTTCCTTGCAGCTCGAACGCCGACTGCCCGACGAATCAGGGGTGCGGCTTCAAGATCGCCGAAGGCTGCGGCACGTCGGGCACCTGTCTCGCCGTCAGCGTCGGGGCGGGAGCGTGCGACGCGGGGGGCCCGCTTGCGTGTAGCTGTACGGGAGCGACCGTCGCCGGGGATTCGTGCAACTACCCGGTCGGGGTTCTCCCGTACCCGATCTCGCACGAAGGCGCGTGTGGCACCGATTCGGGTGCCGACTAAGACGCCGCACGCGACCCGCCAGCGACGACTCTCCGCCGACCGGGCCTTGCAGAGACGCGACCCCACCAGGCGCTCACGTTCGCGCGCGCGTCGACGACGCCCCCTTCGCCCACAACGAAAGAGCATCCCGACGGCGGGTGCGACCGACACGTCTGCAGGCGCAGATAGCTGCCGTAGACGTACGCCTCTTCGATACCCACGAGGAATTCGCTCTTCGCATTGATCTCGACCATGCGGGCCACGAGCTCGCGCAGCGCTGCTCGACGGTGCGCCGCCGCAGTGGCGGTGCCGCCGAGGCTTGGGCGAAGGCAGCGCCAGCAGTCGTCACTTCGAAAGGGGGTTAGCTGGTCCTTGACCTGTTCGCCGGTCAAGCCGCATCGGCGACCTTCTCGCCATAACGGTTCGAGCGAAGCGCTACAAGTGGCGGACTAAACTAGTCTCGGCGATGCACGTCTCGACCTCGCGCAAAAAGGCGTCCGCCAACCCGATCGAGACGGCGGCGGTTCCTTCAGGCACGCGCTCAGCGCGGCGCACCACCGGCTCGATCTTCGCGGCCCCACCGACCGCGGCGCTGCCCAGACGCGTGGCGATCCCGGTGCTAAGCGCCTTCGGGGCAACCGCGCTTCGATCCTTCCTGGGATCGACGAGCACCGCGCTGGAGGGGCTCCTCACGGGTCGACTCGAAGGGACGGCCGGCCGTGTGCCGCAGCTGCGAGTCAAGCTGGGCACGGGGGCCGGCATCAACCAGCACTTCGGAGCGCCCGAGTGGCGACTCGTCTTCGCGATCGAGCTCTTCGATCACAACTCCGACTGAAACAAAGGCGGAGCGCGGGTGGGCCCCTCTGGCGCCGCGATCACGGCCTGGCACAGATCGCTCGGACCACCGGGCGTGCACTCCACATGAGAAACCGGCAGTTGAACCGGCCTTGTGGAAGCATGGGGCTACGTTCGTCCGAGTTGGTACGAAGTGTGCTCTGTCCTTCCGACATGAGTCGCACCTGCTTTTCGATATTCCTTTCCGTTTCGATCGCACTTGCCGGCTGCAAGGACGATTCGGGCGACGGAGCGCATGACTCGGCGGCGATCGACGCCGAAGGCATGGATGCCCGAGGGGACGACAGCGCTGCGCTGCCGACGGGCGACGGGAACACCGCGACGCCGATGTCCGACGGGAGCGTCGCGTCGACCCCCGCGCCGGACGGCAACGGCGTGTGCTGCCCCATCACCGCGCTGGCCGGATGTGAAACGCCGCCCGGCGATTGGGGGGGATGGGCGTCCAGCTCGAGTCAGTGCGTAGTGGGACCGGGCCAGGCCGACGGGCCACCCGTCGTGACCCGCACCGACTCGCACGGGTGCCCGGAGCTCGTGACGAACGAAAGCCTACCCATGGATCAATGGTGCGGACAGGCTCACCTACCGGACGCATCGGCGGACTGACGGAGCTCGGCACTCTCCGGGGCGCAGCCCGGGCATCACATGATAGAAGACGCGATGGCATGCCGGTCGGCCGCGACTTCACTCCATAGAAGTCGCGTCCTCACTGGATAGAAG
>CZKU01000534.1_pt3 | contig 28946 bp, 26 predicted proteins | sample 1122471 | NCBI WGS metagenome assembly CZKU01 (sample SAMEA3539301, study PRJEB10725) | soil metagenome | biome: tundra; feature: field; material: soil | place: USA | collected 2010-05 | depth 0.15 m | reverse complement strand
CTCGCTCGGCTCGCTCGGCTCGCTCGGCGCGGTCTCCACGACCCGCTCGCTCCGCGCCGACCGGGCCGCGCTTGGGGTCGACGCCGCGCCGCGCCCGGGTCGGCGGCTGATCGTCTCGAGGCGGGGCGATCGTCCGGACCTCGCGGGCCTTCGTCGGGCCGTGGAGGCCCGCCTTCTCGATGAGTCGCCCGAGGGCGGTCACCACCGCGCCGCTCTTCACGATGCGCTCGGCGATGGAGAGCGCGTGGGGGTCGATCGTCTCGCCGTCTCCTTCGCGCGCGAGCCAGGCGACCAGCTTCTCTTCGCGGGCGCGCTGGATGGCTTCGGGACGGGGGATCGGCTCGACGCGGTGCGCGATCTTCGCGCGCGCCAGGCCCCGCGCGATGCCCGGGTAGTGCGAAGGCGCCACGAAGAGAACGCTCGTTCCTTGCTTGCCGGCGCGCCCCGTCCGCCCGCTCCGGTGCGTGTAGGTCTCGACGTCGGTCGGCGGCTCGACCTGAATGACCCGGGCGATGTCGCGGACGTCGATCCCGCGGGCGGCGACGTCGGTCGCGACGAGGGCCTGCACCCCCCCTTGCCTGAAGGCCGCCAGCGCCCGATCGCGCTCCGGCTGTTCCATTTCCCCCGAGAGCGTTCGAACGACGAACCCTGCCTCGGCGAGCTCGCCGGCGATCCGGGCCACGTCGGCCCGGGTGCGCACGAACACGAGCGACTTCGCGTCTTCGTCCGAGAGCAGCAGGTTGATGAGCGCGTCGACCCGCTGGCTCGGCTCGACGAGGTGCACCACGTGCGCGATGTCCGCGTTGGCCTCGCCGAGACGCGTTCCCTGGACGTGCACCGGATCTTGCTGGAAGCGATCGGCCAGGGTCACCACGTCGCGCGAGAAGGTCGCCGACACGAGGTGCGACCGTCGCTCCTTCGGGAGCATCGCGAGGATCGCCTCGAGGTCTTCTCGAAAGCCGAGGTCGAGCATCGAGTCGGCTTCGTCGAGCACGACGGCCGCGAGGTCCGAGGCGTCGATCTTCGCGCGCTCGAGGGCGTCGCGCAGGCGCCCGGGCGTCGCGACGATCACCGCCGGGTTCGACGCGAGCGCGCGCTTCTGGTCGACGTATCCGGCGCCGCCCGTGACGCACGCGACCCTCACGCGAAGCGGCGCGTAGAGCCAGGTCAGCTCTTCGGCCACCTGCTTGGCGAGCTCTCGCGTCGGGGTCAAGACGAGCACCCGGGGCCGGGCGGGCCCGCCGCCCTGCGCCGTGAGGTCGTCGAGCAGATCGCGGACCACGAACCCGATGGCGATGGTCTTGCCGGAGCCGGTCTGCGACGTCACCCTGAGGTCGCGGCCCTCGAGCGCCTCGTCGAGAACGGCCTCCTGGACGGCCGTGAGTGTTTCGTAGCCCTTCGCGGCCAGCGCCGAGGCGAGCGCGGGCCCGACGAGCTGGGTGAGGTCAGTCCCGGTCATCGCGCGGCGCTTTAGCACGCGCAAGGGCGACAAGCTCACACAGGCCTCGCCGACACCGACGCGAGCGCGCGCGGACTAGGACGGCTCAGACCTCGACGCTGAACACGTCTCGCAGGCGCTGGAAGGCGTCTTGAGGGACGTGCGTGCCCCCGAGGCCGACCCGCAGAGACGTCGTGATCCCGTCGCCCCACGGCCACCAGAGGCCGTACGCGTAGGCCGTGCCGACCGCGGCGCTGACGAGGATCATCTGCCCCTCGCGCAGGCCGCCAGTGCGCTCGGCCAGATCGCGCAGGGGCGCGGGCGAGCGCTGGATCGTGGTCGACGTCCACTCGGTCGGGAGCGCGACGGCCACGGCGGAGCGCGCCTTCGCCTGGAGCTCGACGTTGAACGTGGAGGTCACGCACGAAAAGCGGCCGTCCCAGCTCCAGCCGCGCGACGGCCACGAGGTGCGCAGCCCTTTCAGCGTGCCGAAGAGCACCGACCACGAATCCCCGCCAGCTCCGGTAAACATCAAAACACAGCCTAGACGCTAGGCACCCGGCCGACCACACGGATGCGCATCGGAGCGCCACGAGGCGGGCGGCCGGCCCGGCGCGGAGCCGGCGCAGTGGTCGAAACCTGCACGGCCGGCCCCCGAAGCCCGTCGGAACGATGGCGAGGAGCCGTTCCCGGGCGCGCGGACCCGCCCCCAGGCGGTCGATCGACGCGAACGCGCCGGTCATCAGGGCCACGATCTCGGGCACCCCCACGTCTTTGCGGACGGCTCCGGCGGCCTGCGCCCGTTTGAGCAACGTCCCCATCACGCGCCCGAGCTCCTTTTTCAGGTCCCCCATCACTTGCGTCAGGTCGACGCCGGTCCTCGCCGCTCATCCGGAGGTGCAGACCACGATCGAATTGACCCGGGCCGACACGGAGTTCGTCTCCGTGCGCCGCACGACCCTGCGAATCGAGCAGGGGCGAGAGGTCGTCTCGAGCGGTGGCACCCTCTTTCGCATCGCCGCGGGCAAGCTCGTCGAGCAGTGGAGCTGGTAGTCGCGGGCGGTCACGCCGCCGCGATCGCGTCCGCCAGCCAGACGGCGAAGCGGCTCGCCCAGCTCGACCGTTCGCTCGGCTCCGAAAGCAGGTCGTGCCGGAACTCGACTTCGAGGTAGAGCGTGCCGTTCGGATACGCGTGCCTCGGGATCGAGTAGTCGGTGCCGTCCATTCGATACGGCTCGTTGTCGCCGACCTTCAGCGAACTCTCCTGACGGAGCCGACGCAGCATGGCACGGCTGAGCCGCGTGTCTCCCGCGTCGTGCAGAATCCCGATTTGCCAGGGTCGCCGCTCGACGCCGAGCACGGGCGTGAAGCTGTGCAGCGCCACGAGCACCGGCGGCGGGTCGCGATGGTGCCGCGTCGCGAGCTCGCTCCCGATCTGCTGCTGGTAGGGCTCGTGAATGGCCGTGCGCCTCTCGTCACGCGCTGCCTGGGCCAGGTTCGCATTGCCCGGAACCGCGGTCCCGTCGGAAACCTCGAGGATCGCCCGCTGCGCGTGCGGGTCGCGATTGCAGTCGATCACCAGGCGGGAGAACCGCTGCGAGATGAACGTCGCGTCGAGGCGGGTCGCGAGCTGCTCTCCCAAGGACTGCACGCCGAGGTCCCAGGCGATGTGGCGGACCCGATCGTCGGCCGAGACGCCGAGGTCTCCGAGCGAGGCCGGGATCGCGTTTCCAGCGTGGTCGCCGATGAGAAGGATATTCGACGTTCCACGCTCGTTGGTCACGCAGACCGGCGATGGATCCGTCGCGCCCAGGAGCGAAGCTCGCGGATCGGGGATCACTTGGCGTCGACCAGCGAGAGGATCAGGGTCGTCGCGGCGAAGCCCCCCGGCTCGATCCGAGGCGCCGTCCCGTCGGCGAGCGCGCCGAACTTCGCTCGCCAGGGCTCGACGCAGACGAAGTCGCGGCCGGGCACCGTCCAGACGACGAGCGCTTGCTCGTCGTCACCGAATCCAATGCGCACGGCCGGCAGCCCGGGGCGGTGCAGGACCGTTTCCCGGGGACGGTGATCGAGGAGATGGAGATCGACCTCGCGCCCGGCCAGGCCGATCGGGAGCGCGACGGCGACCTCGCGTCCGGTGACGTTGTCGTACGCACGCGTCGCATCGGTATCGACCCTCGCGCCGGCCTTCGTGCCTTCGGGCACGAAGAAGTAGGGATGAAGGCCCGGCTGCACCGGCATCGGCGCGTCGCCGTGGTTCTCGAAGCGTTGCTCGACGGAGAGAACGCCGCCGTGCAATCGGTAGGTGAAGCGAAGCGCGAACTCGAAGGGGTACTGCGCGCGGGTGGCGTCGGTCGCGTCGAGCCCGAGGGTCACGCTCGCCTCGTCGCGGGTCGATTCGTCGGTCACCGCCCACGGCAGGTTCCGCGCGAACCCATGCTGCTTCATGGTGTACGTGCGGCCCTTCGCGTCGTACCGGTCGCCGGGCAGCTTGCCCGCGATCGGGAAGAGGATCGGGATGCCGCCGCGCACGCTCTTCGTCGGGTCGAGCAGCGTCGACTCGTCGAGAAACAGCACGGGAACGGAGCCCACCGAGAAGCGGGTCACCATTCCGCCGCGCCCGGGGGCCATGGACACGACCGCGCCGCTCGCCTCGTCTTCCAACCGCAGCGTCTCGAGCGCCGCGTCCACGCGGGTCACTGTAGGCATGAGCCGAGCAAAGCACATATTTTCGAGCGCGCCTCTTCGCAGCCGTGGTGCTGTCGCGCGCCCGCCGTCGATGCTAACGAGCTTCGAGAAACGCCGTGCCGCTCCGTGTTCTCATCGACGGTACTTCGTTGCCCGTACCCGAAGCGCGCTCGCTCTGGCAGCGCTTCGGCGCGTGGATGAACGAGCACAAGGGAGATCTCGCGGGCTTCGCGCAAACTGAAGGTTTCGCGAGCGTTCATCCCGAGCTGCACGGCGGCGAACCAGTCCTGGTCGTGAGCCGCTCCGCCCCTCAAAAGCCGTACGCTAGCGCGACCACCAAGCGAGGTCGCCCGGCGACCAGCCAGGCGTCGCCAACGCGTCCGGGCCGGCGCCGGTAGGTTCCTGCCCGGCACACTGCCCGGCACACTGCTCGGACGCGCTTCCGCGCGCGGTCGTCAACGTCAGCCGAACTGCCGAGCGAAGGCGTCTTCGTCGAAGCCGACGAGGACCTTCGTACCCGAATCGACGATCGGTCGCTTGAGCAACTTGCCGTCGGCGGCGAGCGCCTGGAGGGCTTCGCCTTCGCTCATCGTGCGCAGCCGAGCTTTGAATCCGCCGGCTCGATAGCTCTCGCCCGACGTGTTGAAGAGCTTGGCGATAGGAAGCTGCGAGCGACGGTAAAGCCCCGTGAGCGTCGCAAGTGGAATCCGATCCGCGACGAGGTCACTCTTCGTAAAGGCGGCACCGCGGCGGTCCAGCCAGGCAAGAGCTTTCCGGCACGTGCTGCACTTTGGATACTGGTACACGTGGATCGCCATCGGCGGGAGAAGAGCACACGATTGCGGAGGAATGCATCCCATGAACCTCAAGAACTGGACCTCGGTTGGGCTTGCAAGCGTGACGGCTGTCGCGCTTGCTGCCGGGGCGGGTGCTTGCAGCAGCAGCAGCGCGGCGCCGTTGGCCTCACAAGACGCCTCGCCCGGAGGCGACGACGCGCAAGCGACCCCGGACGCCGAAGGGGACACCGGGTCCACGCAGCCTCCCGTCGACAGCGGGCCGGCGGGCAAAGACGCCTCGGCCGAAGCGTCGACCGACGGAAGCTCGCTCGCGGACGCGGCGACGGACGGCGGCGATGGAGGCTGCAGCGGCGTCACCCTCACCGTGAAGAACATCAAGGTATGGTGCTCGGTATCGGTTGCCGGTAGACTGGCCTCGATGGATCCGATGCAGACGGTCTGCGTCCCCCCCGGCTCCGTCAGCCTCGTGGCCACGGCCATTCCGAACTTCGTGCTCGGCCCCGCGCCCTGGCACGACACGGCGGGCGACACCGGCTCGGGAGACCCCGGCACGTTCGCCGACGCCGGCCCGAACTCCACGAGCTCGACGACGGTCGTCGTCACCACGGGGACCAAGTGCGTCTGGGTTTGTTGCCCGGGTACCGGACTGCCCTGTCCCGGACCCACGCCCGACCAGTGCCCGTGAGACGCTGAGCCCACGGCCACTCGAAGGCCTCGAGGCGGGCAAGTGACGGTGGCTGCAAATCGCCGCACGCCCCCTTTCCGGGGCCGTAGCCGAGGTTAGGTTGCGGCGATGGATTACGTAAGTAGCCGGGGGCCCGTCACAGCCGCCCGTGACAGCGCGAGCGACGCGCTCTGGGTGACCTACCGCTGGATGACGCTCGGCCTCGCGACGACCGGCGGCGTGGCGCGCGCGGTGGCTCATTCGCCCGACGCCATCGAGCTCCTGCTCGGCAATCGCATACTCTTCTACGCGCTCCTGTTCGGGCAGCTCGGCCTCGTCGTGGCTTTCAGCTCGCTCGCGATGCGCGTCAGCACCCTCACCGCGGCCCTGATGTTCTTCGGATACGCGGCGCTGACCGGCGTCACGTTCTCGACGCTGTTCGTCGTCTACACGGCCTCTTCCATCGCCTCCACGTTCTTTGTCACGGCCGGAGCGTTCGGCGGTCTCTCGCTCTTCGGGGCTGTCACCAAGCGCGATCTCGGCGCGGTAGGGCGGTTCGGCTTCTTCGTCCTCATCGGCGTGATCCTCGCGTCGCTCGTCAACATGTTCGTGCACAGCAGCGGGCTCGAGTTGCTCATCACGATCGTCGGCGTGGTGCTCTTCGCCGCGCTGACGGCCTACGATACGCAGCGCCTGAAGGCGCTCTTCCGCAGCGGTGCGGGTGGCAACCTGCCCCTCGTCGGGGCCCTCACGCTCTACCTCGACTTCATCAACATGTTCCTGTTCCTGCTTCGTCTCGTCGGTCGCCGGCGCAGCTGATTCGCCGCGCACGGCGCGCGAGGGGTGCGAAGGGCTGTTCGTGGGGGTCGACGGGACGGCTCCCCTAGCGCTCGAGAGGTAGAGCGAGATAAGCCGCAGAGGCGCAGAGCAGAGAGGGGGTTCGGGATGCTCGTCCAGCGCGTCCTGTGGGTGATGCACGCCCGCAACGCGAGCCTCGCCGCGCCGGTCACGAGGCGCCCGAGATTCCCTCTGTTTCCGACTTCGACATCGCGGCGGGCTCTGCCCGGGGACGGTCGTCGGTAGCGCTCGGAGCGCGCCTCAGCGGCGCCGGTTTGCGGAATAGCCCGCTCACCGGGCCCCCCGCCACGTGGAGCGTGCAGAGAACGGCGGCGCAAGCCAAGAGGACGATGTTCTCTGTCGCCACGGCCACCTGTGCGACACCCTACGCAGAGGCAGTTTCTCGGCGGTTTCGCCGGGGTCTCGCGCGGGCTTCCGTGTCACTGGAAAGTTGCTATTTTGATTTTTATTCCCGCGATCCTCCTGCCGCCGGGCGTCACGTGATGTCGGGTGCGAATGCGGCTGGGTTCGGGGCGCATCCGGTCGAATGGGCGATGGGATGGATCCCCGGATGCAGGTGATTCCGGGGCGCGGATGCGGTGGGGATCGCGTCCGGATGCCGTGGCATGCATCGTCGGTACCGCGTGGCATCGATGGGCGGAGGGCTGGCGGACGCGGGGCGGACGCGGCGCTCAGGCCACGCTGCGCGCCGGCGTAGCGGGCAGGGCTTCGCGGAAGCGGGCGCATCGCTCGACGAACTCGAGGGTGGTCTTTGGCATCGGCACCCGGGCCCGCGTGATGTGCGAGACCACCTCGCGCCCGTCAGCCAGCAAGCGCATGCCCATCGCCGCGAGCTGCCGCTCGGCACTCGAGGGGTCCATGGGCAGCAGCGGCTGGAACTCGGCCAGCCGCTCGCCCGAAACGGCGAACGACGTCCACGCGTCGAAGATGTCGGGGTCGGTTCGCAACGTCTCGCACTTCACCTTGGCCGCCTGCGCGAAGTCGTCGGCGAGACGGTCGACGCCCTGAAACGAAGGCGCTCCCGCGAACGTCCGTGCGAGCTCGACACGGATGCCGTCGATGGCCTGCATGCTCTGGGCGATCTTGATGTACCGGCTGTTGTAAAACTCCTCGATCGGGAAGGCGAACGCCTTGAAAGGCTCGCCCCACAGCTCGTCGAGCCCCTCTTCGCCGCTGCGATGGAGCACCTGTTTGCCCAGCGAGAGCGCCTCTTGAAGGTACTCGCCGCACTCCCGCATGAGGGCGTTGTCCGCGGTGATGGCCACCCCGATGGCCTGGATCTCGACCAGCTTGGTGAAGATGTCGGCGGCCCGGTTGAAGAGGCAGCCGGCGAGCATCGCGCTCTTCACCCGCCGGCGCTTGGGGTCGTCTTCCGCGGCGAGCGCCTTCCGCGCCTCGTCGAGGCGGCTGCCGGGGACGTTGAGGCCGTGCTCGACGTGATTGAAGAGGCGCCGCGTGAGCGCTTCGATGAGGCGCTTCTTCGCGTGGAGAGTGTCAGGCGGGACCTCGTACGCCTTAATCCAGTAGCCGTAGTAGTAGACCCGCAGCCGGCCGCCGATGACCTGCTTCTTGCCAAACGGGATCGTGCTCTTCATGGCGCGCTACTCCGTGACGTGCCGACCTCACGCCGGCGCCGAGCTTAGAACTCCGGGAGCGTTGGCGCATGCGGAATTGCCACCGGCAATCGCGAAATGGCGATCGCTCGACACGCTTCGACGCGAGAAGGCATCGACGGAAACTGAGACTTAACCGGTAAGAAACACACCCAATCCAAAGTCAGCGAAACGCCGTCGACGCTCGATGGGTCGGCGCGAAAGGAGGCGACGATGAGCGGATCCAACTCCATGCCGTCCGGCGCGAGCTTTCTCTGGGAGTCGGCGGCGGGTCGCACCATCAACGCGCCCGAGCTCTTCACCGAAGACCAGCGCGAGATCGCGCGCGCCGCCCGAAAGTTCGCCGCAACGGAGATCTTCCCGCGAATCGCGCAGATCGAATCCAAGAAGTCGGGTCTCGTTCCCGAGCTCCTCCGCAAGGCCGGCGAGCTCGGCTTGCTGATGGTCGATATCCCCCCCGAGTACGGCGGACTCGGCCTCGACAAGACGACGAGCATGCTCATCGCCGAAGAGTTCTCGGTGGTCGGCTCCTTCGCCGTATCGCTCGGCGCGCACACCGGCATCGGCACGATGCCCATCCTGTATTTCGGGACGCCCGAGCAGAAGGCGAAGTACCTCCCGGATCTCGCGACCGGCCAGAAGTTCGCGGCCTACGCGCTGACCGAGGCGTCGTCGGGCTCGGACGCGCTCGCGGCGAAGACGCGGGCCGACCTCTCGACCGACGGGACGCATTACCTGCTCAACGGCACGAAGCAGTTCATCACGAACGCCGGCTTCGCCGACGTGTTCACGGTGTTCGCGCAGATCGGCGGGAAGAAGTTTTCCGCGTTGATCGTCGATCGCACGTCGCCGGGTCTGACCGTCGGACCCGAGGAGCACAAGCTCGGCATCCGGGGCTCGTCGACCTGCGCGCTCTCGTTCGAAGACGTGAAGGTGCCGGCCGGCAATCTCCTCGGCGAGGTCGGCAAAGGCCACCGCATCGCGTTCAACATCCTCAACGTCGGGCGGATCAAGCTGGGGGTCGGGACGATCGGCGCGGCCAAGTGCGCACTCGAAGTGTCCGCGAAGTACGCCAAGGAGCGGCACCAGTTCGGGAAGCCCATCGGCGCCTTCGGCCTCGTCGCCTCGAAGCTCGCCGAGATGGCCATCGGCATCTTCGTCGGCGAGAGCATGGGATACCGAACGACGGGCCTCATCGACCAGCGCTTCGCCGCGAGCACCGATGAAGACGCTCACGTCGCCGCGATCGAAGAGTTCGCCGTCGAGGCCTCGATCATCAAAGTCTATGGCTCCGAGGTCCTCGACTACTGCGCCGACGAGTGCGTGCAGATCCACGGCGGCTACGGCTTCATCGAGGAGTATCAACCGGAGCGCCTCCTCCGCGATTCGCGCATCAATCGCATCTTCGAGGGCACCAACGAGATCAATCGCCTCATCGTGCCCGCCACGATCCTGAAGCGGGCGATGAAGGGGCAGGCGCCGCTCATCGAGCGCGCGGCCTTCATTCGAGCGTCGCTCGCGAAGGGTCAGGCGCCCGCGGCGGGCGAGGGCGAGTTCGGCGTGGCGACGCAGGTGGTCGAGTTCTGCAAGTGGATCGCGACCTACGTGCTCGCCGTGGCGGCGGAGACGTATCACGTGAACATCGCCGACGAGCAGGAGATCCTCGGCGAGCTCTCCGACATCATCAGCCACGTTTTTGCGCTCGACACCGCGGTCGCGCGAGTGCGCCAGATCGTCGAGGGCACGGGGGGCAAGAACGAGATGAACAAGGCCGTCGCGCGCGATCTCCTCGCGGCGTTCGCGCCGCCCGCCTACAGCTTCTGCGTTCACACCGCCCGCCACATTCTCATGGACGTCTGCGAACCCGAGTCGCTCCAGAGCCACCTCGACGCCATCGGCAAGATGCGGATCGACTGGCCGAGCAAGGTCATCGCCGCCAAGCGGCGTATCGCGCGCGCGGTGCTCGAGGCCGACGGCTACCCGATCCAGCGCGAGACGTAGCTTCGTCGTCACGGCCGGGCGTCGCGCCGCGTCACGAAAGTCCCGGGCCGTGGGAGAAACGGCAGTGGATCCCGCGAAACGAACCCCGCGGATCAGTCGACGCAGATCCGCGTCCTCACCTTCGACGATTGCCAGTGAGCGCGGATGGCCGCTGCGGGGCGGGACGCCCGGCCGCCTCGACGGAGCGTTCGCGCGGTCGCTCAGCCCGCGGGCACCGGGTCGCGGGCCTGGCGTTGCTCGATCACGTCGCGAAGCGGCGGAAAGAGCTGGAGCGCGAGGGCGCGCTCGGGTGACCACCACGACGCCTCGATCACCTCACGGTGGTCGACGGCGATCGACGGGCGTGTCGGGAGCTCGAGGGAGAAGATCTGCACGTGGTCGTGCTTGCCCTCCCAATCGTGCGTTCGTTCGAGAACGAGCTCGAGGCTCTCGGCCTTCGCCGTGATCCCCACTTCTTCGGAGAGCTCGCGAACGGCGGCGTCTCGCGCAGTCTCGCCGCGGTTCAGGTAACCGCCGGGCAGGCTGTAGTAGGGGACGTACGAGTTGCGTACGAGCAGCACTTCGCCTCGATTCCACAGGATCACGAGCGTGCCGTGGGTCGTCGGGCGCCGGACCTTCCAGTACGTTCGCATCGCGCGATACGCGCAGACGTACGCGAGCTGAAACCCCCGGTCTACCAGCGTAGGCTGCGATCGATCGCTCATCATCGGACCTTACCCCGCTTCTCGGGATCTACGAGAACCTCCACGGGGACGTCTTGCGGGAATCAGCTCCACGAAAAAAGGCGCACGCGAAGGCGTGAGGGCTTCAGGGGAAGCGAAGAGCCCCCCCTTCAATTGTCCCTGTCGAGGCGCTCGCCGAAGACCTCATGACCTGGCCTTCGAGCTCGGCGCCAGGACTGCTCAGATTGCGGTCTCGCCGCGCTCGCCCGTGCGGATGCGAAGGGCCTCTTCGACGCCAAGAACGAACACCTTGCCGTCGCCGATCTTGCCGGTCTTCGCGCTTCGTTCGATCGCGTCGAGCACCGGGTGCACCTGCTTCTCGGTGACCACGACCTCGATCTTGATCTTGGGCACGAAGTCCACCTGATAGGCCGATCCGCGGAACACCTCCGTCCGGCCGCCCGTACGGCCGAAACCCTTGATTTCAGAAATCGACATTCCTTGTATGCCGACTTCGGAAAGCGCCTGCTTCACTTCGTCCAGCTTGTGGGGCTTGATCATCGCGACTACCATTTTCATCGTCGTATTCCCTTTCACGGACTGGGGTCGCGCGGTGGGCGGTCTTTAGTGGCGGTGGCCCCGAGCGTCAAGGCACGGCCTTGCATACGATGTGTGCAACTTCCGCGGCGTCTGGCGAAATCGGCGGGTGGTGCACACGTTACGGCCATGACGGTCGAGCCCACGATGAAGTCGTCACCGGCAGAGGCAGGTGCGGACGCCGTCGTGCGCGTCGACGTGGCCGTGGTGGGGAGCGGCACCGCCGGCCTCGCGGCTTACCGCGCCGCCGTCGCGATCACGCCGCGCGCCGTGCTCATCGAAGGCGGAACTCAAGGCACGACGTGCGCGCGCGTCGGCTGCATGCCGAGCAAGCTGCTGATCGCAGCCGCCGACGCGGCCCACGCGGGGCACGTCGCAGAGCCGTTCGGCGTTCATTGCTCCGTGCGCGTCGACGCGCGCCAGGTGATGGACCGCGTGAAGCGCGAGCGCGACCGGTTCGTGCGCCACGTGCTCGACGGCGTCGACGAGATTCCCGCGGATCGGAAGCTCCACGGATACGCGAAGTTCCTCGAGCCGGGGGTGCTCGAAGTCGAGACAGTCGGGGCACTCAGGCGGGTCGAGGCTCTCGCCGTGGTCCTCGCGACCGGCTCGTCACCCGAGATACCGCCGCTCTTGGACGAAGTGAAAGACCGCCTCGTCGTGAACGACGACGTCTTCGAGTGGGACGCGCTCCCGGAGTCGGTGGCGGTCTTCGGCACCGGCGCCATCGGGCTCGAGCTCGGGCAGGCCCTCCAGCGCCTGGGCGTGCGCATTCGCGTGTTCGGTCGAGGCGGCTCGGTCGGGCAGCTGACGGATCCGGTCGTACGCTCGGCGGCGCTGGCCGCCTTGAGCGCCGAGATGTCGATCGACGCGAATGCGAAGGTGCGTGCCGTCCGTCGAGCCGGTCCTGGCGTCGAAGTCCACTACGAGGACGAGGCGGGCAGGGCGCGCGTCGAGCGCTTCGATTACTGCCTCGCGGCGACGGGGCGAAAGCCGAACCTCGCGCGCCTCGCGCTCGACAAGTCGGGCCTCGAACTCGACGCGAGAGGCGTTCCGATCTTCGACCGGGCGACGATGCAGTGCGCGCGCGCTCCCGTGTTCCTCGCGGGCGACGTCGATGAGGACGCGCCCGTCCTTCACGAGGCCGCCGACGAGGGCACGATCGCCGGCGAGAACGCCGCGCGCTCGCCGCACGTGGAGCCCGCGGTGCGCTCGTCGGCGCTCTCCATCATCTTCACCGATCCGCAGATCGCGTCAGTCGGCGGCTCGTTCGCGTCGCTGAACGAAGACGGGGGTACGCGCGCGGCGGGAGGCCTGGTCATCGGCGAGGTCGACTTCCGCGACCAGGGCCGGAGCCGTGTGATGCTCCAGAACCGCGGGTGCTTGCGCATCTACGCGACACGCGAGCGCTTTCTCGGAGCCGAGATGGTGGGGCCGCGGGCCGAGCACCTCGGCCATCTGCTCGCGTGGGCCCACCAGAAGCGAATGACCGTCGCCGAGATGCTGACGATGCCCTTCTATCACCCGGTCGTCGAAGAGGGTGTGCGCACCGCCCTCCGCGACGCCGACGCCAAGCTCAAGGCGATCGGGTGAGGTGAACGTCTGGAGGGACAGCGGGCGGACCTACGCGCGGGTGAACCGAGCATCACCCAAGGATCGATCCTGCCCTGCGCATCCGTGCACACCCGCCGGGGCATATGTGAAGACCGATCTGCACGCGCGGGTAGGTGTCCTTGCACGACGATCGATCCCGGGTTGCAGGGTTGGGTAGACGCATCTTCACTGTCGTGAAGCCCGACCTTGCCACGTGTGAAAGCTCCCTTTCACACGTGCGAAGAGGAGGTTGCCACGGCGTGAAGACCGGGCATACCAGCGATCAAGTCTCGATTTCCCCTCCGCGCGGGATCGAGCGTGGTGGTTTCCCGTTTGATCTCGCGAGATTCGCAGGTCTCCCGGGCTGGAAAGACGCCGGGGACCGCCCCCCTCGGCTCACTCTGACAGGCGAGGCGTGACCGGGTGTGCCAGTGGCACAGACCTTCGTCGAATTGCCGGCCAGAACACCCACCCCAGCGCCGCGAGCCAGGCTGCCAGGGCGGCTTCGAGGGGGTAGAGGACGTAGCCCGGGCGGAAGCGAAGCTGGATGACGTGGTGACCGGCCGGCACGTCGAGGGCCTGCATGATCACGTTGCCTCGAAGGAGCGGCGCGTCGTTGCCGTCGAGGGTCGCCCGCCACCCGGGGAACCACGCTTCGTTGACGACGACGTACCCCGCAGCGGGCGCGTCGACCGTGAAGCGCAGCGACGACAGCGATCGCTCCTCGAGCGTCGCGGCCTGACGCGGAGCATGCTCGACGCGGCGGTCGGGCGCGACCGGCCCCACGTCTTCTTCGGCGAGGACCAGCTCTCCGCGCCGATCGAGGTCGCCGAGGTGCGCGAGCGCGGCGGCAACCGTGGGCTGCACGCGCGCGCCTTGGACCCAGTACGCATAGGGGGCAGGGTCGTCCACCTCGAAGACCGCCCCCTCGCGGTGCTCGATGCCCGGCACGTGGTCCGCGCTCTTCACGAAGTTGTGGGTCTTTCCGAGCGTCGCGTGAGCGGAGTGGAGCAGCCACCGGACGTTGAAGAGCGCGAGGAGCTGCGGCGCCTTCCCGATCTGGGCATACACGTCGAGCACGCGCTGCATGGTCAGCGGCTCGAGGTAGCCGCGCAGGTCGCGGAGGCCGAGGCGACTGCCGGCGCGCCACGAGAGCCCGAACTCCGCGAAGACGCGGTTGTCGCCGACCTGGTTTTGCATGCGCCTCACCCACTCGTCGGGTACGACCGACGAGCGCGGGTCGAAGCGGCCCTCGTGCAGGACGCCGGCGCGCTGCGTGGCGGCGCCGAGGTCGACGGCGACGACCAGCGCCATGGGCGCCGCGAGCCACGGCGCGAGCCTCGGGCGAGCGGCCGCCGCGACCACGAGGACCAGCGTGATGGCGCCTGCGACGACCATCGAGCGCACCTCGTCGTGGAGGTTCGGCGCGCGCAGGCGGGGGAGCGCGACGACGAGGACCGCGGCCATCGCGCCGATGGGGGCGGCGAGCTTCCTGGCCCAGGCGAGCCTGCGACCCGGATCACGAAGCTCGGACAGCGCCGCGAAGCCCTGCGCCGCGAGCACCGCCACCGCCACTTGAACGAGGAAGACGTAGCGATTGCAGATCCGGAAGAGCCGGAACGGCGGCGCCGAGTCGTAGAGGAGCTTGAGGAGCGGCGTCTCGGCGCCGAGCATCAAGAGGAACCCGAAGACGGCGAGGGTCGCGAACATCTTCGCTTCGGCCCGATTGTGCCAGCGCGCGAAGCCGATCGCGGCGAGAACGGCGACCGGCAAGCCGACGTAAACGAAGACGTGAGACCCGTCGCGGAGTAGCAGGCCTCGCCACTCGGCCGACGGGAGGGGGGTCTCGGCGACGTACCCGAACGTTCGCTCGGCGCGCTCGGAGAACCGCATGGCCTCGAACGTGCCGCGCACGCTCGGGTAGCAAGAGACGAGGGCGAGGCCTGTCGCGAGAAGCATCGGGCCGCGTGCCTTGGCGAAGGTGGTGCCCGCGCCGTCGCGTCGCGCGACCTGCACCGCCCGCACGCAAGCGTAGGGGACTACGACGAGCGCGCAGTAGAACGCCGTGGGGGGCGACCCCGCGACGACCAGGAGGTACGAAGCGGCCGCGACGGCGAGACCCGCGAGCGGACCGCTCCCGTCGAGCAACCAGTCGATTGCGAGCATCACCACCGGCAGCCAGGCCTGGGGCCAGATGAGCGCGAAGAACGCGTTGCCGGTCGTGTAGGGCCCGAGCTCGTAGATGACGGCGCCGATCGCCGCCGCGCCCGCGTGGAGACCGCGACGCCGGAGCCAGAAGAACAGCGCGAGGCCGCCGATGGCGAGGTGCAGGCAAGCCTTGATCTCGATCATCACGAACGGCATTCCGCCGCCCGCGACGCCCGCCGCCACCAGCACCCAGTTGAGCGGGTAGAGCACCCCTGCCTCGGGCTCGCTCAACATCGACACGCCGCCCCGCTCGAAGGGATTCCATAGCGGAAGCTGGAACTGGGTCAGCGCGTGGTACAGGTAGACGAGGTCCGGCCAGTAGAGCCCGCTGGTGTCGCCCCACAGGTATTGCGCCCGCGGTCCCGGGAGCCAGAGGCGGTAGTACGCGCCGAACGGCACGATCGAGACGAACGCGGCCGCGAGCGCGTCAGCCCAGTGCTTCGCCCCGCTCGCGAGCAGGCCGCTCAGGGCGAAGAGGCGGCCCACCGCGGCCCGGACGCCCGCAACGCGACCGCCGGCGTCGCCGACGCCTGGAGCACAACCCTGCTGCGATTCGCTCACGGTGGACAGACGCTACGGGCCTTCACGAGACGTTCCCGAAACGAGTATGGCGTAGTTTGCGTCCGTGCACGCGACAAGCGGAAATTCGGTCGTTCTCGCGGTGCCCGCCTGGATCGACGAGGTCGTTCGCGGCTTTCGAGGGGCGCTCGAGACCGACGACGAGCGCATGGCATTCACCGTCGCGCTGTCGAAGGAGAACGTCGAACGCGGCGGCGGTCCGTTCGGGGCCACGGTGTTCCTCGGCACGCAGCTCGTCGCCGCGGGCGTGAACCTCGTTCTCGGCACGGGCCTCTCGATCGCCCATGCCGAGATCATCGCCATGATGCGTGCCCAGCGCGCCCTCCTCGATTCGCCCCGGTCGTCCGGAGGGCGCTATTCGCTCGTCGCGAGCACCGAGCCTTGTTGCCAGTGCTTCGGCGCGCTCGTGTGGTCGGGGATCGAGCACCTGACGTGCGGCGCGAACACCGCCGACGCCGAGGCCATCGGGTTCGACGAAGGGCCGAAGCCCGCCGCGTGGGTCGAGGCCCTCGAGGCGCGCGGCATCTCCGTCACGCAAGGCGTCCGTCGCAACGAAGCCAAGGCAGTCCTCGCCGACTATGTCCGGCGCGGCGGCACGATCTACGGCCGGCCGGCGACCACGCGCAGCCGCACGTAGTCGAGCACCCACCTGCCCTGGCCAGAGGGCTCGCGTTGCCGCAGAAACGGCTCGCACGAGGCCTCGACCTCGCGCACGAACGCGGGCCAATCGGCGCCGAGCTCGTCTTCGAGCGGCGGGAGAAACGTGCGCAGCCAGGTGGCCAGGCCGTCGTCGCCGTCGATGGGAGTCGGGCGGTCGAAGAGATGCGCCAGGCGAACATCGAAGCCCGCCGCTGCGAGCACCGCGACGTATTCGGCGACGTTTGGGAAGTACCAGCGCAGCCAGGCGCCCGGATCCTCGCCGCGTCGCTGCAGCGCCTCGGACACCCCGGCACGCACGCGGGCGACGCACCCGTGCCCGCCGAACTCGGCCACGAAGCGGCCACCCGGGCGGAGGGCGCGCGCCACTCCGCGGGCCACGTCGGACGCGCGCGGCATCCAGTGCAGCGCCGCGTTCGAGAAGACCGCGTCGAACTCGCCGTCGTAGGGGAGGGACTGCCCGTCCCCCACGACGAACGAGGGCCCCGAGGCGCCCGCGCGAGCACGCGCCGTCGCGATCATCTCGGGCGACGCGTCGAGCCCGACCACGGTCGCGCCGGCGCCGTGCAGCGTGGTCGTGAGGTCGCCGGGGCCGCACCCGAGATCGAGCACGCGCTCCCCCGCCTTCGGCGCGAGGAGCTCGACGAGGTCTCCCGCCATGCGGTGCACGAACGACGCGCGCGCGCCGTAGAGGTTCGGGTCCCACTTCTGCCGCGACGGCTCGAGCTCGTTTACGGTACTCATCGTCAACAGCGTGACCGACGGCGCCGCCACCGTACAATACGGCGCTTCGATAGCGATCATTCGAGCCCCGTATGACGGCCTCCCCCCGCGCTCCTCATGACGCCGCCGAGCTCGTGGGCCGAGCGCTCGCTCTGCAAGGCAGGTCGATCGACGAGCTCGCCCGGGGCCTGGGGGTGCGCGTCGACGGCGCGCCCGTCTCGACGAAGGGTAAAGTGGGTGAGCTCCTCGAGCGCGCGCTGGGGGCGAGGGGCGGCTCGGCCGCCACCTGGGACTTTCCCGAGCTCGCCATCGAGCTCAAGACGATCCCGGTCGACGAGCGCGGCATTCCGAGCGAGTCGACCTTCGTCTGCGCGGTGTCGCTCCTCGACGCCGAGCGGGCCGAGTGGGAGACGTCCTGGGTGCGGGCGAAGCTCTCGCGGGTCCTCTGGGTACCGGTGATCACGAGCGCCATCGGCGAGGCGCGGGAGCGACCGGAGCGTGGGGAGCGCGGGGAGCGACGGGTGGGCCTGGCCCGCCTATGGTCGCCCTCGGCCGAGCAAGAGGCGGTGCTCCTCGGTGACTTCGAAGAGATCCTCGGGCGCATCGCCGCTTCGGGCATCGAGGACATCTCGGCGCGGGTCGGTCGATGGCTCCAGCTTCGCCCGAAAGCCGCCCACGGGCGCGTTCGCACCCGCGCGCCGGGCGGCGACGAGGGCGACGTCGCGACCGTACCGCGGGGCTTCTACCTGAGGCCCCGTTTCACGGGCGCGATCCTCCGCGATCCCCTCGCGCTGCCGCCCTGAACGTCCGGCGCTCGAGTCTCCTCGAGAAGAGCGTTGTGTGTGCCCCTGAGGGTGTCCCAGGTCCCCTCCCCTCCCCTCGCGAGAAATCGCCCAGCTGTAGATCGATTCCGAAGCCCGCGCGTCGGATGAGGCATGCGCCTCACTCTCGCGTCTCTCGCAGCGGTCATTGCCCTCGGCTTTCCCGGTCTCCAGTGCGCCTATGCCGACGCGCCTCCGTCGCCCCGCTCCGGCGACGCCGTCGTCGGTGACCGTCAAGCGCCCGCCGCGTGGGGGCCGCACCTGGAGGTCGTCGACGAGTCGGCGCAGAGGCTCCCGACGTTCTATCAAGGGGGGCGTCAATTCGTCCTCGGATCGATGGGCGGTCGGTACCAGGTGCGCGTCGTCAACCCGACCGGGGCGCGGATCGAGGCGGTCGTCTCGGTCGACGGGCTCGACGCGGTCGACGGGCGCCCCGCCAGCTTGAACAAGCGCGGGTACATCATTCCGGCCTACGGCGAGGTCGTCATCGACGGGTTTCGCACGTCGCTCGACGCCGTGGCCGCCTTCCGCTTCTCGTCGGTGCGCGACTCGTATGCCGCGAAGACGAGCCACGCACGAAACGTGGGCGTCATCGGCGTGGCCTTCTTCCGGGAGCGGCCGCCGCCCGTGGTCCGCCGCTACCCGCCGCCGGTGTATCAGCAGCCTTCGACGAGCCCGGCGATGCCGGAGGCCGCGCCCCCGCCGGCCGACGCGGCCGAAGCGGGAGGTGCCATGGGGTCTGCTCGCGCGGAGCGTGCGGCGCCGTCGCCCGCGACGCGACCGGGCCTCGGCACTCAGTTCGGCGAGACGCGCGAATCGCACGTCGTCGAGACGACCTTCGTCCGTGGCGACACGTCGCCGAACGTGCTCCTGGAGATTCGATACGACGATCGGGAGGGTCTCTTGGCCCGCGGGATCGATCTCTCGCCTCCGCGGGACCCGCGCGACGCGGAGAACGACCTCCGCGACTCCGCGCGGGCGTTCCCGCAGTCACGGTTCGCGCAGCCGCCTCCTCGCTGAGCTGCCGGCGTCGGAGTGGCCATGGGACGGGCATCGCCCGTGGCGGCGCTCACTGCGTGGTGAGCGCGATCGCCAGCGACGCCAGGAGGCAAACGAGCGGTGTCGCCCACAGGCCCGCGCGCGCGAACGACCACGCCGAGACCCGCACGCCACGCTCTCGCGCGAGGGTGAGAACGAGCACCGTGGCCAGTGACCCGAACGGCACCACGTTCGGACCGACGTTCGTGCCGACGAGGGTCGCGTAGACGAGCGCCGGATGACCTCCGAGTGGAACGAGGGCCGCTCGGGCCACGAGCGCCGCGGGCAGGTTGTTCATCACGTTCGAGGCGATCGCGGTGAGGCCGGTGGTCGCCAGGGATCGTCCGATCGCGCCGCCAGGTGCACCCGCGATGAGTCGCGCCAGCGCGGGCGCGAGGCCGAGTCCGTCGAGGCCCTGGACGACGACGAAGAGTCCGATGACGAACGGAACGACGCCCCACGAGACATCCCGGGCGGTGCCGGGGCGCACCCGTCCCGCGAGGGCGCCCGCCACTGCGAGCACGCCGCTCGCTGCAAAGGCGATGACGTAAGGCTCGATCGCGAAGAGCGGCGCGACGAGGTACCCGCCGAGCGCCGTTGCGAGCACGCCTACCGTGGTCAAGAAGTAGCGGCGGTGGGGGATGACGGTCCCGAAGTCAGCCGCGCCCGCGTCGACTTTGGTGGCGTCGAACCGTCCGAGCTCCGACACGAAGTGCCGGCGGAGCGACGTGTACGTCACGAGGAGCACGCCGACTTGAACCGGGAGCATGTGCACGACGAAGCCGGCGAACGAAACGTGGAACGCCCCGGCCAGGATCAGGTTGGTCAGATTGCTGACGGGCAGGGCCAGCGAACCGGCGTTGGCGACGAAGGCGCAGGCCACGACGTAAGGCCGCGCGTTGACGTCGAGGCGGCGCACGAACGAAAGGACCACTGGCGTGAGCAGCACGGCCGTGGTGTCGAGCGACAGCGTCGCCGTCACCACGGCGCCGAGGACGAACACGTTCCGGAAGAGGACGCGCCCGTCTCCCCTCGCGCTGCGCGCCGCCCGGAGCGCCGCCCACTCGAAGAGACCGCTCTTGTCGACGAGCGCCGACAGGACGAGCAACGCAACGAGGAACAGGATGGCCGCGCGGCTCGCGTCGTAGATGGCGCGGAGGCCGCGCGCGTCGACCGCTCCCACGCTCAGCATCGCCGCCGCGCCGCACGTCGTCCACACCGCCTCGTGGATCCGCCGGGGCTTCGTGAGCGCGAGGACCAACGTCGCCGCGAAGATGCCGACGACGAGAACGGAACGAGTCACACCATTCTCTTTCGCGGACCTCTTCGCGACCCCGCTCGCGATCGATGGCACATGCCCGCGTGCCGTGGCGGAATTGCGAAGGCGGCCCTCCCTCCCGCGGTAGAGGCGGACTCCAAGCGAGTCATTCGTGCTCGAACGGTCTCACGCACCCGCGTTGGCTCGATCCCTGCTGATGCCTCCTCTCCACGGAGGTCAGTCATGTCAGTCATTGCCTGGATCGTGTTTGGACTCATCGCGGGCTTCATCGCCAGCAAGATCGTCAACAAGAGCGGCGAAGGCACGCTCATCGACATCGTCCTCGGCGTCGTCGGGGCGGTCGTCGGCGGCTTTCTCTTCAACCTCGTTGGCGCGGCGGGCGTCACGGGCTTCAATGTCTGGAGCTTGTTCGTCGCGGTGATGGGTGCCGTGGTGCTCCTCGTCGGCTACCACGCCGTCACTGGTCGGCGCCACGCCCTCTGAGCTCTTTCGCTCACGGCTCGCGCGACCGAGAGGTTCGTTCTTCCCGGTCGAGGGACTCGTGACTGAACGGCGCGCAAAGGGCGATCAGGCGACCTCGAAGAGCCCCGCAGCGCCCATGCCGCCGCCGATGCACATGGTGACGACCACGTACTTCACGCCGCGGCGCTTTCCTTCGATGAGCGCGTGCCCGACCATACGGGCGCCGCTCATGCCGTAGGGGTGACCGATGGAGACCGCGCCGCCGTTGACGTTGAGCTTGTCGCTGGGGATGTGGAGCTTGTCGCGGCAGTAGATCACCTGCACGGCGAACGCTTCGTTGAGCTCCCACAACCCGATGTCGTCCATCTTGAGCCCGTTGCGCTCGAGGAGCTTCGGGATCGCGTAGACCGGGCCGATGCCCATCTCGTCGGGCTCGCAGCCCGCGACGGCAAGACCCCGGTAGATGCCGAGCGGCTTGAGGCCGCGCTGCTCGGCGACCTTGCGATCCATGACGACCGCGGCGCTCGCGCCGTCGGACAGCTGGCTCGCGTTTCCCGCCGTGATCGCCCCGCCGTCACGCACGGGCTTGAGCTTCCGCAGCCCCTCGATCGTCGTGTCCGCGCGGTTGCCTTCGTCCTTCTTGAGGGTGATCTCTTCGTAGGTGACGGCGCCCGTCTCCTTGTTCGTGAGCGCCTTCTGACAGGTGATCGGGATGATCTCGTCGTCGAACTTGCCGCTCTCCTGCGCCGCCGCGGTGCGTCGCTGGCTCTCGAGCGAGTACACGTCCTGCGCCTCACGCGAGATGTTGTACCGCTTGGTCACGACCTCGGCGGTGTCGAGCATCGCCATGTAAATCTGCGGCTTGATCTTCATGAGCGTCGGGTCGGCCGCCCGGAAGAGGTTCATGTGCTCGTTCTGAACGAGGCTGATCGACTCCAGGCCGCCGCCGACGACGATGGGCATCCCGTCGTTGAGGACTTGCTTGGCGGCCGTCGCGATGGCCATCAGGCCGGACGCACACTGCCGGTCGACCGACATGCCCGCGACGGTCACGGGCAGTCCGGCGGCGACCGCGCACTTGCGACCGATGTTGGAGCCCTGGCTGCCCTGCTGCAGCGCGGCCCCCATGACGACGTCGTCGACCTCGCCCGGCTCGATCTTCGCCCGGCGCACGGCCTCGCGAATGGCGTGCGCGCCCATGGTGGCGGCATCGAGGTTGTTGAAGGCGCCCCGGTACGCTTTGCCGATAGGGGTGCGGGCGGTGGAAACAATGACGGCTTCTCGCATGACGATCTCCGGGTCTCTCGACGGGGGGTGCGCCGGCGTTACGGCGACGAGCGGTTAGGAAGTGAGCACGTTCGGCGGGCCCGTCAGGCCTTTTTGCCGTCGAGCGACGCGAACGTCTGGTTGTCCTTGGCGAGCCGCGCGAGCAGGGCCGAGGGCTCCCAGACCTTCCCGTACTTTGCGGCGAACTCCTGCAATTTCGCGTAGATTCTCGGCAGACCGACCGTGTCGGCATAGAACATGGGGCCGCCGCGGTGCGGAGGGAAGCCGTACCCGTTGATCCAGACGGTGTCGATGTCGGACGCGCGGAGGGCGATGCCCTCGTCGAGGATCTTCGCGCCTTCGTTGATCATCGAATAGAGGCAGCGCTCGAAGATCTCGTCGTCGCTGATGGCCCGGCGCTCGATGCCGAGCTCCTTCGAAACCCCCTCGATGACCTCCTCGACCACCGGGTCGGGGACCGGCGTGCGGCTCCCCGGCTCGTACTTGTAGAAGCCGGCGCCCGTCTTCTGGCCGAAGCGGCCCATCTCGGCCAGCTTGTCGCCGACCGCGCCGCTGTCGCGCACGCCCGGCGGCGGCTTCGGCAGGCCCTTTCGGATGCGCCAGCCCACGTCGAGACCGGCGAGATCGCTCGTGGCGCAGGGGCCCATCGCGAACCCGAACCTGGTGATGACGCCGTCGACCTGCGCGGGGAGCGCGCCGTCCTGGATGAGCAGCTGCGCCTCGCGAAAGTACGTGTGCAGCATGCGGTTGCCCACGAAGCCGTTGCACACCCCGACGACCACCCCGACCTTGCCAATCGTCTTCGACAGCTTGAGGCACGTGGCGAGCACGGTCTTCGACGTGGCCTTGCCGCGCACGATCTCGAGCAGGCGCATGACGTTCGCCGGGCTGAAGAAGTGAAGGCCGATGACCTGCTCGGGCCGCGACGTCGACTGCGCGATCTCGTTGACGTCGAGGGTCGAGGTGTTCGTGGCCAGGATCGCGTCTTTCTTGCAGATGCGATCGAGCTTGCCGAAGATCTCCTTCTTGAGGCCCATCTCCTCGAACACGGCCTCGATGACGAGGTCGACGTCGCCCAGATTGTTCCAGTCGATCTCGCCCGAGATGCGGCCGACGCGGGCGTCCATCTCCGGCTGGGCGAGCTTGCCCTTGCTGACGGTCGCCGCGTAGTTCTTCGCGATGATGCCGAGGCCCTTGTCGACGAGCGCCTGCTCGCGGTCGACGAGTACGACCTGGATGCCGGCGTTCGCGAAGACCATCGCGATGCCTCCGCCCATGGTGCCCGCGCCCAGGATGGCGACCTTGCGGATCAGCAAGGTCGGCGTGTCGGCCGCGATGTCCGGGATCTTGGCCGCGGTGCGCTCGGCGAAGAAGACGTGACGGAGCGCCGCCGACTCGGTCGACTTCATGGCCTCTTCGAAGAGCTCGCGCTCGCGCTTCAGGCCAGCGTCGAAGGGGAGCTCGACGGCGGCCTTCACCGCCTCGACGCAACGGAGCGGCGCTTGCCCGCCCCGGGCGCGCGCGGCCGCGTCCTTCGCGGCCTTGGTGAAGACAGCGGGGTCGACCTTGGTCTTGTCGACGTTCGCCGTCAGGTCGCGCACGCGCGGCAGCGGGCGCTGCTCAGCGACGCGAGCGGCGAAGGTGAGCGCGCCTTCGAGCAAGTCGCCCTCGACGATCTCGTCGAGCAGGCCGACAGCCCGTGCCTGCGTCGCGTTGATCGGGTCGCCGCTCACGATCATCTCGAGCGCCTTGGGCACCCCGATGAGGCGCGGAAGCCGCTGGGTTCCGCCGGCGCCGGGGAGGATGCCGAGCTTGACCTCGGGGAGGCCGCACTTGGCCTCCTTCACGGCGACCCGGTAGTTGCAGCCGAGGGCGAGCTCGAGGCCGCCGCCGAGGGCCGTTCCGTGCAGCGCAGCCACCACGGGCTTGGTGCTCGCGTCGAGCGCGTCGAGCACCTCCGCGAACCCGGGCTCCTTCGGGGGCTTGCCGAACTCGGAGATGTCGGCGCCCGCGACGAAGGTGCGACCTTTTCCGATGAGGACGATCGCCTGCACATCGGTGTCGGCGAGGGCCTTGGCGAGGGTTTCGATGAGCCCCTGCCGGACGGCCTGCCCGAGGGCGTTGACGGGCGGGTTGTCGACTCCGATGACCCCGATGTGGCCGCGCTTCTCGAACTTGACGACGTCGCTCATGGTCTGCGCTCTCCGTACTCGACGGTGATGGGAATTCGGCGTCACGGGCCCACATCCCCCTGGTTTGCGTCCTGGTTTGCGTCCTGGTTTGCCCAGGTTCAGCTAGTTCGTGACGGATGCGGGACTCGTGCGCTCGTTTGAGCTACTCGCTCGGCCGGCGCCTCGTCAACGGCCCCGCAGGCAGACTGGCGCGCCCGGACAAGCTTTTGGCAGAGCTGGATCTTACCACCGGGCCCTTCGAGCTCGGCCGTGCCGGCGGGCCCCCCTTCGCGGCGGCCGCCCCGTCGCCGGCTGCGCGGCCGCTGGTGTACACCTTGGAGATGGCTTTCATCGGTTCGTTGCCCCCCTTGCCGGGGGGCATGCCCCCCGGCGCGCGGACCCGCAGGCTCGCCGGCGGCTTCGCGTGTCTGCTGGGGGTCGTCGCCACTGGCTGCAGCAGCAGCTCGCCGTCGGCCCCCGCGACGGCGTCGCCCATCGGGTCGAGCAGTCCGCTCTGCAAAGGCGCGGGTCGCTGCGTCTCGATCGCGGCCAACGCGCCCGAGACGGCGATCGCCGGCGCCTTCGCCGGGGTGAAGGACGGCGACACCCTGGCGTTCGCGCCCGGCACCTACGAGTTCGATAACCAGCTCGCGCTCGGCGCGGCGAACGGGGTGACGATCCTCGGGGCGGGGCAGGGCAAGACCATCCTCGACTTTCACGGACAGAAGCAGGGCGACGACGCCCTCTACGCGCAGTCGGTTCGAGATCTCACGTTCCAGGACTTCACCGTGCAAGACTCGCCGGGCAACGCGAGCAAGGCTCTCGGCGTGACGGGCCTCACCTTCCGCTCCGTGGAGGTCAAGTGGACCTCGAAAGACAGCAAGTCGCACGGCGCGTACGGGCTCTATCCCGTGCAGTCGGAGAACGTGCTCATCGAGCAGTGCGCCATCAGCGGCGCCTCGGACTCCGGCATCTACGTGGGCCAGTCGCAGCAGATCGTGGTCCGGAACAACGAGGCGTTCGCGAACGTGGCCGGGATCGAGATCGAGAACTCGTTCTTCGCCGACGTGTACGGCAACGACTCGCACGACAACACCGCCGGCATTCTCGTCTTCGACCTGCCCGGCCTCACGCAAGAGGGCGGTCACGACATCCGCGTTCACCAGAACGTCATCAAGTCGAACGACACCGAGAACTTCGCCGCCGCGGGCGACATCGTGAGCCTCGTGCCGGGGGGCACCGGCTTCTTCGTCATGGCCAACCACGACGTCGAGGTGTTCGACAACATGATCATCGGCAACAAGGACTCGGGCGCCGGGATCATCAGCTACGCGCTCGCGCAGATGGCCTTCACCGACGCCAGCTATTACGAGTGGCCCTCGAAGATTTACCTGCACGACAACACGTTCATGACCAACGGCACGATGCCGGACCTCGCGGCCGACATCGGCCTCGTCTTGGCCACGGGAACGAGCGTATACCCGGGCGGCAACGTGCCCGACGTGCTCTGGGACGGAATCGCCGATCCGGCTCTCCCGGCCGGACCCAACCCGATGCAGATCTGCATCCACGAGCCGACGGCGTCGGGCGTGTGCAACATGCACTTCGACCAGCTCGACACGAACGCTCCCGACGAGAGCAAGCTCGTGGTCTGCGATCCGGCGCCCTTCGACTGCACCTTGCCGCCGCTCGCGCCCGTGACGTTCCCCGGGCTCAAGCCCTGACGGCTCCAGGGGTCGCGTGATGCGCCGCTCGCTCTTCTCGCGCTCCTCGCTCGGAGGAATGTTCGCGATCGCCATCGCTGGTTCGTCCGCGGCGTGCGGGAGCAGCACGCCGGCGGGGCCGACGTGCAGCCCCGGTGCCGCTGGCGTGGATACCGGCGGAGACTTCGCGCCGTCGCTCGACGCGTACTGCATGGTCCACGTGGCAGACGGCCAGGTCGTTCCGAACGCCGCCGCGACTCCGTACGACGTGAACACGCCGCTCTTCTCGGACTACGCCGTGAAGTACCGGACCGTGTGGCTCCCGCCGGGGACGTCGGTTGCGTACGTGGCGGACGATCGATTCGAGTTTCCGGTGGGCACGGTGATCACGAAGTCGTTCGGGTTCCCGGCCGATCTCCGCGTGGCGAACGCGCCGGTTCGATGGCTCGAGACGCGCGTGCTCATACGGTCCGCGGCGGGATGGGTGGGGTCGAGCTATCCGTGGGACGACGCGCAGAAGAGCGCGCAGCCGTCGGCCGGTGGTGCGATCGTCACGTTCTCGTTCATCGACGCAGGGGGGAAGACGCAGACGCCGAACTACCTCGTCCCGAGCCAGGCCCAGTGCCGCAAGTGCCACGCGAACGACGGGGCGATGATCACGCTCGGCCCGAGCGCAGCGCAGCTCAATCGCGACTTCGCGTACGCGTCGGGCGCCGAGAACCAGCTCGCGCACTGGGCACGCGTGGGCCTCCTCTCGGGCGCGCCCACACCCGCGGCGGCTCCGAAGCTCGCCGTATGGGACGACCCGGCGACGGGCGACACGACCGCTCGAGCGCGCGCGTATCTCCAGGCCAACTGCAAGTACTGCCACAACGGCAACGGCGAAGCGCGAACGACGGGGCTCGTGCTCTCGAACACCGAGGCGGACCCTTACACGCTCGGCGTCTGCAAGCCACCCGTGGCCGCGGGGAAGGCCGCGGCCAACGAGCACTACGACATCGTGCCCGGTCAACCCGGCCAGTCGATCCTCCTCTACCGGATGCAGTCGACCGCGCCGAGCATCATGATGCCCGAGCTCGGGAGGAGCCTCGAGCACGCCGAGGCCGCGCAGCTCGTGAGCGACTGGATCGCAGGGCTGTCCGGCACCTGCGGAGCGCCTTGACCGGCGCCTTCGAGCGGCGTCGGCTATACGCTGGGCAAGCCCCTCAAAGGGCGCGCGGGTCGACGTGACCGCAAAGGCGGCGCTGTCGCGCCCTTCGGGCGCCGGCGGAGGCGCGTTCGTCGGGGCCGACGCTGAGCCGTGCCCTTGACGGTTTTCACGCCGGGGCTCATCTATCACCCGGCCATGAATTCCAGCGTGCTTGCGGCCCTCGTCGGGCTCGGGATCGTCTTGCTCGTCGCGAGCTTCCCGTCGCGCACGCTGCGGCGCATCCTCGTGACCACGTGGGTCGTGCTGACCGCCATCGCCAGGCGCCTGGGCGATCCCGACGCGACGGGCCCGATCGTCATTCGGCGGGCCTTCGAGGAGCTCGGGCCCACGTACATCAAGCTGGGTCAGCTCGTCGCGTCGAGCCAGGGGCTCTTTCCCGAGCGCTATTGCCTCGAGTTTCACAAATGCCTCGATCGCGTTCCGCCCTTCGACTTCGCCGACGTCGAGCGAATCTTGAGCGAAGACCTCGAGAAAGACACGAGCGAGACCTTCGAGTCGATCGACGCCAAGCCGCTCGCGTCCGCGTCGATCGCCCAGGTTCACGCCGCGAAGCTGCTCGACGGCAAGGACGTGGTCATCAAGGTGCAGCGGCCCGGGATCGCCGACCTCGTCGAGGCCGATCTGCACGTCCTCAAGTTCATGGCGCGGATCATGTCGATGGTGCCGCTCGGCGATCTGGCCAATCCGCGCGGGATCGTCGAGGACTTCGAGTCGAACATTCGCGAAGAGCTCGACTTCCGGAGAGAGGCCGCGAACATGACGGAGTTTAACCGCATCATGGTCGAGCACGACCAGGTGAAGGTCTCGGCTCCGAAGCCGGTCGACGCCCTGACGACCCGGCGGCTGCTGGTGATGGAGCGGTTCTTCGGCCACCGGGTCGACGACGTCGAGAACCTCAGGGCGTCGAACGTCGACGGGGAAGCGACCCTGCTCCTCGGCATGCGCGCTTGGTTTCAGTGCATGATCATCCATGGCTTCTTTCACGGCGACGTTCATGCCGGGAATCTGATGACCCTCGCCGACGGTCGCGTCGGTTTCCTCGATTTCGGGATCGTGGGTCGCTTCGGCCGCGAGCGTCGCGAACAGGTCACCGACTACCTCCTGGCGTTCTCTACGGCGGACTTCAAGAAGCTCGCCGAGGTCATGGCGACGATGGGCGCGACCGACCAGAAGGTCGACCTCGACGCGCTCGCGAAGGACCTGGAGATCGCCTACGAGCCGATGCTCGAGAACGAACTCGCGGCGATCAAGTATGCCGACGTGATCCCGGCGATCATGCGCACGGCCATTCGCCACGGGCTGCGAATGCCTCGCGACTTCGTGCTCGTCGTCAAGCAGATGCTCTACTTCGACCGCTACGCGAAGATCCTCGCCCCGAACCTCAACGTGTTCCGCGACCCGCGCATCGTGACGGCCCTCATGAGCGACGTCATGCAGGCGCGGATGCAGGCCGCGTAGACCAACTTGGCGCGCATCCGCGTCGCCGCGAGAAGAGGGAGATGGGCCGCCGAGGCGCAGAGAGCGCAGAGCCGTGAGAGGGGTGGAGCTCTCGAGCGCGAGCCGAGCGGGAATCGTCAGCGCTAGGGCTTCGCGGCGGTGGCGCACGCCGCGGTCGCGCTGCAGCCTGCGGACTGGGTGCACGTCGCGCACGTGTCCGAGCACTGCGTGACGCACGAGTTCTCGGTGCGGGTGCAGTTGGTTCGGCAGTTGTTGGTCGAGCACCGCGACGCGCACTGCTGCTCCGTCTGCGCGCAGTTCGTGCCGCACGTGTGGGCCGATGCGATGCAGGTCGGCGAGGCCGTGCACGCGCCCGCATCCGACGCGTCGGCCGAGGGGCCGGCATCGCCCGCGCGTGCATCGCCGTTGTCGCCTGCCCCGGTCTCGCCCGCGTCGGGAA
>CZKU01000541.1_pt2 | contig 29371 bp, 23 predicted proteins | sample 1122471 | NCBI WGS metagenome assembly CZKU01 (sample SAMEA3539301, study PRJEB10725) | soil metagenome | biome: tundra; feature: field; material: soil | place: USA | collected 2010-05 | depth 0.15 m | reverse complement strand
CAGGCGTACGTCCGTACGCCGAGCACGGCGAGCGCCGATCCGGGCTCGTTCCGCGACGCCGGCGCTGCCTCGACGTCCTTGACCCGGCGTTCGCGCCAACGCTACGGTCGGAATGGCATGCGGAGCCTGATCGTCGTCGCTCTCGGCGCGGCCTGGGTCGCTGCCCTCGCAGGATGCGGCGGCGTCCACTACGCGATCGAGGTCAACTCGGCGGCGTCGCGGGTGGAAGAAGCCAAGGCGCTCGGCGCCGACCAGCTCGCCCCCTACGAGTATTATTTCGCCAAGGAGCACCTGCAGCAAGCGCAGATCGAGGCCTCCGAGGCGAGCTACTCCGACGCGGTGAACCTGGCCGAAGAGGCAGAGGACCACGCGAACACGGCGATCGAGCTCACGCAAAAGGCGCTCCGCAGCCGGCCATGACACCCCGGCAGGCAGGCTCGTGGCTCGCGGTGGTCGTGCTCCTGAGCGGCTGCGCCCAGGGTCCGGCGCTTCGTGGCCGCATCCGGGGTCTGAGCACGACGGTCGAGGACGCCGAAAAGAACGGCGCCATGACGTGCGCGCCCCGCGAGCTCGCGGTGGCCAAGTCGCAGCTCGAGTTCGCGACCATCGACCTCGATCAGGGCGAGTTCTCGAGCGCCGCGACCCACCTGGCGAAGGCCGAACCGAACGCCCAGGCGGCGTTCTCGATGAGCCCCGCCGATCGCTGCTCGGCGCGCGAATTCGTCGAGGTCGAACCGAAGGTGCCCGGCGACACCGACGGCGACGGCATTCCCGACAAGGTCGACCAGTGCATCCTCGAGCCCGAAGACAAAGACGGCTACCTCGACGAAGACGGCTGCCCCGACATCGACAACGACGGTGACGGCATCCCGGACAGCAAAGACCAGTGCCCCAACGAGCCGGAAGACTTCGACGGCTACAAGGACGACGACGGCTGCCCCGACCCGGACAACGACGGTGACGGCGTCCCCGACGTCGACGACTACTGCCCGAACACGCCAGGGATACCCGGAGGCGACAAGCCGGGCTGCCCGCGAAAGAACACGCTCATCGTGGTGACGGACAAAGAAATCCGTATCACCCAGCAGATTCAGTTCGAGTTCAACAAGGCCGTCATCAAGCCGGGAATCAGCTACCGGATTCTCGACGAGGTGGCAGGCGTCCTGAGCGACAATCCAAAGATCGCCCTCGAGGTGCAAGGCCACACCGACAACGTCGGCGCCGATGCATACAACATGCATCTGTCCCAGGCGCGCGCCGACTCGGTACGTGCGTACCTCGTTGCGCACGGCATATCTCCCGACCGCCTCGTGTCGAAGGGCTACGGCTTCCATCAGCCTCTCGTGCCCAACAACACCGACGGGAACCGCGCCCTGAACAGGCGCGTACAGTTCATACGCACCGAGTCGCCCGCTGCGCAGTCCCCGCCGCCGCCTCTTTGATCGAGGTCGAGGGGAGCCGGGGCTCGCCCCAACGCGTCTCCGGGCGCGATTCCCCCTCGACGAGCGCCTTACGTGCTCTATGCTCGCGCGCGCCGGAGGTTCCCTACGTGCACCGTATTTCTCTCACCGCCGCGGCGCGGCGTCATCTGTCTTGGCTCTTTTTCGTCGTCGCCGGCGTGATCGTCGTGTCGTCGCGCGTCGCCGCCGCGGCGGACCCGAAGATTGAGAAAGAGGCGCAAGCGCTCGAGACGAAGGCCATCGAAGAGGACAACCTCAACGTCAACTACGCCGGGGCCGTCAAGAAGCTGCAGACGGCCATTGCCAAGTGCGACGGTGACAAGTGCAACTCGACGATCAAGGCCGCGCTGCTGCGCGATCTCGGCGCGATGCAGGTCTTGAACGGGAGCGTCGACGAGGGCAAGGCCAGCTTCGGGCAGGCGATGGGCATGGACGCCTCGATCGAGCTCGATCCCGCGTACAAGAACCCGCAGCTCGAAGGCATCTGGACCGAGGTGAAGAAAAAGGGCGGCGGCCCGGGAGCGCCCGTCAAAGCGAGCCCGCAGCCGACGGGCGATTTCACCCACACGCCCGCGACCGAGGCCCTCGTTCGGACCCCGCTGCCGGTGTACGTCGAGTACAGCGGGACCGAAGAACTCGCGCGCGTCACCGTGAAGTACAAGGGCTTCGGGATGACGGACTGGAAGACGATCGAGCTGAAGAAGACCGACAGCGGCTTCGGCGCGCTCATCCCCTGCAAGGACGCGACGCAGGGCAGGATGCAGTACTACGTGCAGGGGTTCAACGGTCAGAACGATCCCGTCGCCACCTCGGGTACGCGCGGCAAGCCGTTCACGGTCCCCGTGACCGCCCAGATCATCGGGCCCAACCCGAGCTTGCCCGGCGAAGAGCCGCCCGAGCAGTGCGCAGACACGGGCGAGTGCCCACCGGGCTTCCCCGGGTGCGGCGGCAAGAAGAAGGCCGGCGGCGAAGAGTGCGCGAAGGACGAGGATTGCGAAAGCAACTCGTGCTCCGACGAGAAGTGCGTCGAGAAGAAGGCCAGCGGCGAAGATTGCTCCAAGGACGACGAGTGCAACAGCGGCTCGTGCTCCGGCGGCAAGTGCGCCGGCAAGAAGGCCGAAGGCGACGAGTGCGACGCCGACGAAGACTGCGATAGCGACCGCTGCAAGCAGAACAAGTGCGCCTCGAGCGCCGCGAGCAGCAAGGCGCCGAAGGTTTGGTTCGGGCTCGGCGTGCAGGCCGACTGGTATGCGCTGCCGGGCGCGACCGATGTCTGCGTAGTCAATCCCCCCGCCCCCAATCCGTACGTGTGCGTCGATCCGGGCAGCGGCACTGCGTTCCCCAACTCGGGCCTCGCCGCCGCAAAAAATAGGCCCGCCGTGTCTCCGGCCACGCTCAACAAGGACATCGTGCGCGGCCAGGGCGACCAGGTCGTCGCAGGGTTCAAGCTCGCCAACGTCCGGATCTTCTTGAGCCTCGACTACGCCGTCAGCCACAACGTGCTGATCGGCGTCCGCGGCGGGTACGTGTTCAACACGGATCCGTCCGCGTCGGCGTTCGCTCCGATCCATCTCGAAGCGCGCCTCACGTACGTCTTCGGCAAGGACGCCGTGTCGACGAAGGGGATCTCGCCGATGATCTTTGGCGGCGTCGGCGCAGGGGAGTTCGACGCGTTCGTGCCCGTCACCGTGACGCTCGCCAACCTGGGTCTCTCCCCCGGCACCGAGAACGCGTGGCTCACGGCGGGTCCCGTCTTCTTCTCCGCGGGCGCAGGGGCGCGTATCCTCATCGCGCCCAAGGTCGCGGCCACCGCCGCGGTGAAGTTCGAGGGGGCCTTCGGAGGCGCCGCGGGATTCTTGCCTGGGATCGCACCCGAGCTCGGAGTCCAGCTCGGTTTCTGATCGCGGACCCCGTGGGCGAGCCGCTCCCGCTCTCGCGGACCGCGCAGGTCATCCGGGCGAGCGTCTTCGCCGAGCTGGCCCCGCATATCGAAGCCCGCGCGCGTCGAGGTGAAGATCTCATCGAGCTTCACCTCGGCGACAGCCATCGGGCGCCGCCCGACGGGGCCAGGTTTTCTCGGCTCGAAGGGGCCCCGCACGACGCTCCCGATCCCGGCCTCTACCGGTACGGCGCGATCGCCGGGCTCGACGCGCTCAGAGAGGCTTTCGCGCAGCGGCTCGCCGCGCTCGGCTTCGGGCCGGCGACGGTCGACCCGGCAGCCGACGTCCTCGTCACTTGCGGCGCCACCCACGCGCTCTTCTGCGCGACGCGAGCGATCCTCGATCCCGGTGACGAGGTGCTCGTCGCGGCGCCCTACTGGCCGCTCGCGGTCGGGGTAATCCGCGCGGCCGGGGGGGTGCCCGTCGAGGTGCCGGTGACCACGCACCTCTACGCGGACCCGAGCGCGGACGCCTCGGCCCTCTTCGAGGCGGCGGTGACCCCGCGGACGCGCGCGCTTTACTTCATCACGCCCAACAACCCCGATGGCAAGGTCTTCTCGCGACCCACGCTCGAGGGCATGGCGCGCCTCGCCGTCGCTCGCGGGCTCTGGGTCTTCGCCGACGAGGTCTACGCCGACTACATCTACGAAGGGACGCACACGTCGATCGCGCGCCTCGAGGGAATGGCCGCGCGCACGCTGTCTATCCACTCGCTCTCGAAGAGCCACGCGCTCGCCGGCGCGCGCGTCGGCTTCGTGGTCGGGCCGTCGCGCGCGATCGCGGTGGCCCGGCGAATCGCGACGCACACGGTCTTCAACGTGCCGGTCGCCGCACAGCACGTCGCGCTCGCAGCGCTCCGCGACCCCGACGGCTGGGTCGACGCGTCGCGTCGCGATTTTCGACAGGCGAGGGACGCGACGCTCATTGCGCTCGATGGAGCGGGCGTCCGGGCGCTCGCGCCCGATGGCGGGAGTTACGTGTTCATCGACTTCGAGCCCGTGCTTCGCGGCCGGCCTCTGGTCGAGCTGCTCGGAGCTGCCATCGAGCGAGGCGTACTGCTCGCGCCCGGACCGGGCTTCGGAGAGGCCTTCGGCTCCTGGGCGCGCCTCTGTTTCACGGCCGTCCCGAGGGAGCGTGTTCTCGACGGGGTCGCCCGCCTTCGCGCCGCGATCGAGCACCTCGTGGGCTGACCGGAGCGGCGCTCGCGTGGCGCCGGCCGACCCTGGCGGACCACGGCCGCCAGACTGTAAAGCGTTGCTTGACACTTGGCCGACGCGACCTCATCGTTCATGGGTGGCGATCGTCGCTCGCCTTCGTTCCCTCCGGCGCGATCTCGCGGCCGTCGCGGCCACGCTCTCGGGGCGGCAAGCGCCGCCTCCCCTCGCGGCCGCCGCGCGAACCTCGGCGCCACCGCCGGCCTCCGCGCTCACGCCGCGACGGCTGCGTGTCGCCAGGATCGTGCGCGAGACGAGCGACGCGGTCAGCGTGGTGCTCGAAGATCCCACCGGCGCTCCCATCCAGTTCGCGCCCGGCCAGTTCTTCACCCTTCACGTCCGCGTGGGCGACGAGGTGCTGAAACGAGCGTACTCGGCGTCGAGCAGCGCGCTCGATCGCGAGCGCGTCGCGGTCACCGTCAAGCGCGTGCACGACGGCCGGGTCTCGCGCCACGTCGTCGGCCACCTGCACGAGGGCGACGCCATCGACGTGCTCGGTCCGTCAGGCGCGTTCACGCCCGTGGCCGCCCGGGAGCCGCGGCTGCTCGTGCTCGTCGGCGGGGGGAGCGGGATCACGCCGCTCTCGTCGATCGCGCGAACGCTCCTCGCTTCGGAGCCGGGCACGCGCGTCGCCCTCGTCTACGGCAACTACGCGCTCGAAGACGTGATCTTCAAAGACGCGCTCGACGACCTCGCTTCGGAGCATGCGGGCGATCCGGCCCGCTTCCGCGTGCGCCACGTGCTGCAGCAGCCTCCCCCCGAGTGGGCGGGGGGCGCGGGGCTCCTCGACGGCGACCGGCTCGCGCGCGAGCTCGACGCCTTCGGAGACCCCGACCTCGCGTCGGCCGAGTACTTTCTCTGCGGGCCTGCGCCGATGATGGCCGGCGCCCGCGCGGCCCTCGAGGCGCGAGGCGTAGCCCCGTCGCGCATCCGGGAAGAGCGCTTCGTCTCGGCCCACGCGGCGGGCGGTCTCTCGGCGGGCGCGGCCTCCCAGGAAGTGACGCTTCGAATGCGCGACGGAGAGCGTCGCATCGTCGTCGCGGCCGGCCGCACCGTGCTCGAGACCGCGCTGGACGCAGGCGTCGACATGCCTTTCTCGTGCGCCGTCGGCGGCTGTGGAACCTGTCGCGTGCGGCTCTCGGCCGGCTCCGTCGTGATGGACGAGCCCAACTGCCTGTCGACCGGCGAGCGCGCCGAGCGCTACGTTCTGGCGTGCGTGTCTCGCCCGACGTCGCCCTGCACGCTCGACGTGCCGTGAGCCGCGCCGTGGCGCGTCGCGCGCCGGGTCCGGTCGCCGCGACCGTCCCCTCGACCCTCGCCGCGAGCCCGGATGCGAAAGACGCCTGGCCCTACAAGATGGCCGATCTCTGCCGCCTCACGAAGCTGCCGCGGCAGGCCATTCATTTCTACATTCACGAGGGTCTCGTCCCTCCGGGTCGCAAGATCGGCCGGAACAACTCGCGCTACGGCCCGGTGCACCTCGAACGGATCCGGATCGTGCGCCAGCTCCAGAATGAACGGTTCATGCCGCTCAAGGCCATTCGCGCCGCGATCGACGGGCGCGACGAAGAGTTCACGCCCGAGCAGCTCGGGCTCCTCGGTGAAGTGAAACGGCGCCTCGCGTCCACCCCCGCGAAGCCTCGCGCCCGCGGACGCCGCGTCGATGTGCACGCCCTGCTCGTGCGTCACGGCCTCGACCCGCGCGACCTCGCCGATCTCGCGGGGGCCGGGATCGTCGAGGTCGAGCGAGGACCGCGGGCCACTCTCCGGGTCGCGGCGGACGACGCCTGGGCCTTCGAACTTCTCGGTCACGTGCGCCGAGCAGGGTTCACGCACGATCTCGGCTTTGACGCCAGGCTGCTACGTATCTACGAACGCGCGGTCTCCTCGCTCGTCGAGCGCGAGTGGCGCGCGCTGTCCAGGCCGCTGTCGGCGCTCCCGCCGGACACCGTCGCCGCCATGCTCGAGAAGGCCATGCCGCTCGTGCACGAGTTCTTCTCGCGATACCACGCGAAGAAGATGCGCGACTCCTTCGCGTCGACGGAGGCGTGAGCGCCGCTACTTCGCGGCCGGCGTGGCCATCGTACAGAGGTGCGCGGCGGGATCGCATCGGGCGACGCGGCTGTCGCGTACGATGAACATGGCGCAGACCGGGTGCACGTAGGCGCAGGCGAACGAAGCAGCGTAGGCGTCTCTCTGCGAAGCGGCCACGGCTTCGTTCCAGCCGTTGTGGCAACAGCCCACGCGGGGTACGGCGACGCAGTCGGCGTCCGCGTGGCAAGCACGGAATCGAGCGGGCGCGCCGCTATCGCCGTCGGCGGCCGTGAAGCCCTCGTCCGGGTCCGACCCCATGGCGTCGACGCCGGCGTCGCCCGGCTGTGCGGCGACCGTCGAAGGCGACGACGCCGAAGCCAGCGGCGCCACGACCACGCCCGAAGGCGACGTCTCTGCGCAGCCAACGGCAATGAGAGCTGGAGCGAACACAGCCAGCGTTGCGGACCCCGGGAGCATGCGAAGATGCTCCCTATACAACGCCAGGAGGGCGCCATGCGAGAGCTGAGAGGCCGGGCCGGGCGCACGGGCGATCACCCGCGCGTGAGCTGCTCGACGAGCTGCCGGACCTCGGGAAAACTCGCGATCAGTCGCTCGCGGGCGGGCATCTCGAAGTCGGCGAAGTCGAAGCCGGGGGCAACGGTGCACCCGCAGAGCGCGAAGGCCGAGCCCACCGGAACGGCCGCCTGCCAGACCCCCGCGGGAACGACGACCTGGGGCCGCTCCCCGCGCGAGAGATCGCGACCCAGCCGGAACACTTGATGCGAGCCGTCGTCGGGGAGCGTGTAGATCTCGACGGGATCGCCGCCATAGTGGTGCCAGACTTCGTCGGAGCGCACCCGGTGGAGCGCCGAGAAGCTGCCCGCCGGCAAGAGGAAGTAAATCGCCGTCGAAGCCGCGCGCTCGCCTTGCGGAGCGGCGACGAGGAGCGGCGCCCGGAACGTCTCCCGGAAGAAGCCCCCTTCCGGGTGAGGCTTCAGGCCCAGCGTAGTCACCAGGGCGCGCGCGTCGTCGTTCATCGTCGTGGCCTCGATTCGCGTGGTGGAGCTCGCCCTTCACGCTAGCGCGTAGAGGAGCAAGCGACACTCGATCGCACCGTTGAACAGGATCCACCATTTGGCGGGCGGCTGCCGGGTGGCCTTCTCGATCGCCTTCTCGATCGCGGGCGTTCCCGCGAGGAGCGCGACGCCGTGCCCGCGCATGGTGCGGAGCGATCGGGCGAGACCGTCGTAGAGGTCGAGGTCGGCCTCGAGACGCTCGCCGTACGGCGGGTTGGTCACGATTGTGCCCGCGGGTACCAGGGGCGCGATCGACCGAACGTCGCAGCGCTCGATGGCCAGGTCGACGCCTGCCTCGCGGGCGTTCTCGCGGGTACGGGCCAGCGCCTGGTCATCGACGTCGCTCGCGAAGACGGCAGGGCCGTCGCGCAGGCGGGCGTCGCGCGCCTGCTCCCGGATCTCTCGAAGCATCGTTCTCGCGGCGTCGTCGTGGCTCGCCCAGCGCTCGAAGCCGAAGCGCGCCCTGGCGAGACCGGGCGCGATGCGAAGGGCCCAGGCCGCCGCTTCGATCGCGATCGTTCCCGCGCCGCACATCGGGTCGAGGAGCGGTCGCTCGCGGTCCCAGCCCGACAGTCGCACCACGGCCGCCGCGAGGTTCTCCCGGAGCGGCGCCGGTCCGGCGCGCGCACGCCAGCCGCGTTCGTGAAGGGAGGCGCCGCCGACGTCGAGGTAAACCGTGGCGACGTCACGCGCGAGGTGCACGGCGACTCCGACGTCAGGGTCGTCGCGATCGACCGAAGGCCGGGCTCCCAGGCGCTCGCGGAGCGTGTCGACGATGGCGTCCTTGGTCTTTTGCGCGATGTACTGCGAGTGCGTCAGCTGGCTCGACCGACACGTCGCGCGGACGGCCAAGGTCGTTCGCGGGGTTAGCCATTCCGACCAGTCGATCGCGCCGACGCCCTCATAGAGCGCCTCGGCGCTCCGCGCCTCGAAGCTCCCGACCTCGAGCAAGATCCTGGCAGCGACGCGAGACCAGAGGCACGCCCGGGCAGCGTCGGTCCGGTCGCCCTCGAAGTGGACGCCGCCTCGGTCGGCTCGCACGCCTCGAAGGCGGAGCTCACGGAGCTCGTCACGGAGGGCGGGTTCGGTCCCTTTGGCTGCAGTGGCGAAGAGGCGCACGGGTCAAAAACGGTCTTAACCTGGAGAGGCCGTGGCACGAACGAGAAAAGCCATCCTCGTCGACTCGAGGGCGCTGTCGCCCTCGGTCCGGGGCCTGCGCTTCGTCACCTCCGACGGGGCCCCGGTCGGCCACATCGCCGGGCAATACCTCGACCTCGTCGTCGCCACCCCGGGCGGATTGCCGTTTCGAAGGTCCTACTCGATCGCGTCCGCTCCCGACGTCGAGCACCCCGAGGCTTTCGAGCTCGCCGTCACGCGCGTCGATGGGGGGCCGACGTCGCAGGCCTTGCACGACCTCGCCCTCGGGGGCGCGGTCGAGATCGAAGGCCCGCGCGGCACGTTCGTACGCCGCGACGAAGACAGGGCGCGCGCCGGGCTCTTCGTCGCCGCGGGAACGGGGCTGGCGCCCATCCGCGCGATGCTCACCGAAGAGGTGCGGCGCACGAACGGGCCGCCGCTCGTTCTGCTCTTCGGATGTCGTTCGCCGGCCGACGTCCTCTGGGCCGATGAGCTCACCGCCTGGGAGAGCGCGTACCCACGCTTCCGGCTGCACGTCACGCTCTCGAGGGCCCCGGTCGCATGGGCCGGGCTCGTCGGCTACGTGCAGAGGCACGCGCCCGGTCTCGTACGAGCGCTCCCCGACGTGCGCGCCTACGTGTGCGGGTTGAGCGCGATGGTCGAAGACGTCACCGCAGCGCTCGAACGGGACGCGTCCGTTCCGCGCGACGCGCTGCGCTACGAGACCTACGACTGACGGCCGTCGCGTCTCCTCGCGTCAGCCGCGCAGTTCCTCGCGGCGCTCAACAAGATCCGCGGCGCCGCCCTCGGATGCCAGTACAAGATTCCCGTTCCCCAGACCGGGAGCGTGAACTTCAAAGAGTCAACGTTCAGTTCACTTCGGCAGACGGTCGTGGAGCCCACGAAGTAGCGAGGTTCTGACGCCATCCTTCACTTCCTCGATGTCGATGGGCTGCGTGCGGGCGCTCGTTCGAATATGCTGCCGAAGTGGGCGACACGCGCGACGTGGAAGGCCGGGACCGCGAACGGCCCGGAAAGGGCGTGCGGGAGGCATCCGCCGAGTCGAGCTTCGCGGCGGGCGCGGTCGTCGCGGGCAAGCTCCGGATCATCCGCACCGTGGGCGCGGGCGGAATGGGCAAGGTCTACGAAGTCGAGCACGAGCTCACCCGGCACCGCCGCGCGCTCAAGGTGCTTCATCCGAGCGCTTCCCCGAACGTGGTCGAGCGCTTCGTCCGCGAGGCCACGGCGGCCGCTCGCATCGGCAATCCGCACGTGGCGGAAACGTTCGATGCCGGGACCCTCGAGACCGGTGAACCGTATCTGCTGATGGAGCTCCTCGAAGGCGAGACGCTCGAAGAGCGTCTCCGCCGCGCGGGTCCGATCCCTTCGGGCGAGCTCGCCGCGCTCATTCAGCAGGCGTGCGTGGGAATCCAGGCCGCGCACGAGGCCGGGATCGTGCATCGAGATCTCAAGCCCGAGAACCTCTTCGTCACGTCCCGCGAGGGGCAGCCGTTCGTCAAGATCCTCGACTTCGGGATCTCGAAGTTCGACGAGGGCCGTACGGGGGCCCCGGGCATCACCCGCGACGGCGTGATGCTCGGAACGCCGTATTACATGTCCCCGGAGCAAGTCCTCGGCGCGGCGACCGACGCCCGGACCGACGTGTACGCCCTGGGTGTCATTCTTTACGAGTCCGCTTGCGGTCACAGACCTTTCGAGGCGCCCTCCGTGGAGCAGCTCGCGGTGCTGATTCACGCCGGGAAGACGATCCCCCTCGAGCAGCGCGCGCCCTCGGTGTCCGGCTCCTTTGGCCAGGTCGTGCGGACGGCCATGGCGACGGAGCCCTCGCGCCGCTTCGCGAGCGCTCGCGACCTCGGCGAGGCTCTGGGACCCTTTTGCACCCGCACGATCCACGTACCCATCGAGAGTCGTCCCCCGACGGGCACTCAACCCGCGCGAGTCGTCATCCGTCCATCGCAGCGCCCGACCGGCCCGGTCGACGAAGGGCCCGTCTCGGCGGTCGTGCCGTCGACGCGAGCGGCGCTGGCGGCCACGCTGGGGACGGATCCTCCGCCCCGTCCGCCGCGACGGCCCATCGTCCTCGCCATGATCACGGCGGCAGGCCTCCTCCTGGGAGGTGGCGCGGCGTTCGTGGCTGCGCGATCGCGGCCAGAGCCAAGCGCGCCCACGCAGGTCTCGGTTCCGCCGGTCCACGAGGAGTCGGCGGCGACCGCCGTCCTCGCACCCCCTCTGGGCGCCTTGCCCAAGGAGCTCACTCCGGACGCTTCGGCGGGGCGCGCCGCTTCGGCTCCGGCCCCTCGTTCGAGCGTCCGAACGCCTGGGTCCGCGTCCGTTCTGCCGAGCCGCGCCTCCCAGAGTGGCCTCGCTGGCGAGAACCCGTTCCGGTAGGTCATTGACGTTCACGACACGCGGGACCAGTGTCGACTCGGAGGGTCAGGTTACCCATGCTTCATCGTGGCGGTATCGCGCTCGCGTTCGCGAGTGCCCTCGTAGCGTTCGTCGTCGCAGGTAGCTCGAGTTGCAGCAGCTCGAGCAGCGGCGTTGGCCTCACGGACTCCTGCACCATCAACAGCAATTGCAACCCGCCGCTCCTGCACGCCCTGAGCACCGGGACGGTCGCTCGGATCAGCGAGCCGTCACGCACCTCAGCGCGCCGTTCGCCACGCGTCCCACCCGAGGAGCGCGACGCACGAGACGCCCGCCAGGGCGGCTCCGACGTCGAGCGCCACGGCGGGCCCCCACGCGCGCCACAAGGCTCCGGTGAGCAGCCCCGCGGGGAGCGCCGTGATCCCGACGACGAAGTTGTAGGCGCCGTAGGCGCGACCTCGCGCCGACGCCGGCACCAGATCGCGTATCAGGGCCTTCTCTACGGGCTCGGTCAGCCCGTAGAAGACGCCGTAAACCACGAAGAGCGCCCAGACCGTCCAGGTCCCGACCCCGGCCGCGCCGACGGCTCCCAGCGCCATGTACACGAATGCGTAGACGAGCCAGCCCGCCGCGACGAGCCGTGCGCGCGGCATGCGGTCGGCGAGGTTGCCCCCCCAATGGGCCCAGACCACCCTGGACAGGTTGTGAACCGACCAGAGGATGGGGATCGCCCCGGTCGAGAGCCCGAGCGAGCGCGCGCGTAGCAGCAAGAACGCGTCGGACGAGTTGCCGAGCGAGAAGACCGCCAGGATGGCCAGGTAGCTGACGAGGCGCCCGTTGAAGAGGCCGGGAGTCGCCGGCGCCGCGTTCGAGGTCGACTGCGCGACCGGTGGCTTCGACTCTCGAATGAGGGCGGCGAGCCCCGTGGCGATGGTCCCCGGAACGACGGCGATCCAGAAGACATGCCGCAAGGAGAGGTTCATCGAGAGGAGCAAGGTCGCGAGCAGCGGGCCGAGCACGGCGCCCGCGTTGTCCATCGCCTGGTGGAACCCGAAAGCGCGGCCCGCACGGTCGCCCGCGGCGTCGGCGATCAGCGCGTCGCGCGGCGAGCTCCGGAGGCCCTTGCCGACCCGATCCGTCACGCGAACGGCGAGCACGTGCCAGGGCCGCGTCGCGAGCGCCACGAGGGGCCGCGCGGCGCTCGCGATGCCGTAGCCGAGGACGACGAGGGGCTTGCGCCTCGTCGTGCGGTCCGCGATGACGCCCGACCCGAGCTTCAGCAAGCTCGCGACCGTGTTGGCCGCGCCCTCGACGAGCCCGAGGTACGTGGGACTCGCGCCCAGCGTGCCGACCAGGAAGACCGGCAGGAGAGAGAAGACCATCTCCGTCCCGATGTCCGTGAAGAGGCTCGTGAACCCGAGGAGCACGACCGTCGCGGGCAGCGCGAGGGATCTCCGAGGGCTCTCGCGCGGAAGGTCCACGTTGTTCTCGTCCTCGCTGCCCACGCCGCGACTATAGCCGCGCGTGCTATGCAAACGGGCGTGTCGGTCGCCCTCTTCATTCGCCATGGCAAGGCTTCGGCCTTCGGTTCCACCAACGGTTACGATGAGCTATCGCCTCCGGGGATCGAGCAGTCCGAGAAGCTCGGCGAGTGGCTCTCGCAGCAATCGACCGCCGTCGACGCGGTCTTCGTTGGCCCGCGCAAGCGCCACGCGCAGACGCTCGCGGCCGTCGTGCGGGTCCTCGCTGCGCGGGGCCAGTCGCTCCCCGAAGCGACGGTCCTCCCCGAACTCGACGAGCACGACGGCATGTCGCTCGTCTTAAAGATGCTTCCGGTCCTGGCGGCCGACGACCCGGTCTTGCGCGCAATCGTCGAGAGCACGGCGCGCGGCGAGTCGCCCGCCCCGGACGAAGTGCTCGCCGCGTTCAAGCGGATCACGCGCCGGTGGGCTCGCGGCGAGGTTGAGCACGACGAGGTCGAGTCCTGGAGCGATTTCCGCGGACGCATCGGCCGCGCCATGGCGCGCGTGGCCACCGTGGGCCGGGGCAAGACGGCGCTCGTCTTCACGTCGGCAGGCGCGGTGGCCTCGGCCGTGGGCGAGGCGCTCGGCGTCGCCGACGAGCGCGTGCTCGACCTGAGCTGGTCGCTCTACAACGGATCGGTCACCGAGCTCGATTTCACCGGCGAGCGCTGGGGCCTTCGCACCTTCAACAGCACGGCGCATCTCGTCGACAAGCGCCTCGTCACCTCCGTGTAGGCTGCCCGCGCCGATGCCGGATACCCTCGATCAACCGACCGCCGTTCGCGCCGAATCCAGCTTCGACGTCTCCGCGCTCGCCGCATGGCTGCGCGAGCGCGAAGGGGGCCTCGAGCCAGAGCCCGTGCTCTCGCAGTTCGGTCGCGGCTTCTCGAACCTCACATACCTCGTTCGCTTCGGCGCACGCGAGCTCGTCGTGCGTCGCGCGCCGCCCGGCATCAACATCAAGAGCGCCCACGACATGGGGCGCGAGTTCCGGATCCTGAGCGCGCTCGCGCCGGTTTGGCCCAAGGCGCCGCGTCCGATCGCCCTCTGCGACGACGCAAGCGTGATCGGGACGCCGTTCTACGTGATGGAGCGCGTTCGCGGCGTCATCCTCCGCGCGAAGCTGCCCGACGGACTCGTTCTCGACGAGGCGACGCTGAAGCGCGTCTCCGAGTCGACGTGCGACACGCTGGCCGAGATTCACACGCTCGACTGGCGCGCCGCGGGTCTCGGCGAGCTCGGGAAGCCCGAGGGATACGTCGAGCGCCAGGTGAAGGGCTGGGCCGAGCGCTACAAGAAGTCGCGCACTGACGACGTCCCCGAGGTCGAGCGCCTCGGGGCGTGGCTCGAAGCGCATCGCCCCAGAGAGAGCGGCGCGACCCTCGTTCATAACGACTTCAAGTACGACAACGTCATTCTCGCGCCGGATCTCTCGCGCGTCATCGCGGTGCTCGACTGGGAGATGGCCACCGTCGGCGATCCGCTGATGGACCTCGGGACTGCCCTCGGCTACTGGATCGAACCAGACGATCCCCCCGTCTTCCAGGTGACGGCCTTCGGCCCGACGAACCGCCCCGGGAACCTCACGCGAACGGAGTTCGTCGAGCGCTGGTCACGCGCCACGGGCCGCGACGCCACGAACGTCCTCTTTTACTACGCGTTCGCGCTCTTCAAGCTCGCCGTGGTCGCGCAGCAACTCTACAAGCGCTACGTCGACGGCTTCACCACCGAAGAGCGGTTCGCGGCGATGCTCATGGGCGTTCGCGCCGTGGCCACCTCGGCCCTCGTCGCCGTCGACAAGGGCCGCATCGATCGCCTCGGCGAGTAACCCGCGGCGCCTCTGCTCTCACCACGCGTCGCGGGAAGTCTCGCCGCGGCGCTGGGCCCACTGGCGCCAGCGGGAGTATTCATCGACGCGGATGCGCCCCGACATGAACGGGCGCAGGAGGAGCGCGCCCCCGACGAAGCCGCCCACGTGCGCCAGGAAGGCGACGCCGCCCTGTGCGTTCTGGGTGAACGCGCTCCACAGGTTCACGAGGAAGAACTCGGCGATGACGAGCCACGCGGGAAAGTTCAGAAAGAGCCCGAAGAAGATCCACAGGATCGGGATCGGGTTGAGCACTGTGACCGGCGAGCGCGGGTAGAGAAAGCAATACGCGGCAAGCACCGCCGAGATCGCGCCGGAGGCCCCGACCATCGGCAGGTCCGACGTCACGTTGGCCAGGGTCTGTGCGGTCGCCGCGCAGATGCCGCCGAGCAAGTAAAAAGCGAAGTAACGGACGTGGCCCATCGCGTCTTCGACGTTGTCGCCGAAGATCCAGAGGAAGAGCATGTTCCCGCCGAGGTGCAGCAGGTTCGTGGGATCGTGCATGAACATGCTGGTGAAGACCGTCTCGAGCGTCGCCACCGGGTCGATGAAGAGGCGCGCAGGAACGAGGCCGTAGACGAGGAGCAGTCGGTCGGGCTGCACGCCCTGAGCGATGATCGACCGCTCCCACAGGAACCCGGCGACGTTCGCGGCGATCAGCGCATAGTTGACGAACGGCGTCAGGCGAGTCGGCAGCTGGTCGCGCAGCGGGAGCACGAGGCAGACTCTGGCATGGATTGGACCGCGCCGTCAGCCCGCGTACGGGGGATCTAGAAGCACCAGCCGAGTTGGGCGAGGAACCTCGGGACAACCGCGCTCGTTCCGGCCATGCGAAGCATCTCGAGGCCCCCGCCCCCGCCCGCGGTGAAGCCGCCCGAGAAGACCTCTTGCCACCCGCCGTCGAGCGCGAGCCCCCAGTATCCCTGCGCGTTCGATGGATCGCCCACCTGCGCCATGCTGGTTCCGCCGAAGAGAAACGACGGCCCGAAGAAGATGCCATGGAGCGATGGCGCCCCGTCGACCCAGTAGTGGTAGCCGAGCTCGACCCCGAACCCGCTCGACTGATTCGACGCGAATCCGAATCCCTCGGACACGAGGCTGCGTGGGCCGCCTCGGCTCGCGTCGAACACGAGCGCGTTCGCGCTCACGATGACCGCGTGGTGCGGCTGGATCTGCACCTCGACGCTCGCGCTCAGCCTGCCCGACACGAGGCCGAGCGGGGCCAGGGTCACGGCGATGGCGTGCGTCTCCGGCGCCGCGGAGACGACGCTGTCGGTCCGAGCGGCGCGGTAGGGGGCAGGCGGAGGCGGCGCAGGAGTCTGGGCCGGCTTTCGCGGCGACGGCGCGCGCCCCGACGGCGATGGCGGGGGCGGGGGCGGCAGCGAGGGCACGTCATTCGTATCGCCGATGGGCGGCGGCGGGGGTGGCGGGAGATTGGGCTGCGCGAACGACGGCGCGGCCACGCCCGTCGCGGCGACCACCATCGCCGCCAGGATTTCCGGGCGAGTCGTCATAGACCGAAGGCGTCTCTCATCGAGTTCAAGTCGAGCTGGATCGGGGCGGCTCCGGCTCGTCTTTCGATTCGGGCGGCTTGCCCGGCGGACGCTCTCTCTTGCCGAGCACGCCGCGCTCGAGCGTCGCGGCCACGTTCTCGAAGGCCCGCCCCACCTCGCGCGCGCTCGTGACGACGGCCTCTTCGAGATCGCCCTTGGCGATCTTGCCGACCACGGTGCGGGCCGCGCGGAAGAGCAGCCCGAGGCCCTTGGCCACGTCGCTCAGCGGGTTCGGACGGTCGTCGCTCATGACTACCTTAATCATGCGCACGTCCGGCGAGCCTGTCGAGTAGGCGTCGAGGAGACGTCATGTCCCGGTCGCCTTGGTGGGCGCTTTGCCGGGCGCGCGCGGCGCGCGGGTGGGGGCGGCGCGCGCGGGCGCTCGCCAGGCGGTGCACCGATTCCTGCCCGAACGCTTCGAGACGTAGAGCGCCTCGTCGGCGGCCTTGAAGAGCGACTCCCAGTCGCTGCCCCCTTCGGGGAAGATGGCGACGCCGATCGAGCACGTGACCGAAAGGACGCCCTGGGGGGTGTGGAAGGTGGTCTTGCTCAGCTCTTCGCGGATGCGCTCGGCGAGGAGCATCGCGCCCTTCTCGTCGGTCTGCTCGCACAGCGTGACGAACTCTTCGCCGCCGAACCGCGCCACGAGGTCGGTCGTGCGCTTCTGCCGCTTCAAGATGTCGGCGAGCCCGCGAATGACCACGTCTCCCACGTCGTGGCCATAGGTGTCGTTGACCTTCTTGAAATGGTCGATGTCGGTCATCAATACGGCGAGCTTGCGATCGAAGCGCGCCGACGCAGCGATCTTCTGCACCGCCGACTCGAGCATCGCCCGCTTGTTCGAGAGCCCCGTCAGGCCGTCGGTCGTCGCCATCGTCTCGAGCTTGTGGACCATGCGCGCGTTCGACAGGCTGACCGCCAGATGGCTCGCGAGGACTTCGAGCGTCGGCCGCACCGGGTCGCCGAACGCGTGTCGTCGCTTGGCGCCCAAGATCAGCGTGCCGAGGGCGCGGTCGTGAATGAGCAGCGGCAGGACGAGGAGGCTAGGGTGCGAGGGCCAGGGCAAGCGCTTGCTGAGGACGATCTTGTGCCCCGCCTCGTACTCGCCGCGGTACGGCAGCGGGCACCGGTTCTGCACGACCATCGAGACGAGGCCGGTGTTGTGCGCGAACCGCATCCCCACCAGATCGTCGATTTTGCCTTCGACGCTCTTGGCCGCCACGACTTCATGCGAGCGGGTCGCCTCGTCGAAGATGGTCACGGCGGCCAGGTCGAAGCTCGCGATCTCGCGGGCGGCCTTCACGCCCGCGGCGACGACGTCTTGCTCGCTCAGCGCCGAGCCGAGCGCCTGCGCTGCCCGATAGAGCTTGCCCTGCTCGACCTTGGCGCGTTCGAGCTGCAAGAAGACGCGCTCGTTCTGGATCGCCCGCAGGCAGAAGCGCGCCGCCTGCGCCGCGATCTCTTCTTCGTCGGTCGAGAAGGCGCGGCTCTCGAGCCGGTCGATCGCGAGGACGCCGCGCAAGGTCTCCCCGTCGAGCACGGGAATAGCGGCGAGCGACTGCACCGGGCACGGTCCGGGGTAGTAAGGGACGCGGAAGGTCGACTTGAGTCCGTGGAGCGACACCGGGACGCGCTTGGCCAGGACCGCGCCGAGGACGCCGTCGCCCGCGGCGAAGGGGGCATCGTTGACCTCGTTCGACGACGTCGAGAGCTCGCTGATGCGAAGGTGGGTGCCGCTGTCGTTCAGCCAGAGCAAGACCGCCGTGTGCAGATCGAGCGAGCGGCGCAGGAGGTCGAGCGCGTAGAGCACCGACTGGTGGATCTCTTCCACGCTGGCCCTCGCAAGGCGATCGCTCCGCACTTCTTCGCGATCGGCCGCCTCACCCGCGCCGAGCAGGCGATAGCTGCGCGCGTCTTCGCGGATGCGAACGAGCTGGGCTTCGACGCGCGCCCGCGCCGTCACGCGAATCCGCGCGACCTCGGCACGGAGGAGCGTCAAGTTCAGCAGCGCGAAGGTGGCGACGAAGCCCGCGTGGGTCGCAAAGGCCTCGACGTCCATGTGGCCGGGCGCGGCGATGCGCAGCCCCGCCTCGAGCGCCAGGATCCAGGCGACGACCAGGAGCCCGGCCAGCGGCCTCGCGAACGCCGCGACGAGCGCGACCAGGACGTAGAGCGCCGGCGACATCCGCCCGCTCAGGCCGTCGAAGCGGACGAGGAGCGCCTCGAGCGCCACGGAGAGGAGCGCGCCGATCTCGACGTCGAGGAGCAGGGGCGCGTCGCTCGTCTCACGGAGCTTGCGCCGCACGCGGACCGTGATGACGAGCGCCCAGGTGGCCAGCGCGAGGGGCCCCAGGACCTGCGCCCCTCCGAAGTCGACTGCCGCACCCCCGAGGACGACGTAGGCCCCGAGGGCGAAGGCGATCAGGAGCCCATGCCCTTTTCGCCCGAACGTTCGAGCCCCGAGCAGCGCGCGGACGAGCGGTTCCATCCGATGTTGTGACGTATCGGAAGGCCCCTCCGCCGGCCAAGAAAGCGGCGACCGCGGCGGAGCCGGGCGCGGCCTCGGTTGGCGCGGCGGCGGGCCCCGTCGTACGCCTTCGCCATCCCGCGTGAGCACGTCCGCCGCCTACCCCGCCGGGCGTTCGCCCCGGTGGCTCGACCACGATCCCGTCTCGCGTACGCTCCTGGCCCTCTACCTGGGCATGTTCATCGTCGAGGTCTCGGGGGCGCACTCGGCCTGGGCCCTGCTTGCGCCGCAGGCCCTCTTCGCGGCGGCGCTCGTCTCGCGCTTCACGGGAGACCTCCCTCTCGCCGCTCCGAGCGCAGATCGATACGGCTTGCGGGCGCCGATCGCGGCGGTCAAGGTGCGGCCGGTCCGATTTTGGCCCCTTCGGTGAGCCACCCTTGAGAAAAGCCCTTCCTTTCGCGGGCTTCGCCATGGGACTCTGCGTGCCCCATGCCCCTCGAGCATCGCCAGCACGCGCGGTGCGGCTGCGCGTCGATTGGCTCCGCAGCGCGCGCTTCCGCCGGGCGTCCCTTCGTCCTTCCGTCGAGCACCCGCCACTTCGAGCGTGACCGCCCCTTCGCCATCGAGCACCTCGCCCTCGATGTCACGCTCGACGTCCGTGCCCGCGGCATCCGGGCGACGGCCGCCCTCGACGTGCGCCGCATCGACCCCGCCGCCGAACAGCTCGCGCTCGACGCCATCGGCTTCGAGGTGAGCGGCGTCCTGGTCGACGGCCGCTCCGCGCCCTGGGAGTACGACGGGCGCACCCTGCTCGTGCCCATCGCCGCCAGCCTCACGGCCGCCCGCGTCACGGTGACCTACGGCGCGACTCCGCGCCGCGGCCTCTACTTCCTCGAGCCCGACGAGCACTACCCCGAGCGCCCGCACCAGGTGTGGTCGCAGTGCCAGGAAGAAGACGCGCGTCACTGGATCCCGTGCCACGACAGCCCCCACGCGAAGATGACCACCGAGATGATCGCGCGCGTCCCGGCGGGCTGGCACGCCCTGTCGAACGGCGTGCGCGTCGAGGCCGACCCGAGCGGCGACGGCTACACGGCGATCTTCCACTACCGGATGGACGAGCCCCATTCGAGCTACCTCCTGACGCTGGTCGCCGGCGAGTTCGCCGAGCTCACCGACTCCGTGACCGTCGCCGGGCAGGGCGGGGCGCCGGCACGCACGATCCCGCTCTCGTACTTCGTGCCGAAGGGTCGCGAAGACGACGCGCGCCGCGCCTTCGCGCGAACGCCGCAGATGATCGCGCATTTCAGCGAGATCACGGGCGTGCCCTACCCGTGGGGCTCGTACGCGCAGATCGTCGTGGCCGACTTCATCTTCGGCGGCATGGAGAACACGACCGCGTCGACCATGTACGAGCACATCTTGCTCGACGAGCGCGCCGCGATCGACATCTCGTCCGACGATCTCGTCGCCCACGAGCTCGCGCACCAGTGGTTCGGCGATTTCGTCACGTGCCGGGCCTGGTACGAAGGCTGGCTGAACGAAGGGTTCGCCACCTTCTTCGAGCACGTGTGGACCGAGAAGCACCTCGGGCGCGACGAGTACGAATACGGCCTGAAGCACGACCTCGACGCCTACATCGCCGAGGCCCACGGCCGCTACCGGCGCGCGATCGTCTGCCAGGACTACGACGCGGCGCTCGATCTCTTCGATCGGCACCTTTACCAGAAGGGCGGCCTGGTCCTCCAGGCGCTGCGGACGGAGCTCGGCGACGCGCTCTTCTGGCGAGGCGTCGGCGCCTACCTCACGAAGAACGCGCGCGGCGTGGTCGAGACGCGCGATTTCCAGCGCGCGCTCGAAGAGGTGAGCGGCCGCAGCCTGGGGCGCTTCTTCGAGCAATGGATCCACAAGCCGGGGCACCCCGAGCTCGAGGTCGAGATCACGTGGGACAAGGGGATCCTCGCCGTTGCCACCAAGCAGACGCACCCGACGACAGACGGCGTTCCCGGCGCCTTCGAGCTCGTGCTCGAGCTCGATCTGGCCGACGCCGCCGGCAAGATCGACCGCCGACAGGTTCGCCTCACGGAGCGCCAGCAGACGTTCGCGCTCCCGGTCGTCTCTCGCCCCGCGTTCGTCGTCGTCGACCCGGGAATGCGCGTCGTCGGCGAAGTCCGGGTCAAGGTGCCGGGCGACATGCTGCGCGCGCAGCTCGAGGGGGCCCCGACCGCGCGGGGCCGCTGGCGCGCGGCGCAAGCCCTGGCGCGCATCGATGATCCCCCGACGCTCCAGGCCCTCGGCCGGGTGCTGTCCGACGAGTCGCAGTTCTGGGGCGTCCGCGCCGAGTGTGCCGAGGCGCTCGCGCGCCTCCGCGGTCGCGCCGCGTTCGACGTGCTCAAGAGCGTGAAGAACGGGGTGACGCTCGGTCACCCCAAGGTGCGCCGGGCGGTCGTCGAGGCGCTCGGTCACTTTCGCTCGACCGAAGCGCTCGATCTCATCAAGCCCCACGCGCTCCGAGACGCGAGCTACCTCGTCGAGGCCGAAGCAGCGAAGGCTCTCGGCAAGACCCGGCAGCCCGCCGCGCTCGACTCGCTCGTCGACTTGCTCGAGCGACCGAGCTGGTTCGAGGTCATCCGAGCCGGAGCGATCGACGGCCTCGCCGCTCTTCGCGACGACCGCGCGCTGCCGCACTTGCTCGCCCGCGTGCGCTACGGGCACCCGCAGCGCGCGAGGCGTGCGGCCATTCTCGCGCTCCCCAAGCTCGCGAGCGACCGGCGGACGCGCGAGACCCTCGAGCTCCTGCTCGACGACGCCGACCCCGTCCTGCGCGTCGACGTCGTGCGCGCGCTCGGCGAGCTGGGCGACACGAAGGCGAGGCCGGCCTTACGCGAGAGGCTCGACGTGGACCTCGACGCGCGCGTCCGGCGACGCATCCGCGAGATCTTGCGCGATCTCAACGAGCCGCGGCGCGCGGCGGATGCCTTGCGCGACGACCTCGAGAAGCTGCAGACCGAGCACGCGGATCTCAAGGTGCGACTCGCGAAGATCGAGGCCCGCCTGACCGGCGACGCCAGGGACGAGCCCCTGCCAACGGACACGACCGCCTCCGTCGAGGCCGGTGGAGGCAAAGGAGCCAGCGCCGGCAGCGCTGGCAACGGCCCGATGAAGAAGAAGAAGACCGGCAAGACCCGGAAGAAGCAGCCGTGACCGACGACTTTCCGATCCGCGTGGAGCAGCGCGGCGCCGTCGCCGTCTGGATCCTCGACCGCCCCGACCGCATGAACGCGCTCTCGCGGGCGGCGCTGGTCGCCCTCGGCAAGCTCGCGCGCGAGGCGGCCGTCAATGCGTCGATCCGCGCCATCGTCGTCACCGGTGCGGGCGACAAGGCCTTCTGCGCGGGCGCCGACCTCAAGGAGCGCCAGTCGATGACCGACGACGACGTGCGCGCGCAGATCGATCTCTATCGATCCGAGCTCGGTCCCCTCGATCGATCGCCCAAGCCGGTGGTCGCGGCCATCAACGGCCTCGCGCTCGGCGGCGGCCTCGAACTCGCCCTCGTGTGCGACCTTCGCGTCGCGGCCGCCCATGCCGAACTCGGGCTGCCCGAGACGTCGATCGGGATCATTCCCGGCGCGGGCGGAACGCAGCGCCTGCCTCGCGTCGTGGGCGAAGGGCGCGCCAAGGAGATGATCCTCCTCGCTCGACGGGTCTCGGCGGTCGAGGCTCTCGCCTGGGGCCTCGTGAACCGCGTGACGCCCGAGGGGCAGAGCGTCGTCGACGACGCGGTCGCCTGGATCCGTCCCATCGCCGAGGGAGCGCCCATCGCGCAAGCCGCCGCGCTCGAGGCGATCGACCGAGGCGCGGAGGTGCCGCTCGAGATCGGGCTTGCGCTCGAGAAGATCGGGTACGACAGAACGCTCCCGAGCGAGGACCGTCGCGAAGCGCTCGCCGCGTTCGCGGCCAGGAGAGCGCCCAAGTTTTCCGGGAGGTGAGCGATGAGAGCGATGAGAGACGTCGGCGTAGCGGCAGCGGCGGGAGCCATCGGTCGGCGAAGCGCCGCGCTCGGCGTCGGCCTGGCCATGTGCGCCCTCGCCGGCGCCTGTGCAGGCGCGGCTCCGGCCGACACCAAGGTCACGACGGAGTCCAGCAGCGGCAGCGTGCCCGACGCGGGGCCGCTGCCCACGCCCGCGTCATCGGCGGCGTCGGCGTCGGCCCCGGCGTCGGCTTCCCCCCCGGCATCGGTGGGCCCTCTCCCCACCGGCGGCAGCGTTCTCATCGGCGATATCGTGGCGCCGCCCTCGTTCGACCCCAAGCCCGCGATCGTGTCCGCCAAAGAAGAGCTTGTCGCCTGCTACAACAAGGCTCGGCAGACCACGCCTTCGCTTCGCGGGAAACTCATGCTCCGGATCAACGTGAGCGAGACGGGGAAGGTCATGCTCGTCGACGCGGCGTCCGGAGGTACGGCCAACGATCCGGTGCTCGTCGCGTGCATCTCGGAGGCTCTCCGCGCGGTGACCTTTCCGAAGCCGAACGGTCTGGCGACGATCTCGGCTCCCTTCGTTTTTCGGCCGTAGTCATCGCAGCCTGATCCCGTTCGAGCCCGTTCTGCGCTATAGGCGAGGGTAACGCCTTGTCCCTTGATGAGAAGCTGAAAGAGACGCTCGCCCGCGTCGAGCAGGGCGGCGCCGCCAAGTACCATCAGAAGAACGCCGAGCAGGGCAAGCTCTTCGCCCGCGAACGGATCGCACGGCTGCTCGACGCGGGAACCTTCGTCGAAGAGGCGGAGCTCGCGAACAACCTCGACCCCGAGCTCCCCGCCGACGGGGTGGTCACCGGCACCGGCACCATCGGCGGCCGCACGGTCGCCCTCATGGCCAACGACTCGACCGTGAAGGCCGGCTCGTGGGGTCGCCGCAGCGTCGAGAAGATCCTGCGCATCCAGGAGATGGCGGCGCACCTGCGCATCCCGCTCCTCTATCTGGTCGACAGCGCGGGCGCGCGCATCACCGACCAGCTCGACATGTTCCCCGGGCGCCGGGGCGCAGGCCGCATCTTCTACAACCAGGTGCAGATGAGCGGCCAGGTGCCGCAGGTCTGCTTGCTGTTCGGGCCGAGCGCCGCCGGCGGCGCGTACATCCCCGCGTTCTGCGATGTCATCGCCATGGTCGAGGGCAACGCGAGCATGTACCTCGGTAGCCCCCGCATGGCCGAGATGGTCATCGGCGAGAAGGTCACCCTCGAAGAGATGGGCGGCGCCAAGATGCACTGCAGCGTCAGCGGCTGCGGCGACGTGCTCTGCAAGACCGAAGACGAGGCCATCGACTTCGCCAAGCGCTACCTCGCGTACATGCCGCGCGACTTCAAGGGAACGCCGCCTTCGGCGCCGGCGCGCCCGGCGAAGAAGAGCGGCAGGCGCCTCGAAGATTTCATCCCGGCCGACGAGAACAAGCCCTTCGACATGATGTCCGTCATCGGCGAGATCGTCGACGAGGGGTCGTGGCTCGAGATCAAGAAGCTCTTCGCCCGCGAGATCTTGACCGGCTTCGCCCGCATCGACGGGCGCGCGGTCGGCATCGTGGCCAACCAGCCGAAGTGGCTCGGCGGCGTGCTCTTCGTCGACAGCGCCGACAAGGCCGCCCGCTTCATCTGGCTGTGCGACGCGTTCAACGTGCCGCTCCTCTATCTGGCCGACGTGCCGGGCTTCATGATCGGAACCAAGGTCGAGCGCCAAGGCATCATTCGCGCCGGCGCGAAGATGATCGCGGCCGTGTCGGAGGCCAGCGTCCCGAAGATCAGCGTCATCATCCGCAAGGCCTATGGCGCGGGTCTCTACGCCATGTGCGGCCCGGCGTTCGAGCCCGACGCGTGCCTCGCGCTGCCGCAGGCATCCATTGCCGTCATGGGCCCGCAGGCGGCCGTGAACGCCGTCTATTACAACCGCGTGCAAGAGATCCCCGAGGGGCCCCAGCGCGACGCCTTCGTGGCCAAGCTTCGCGACGAGTACCGCGCCAACATCGATGTCATGAAGCTCGCGAGCGAGATGGCCGTCGACGCCGTCGTTCCCGGCGATCGCCTGCGCGACGAGATCCGCATCCGCTTCGACCGCTTCGAGGGCGAGCGCCGGCGATCTCCGAAGAAGCACATCGTCTCGCCCGTTTAGCGTGAGTCGTCCGCGGGCGAGAGAGATTGAACAGGAAGACGGGAAGGCGGGAAGCGGTGAATTGGGGTTTTCCGTAGTGGTCACCTGGCGGCGGTCGCGTCGTGCACGGACCGCCGCTGCGGTCGTTGCGGCGTTCCTGGGTACGTCGGGGTTGGCCCGGGCCCAGTCGGCCGGCGTGACCGTCACGTCCCGGGCTCCCAACGGGGCCGAGCTCGTGCGTCTGCTCGGCACGCGGGCGATGGACGCGTTTGCGGTGCGCGGGGCGGCCTCGCGCGGGTTGCACGCGCAGGTGGTCCTGCCCGGGGGGATGCGTGGCAGCGAGCTTGGGCTTCCCGAGATCGCGCCGGGGTTCGCGCGATTCACGGGGTCTCCGGCGAGCCTCGTGGCGTTCGCCGATGCGCATCCGGAGGTGCGGGTCGAGGTCGCGCCACCGCTTCACACGCTCCTGAACGACGCTTCCGCCTTCGTGTTCGCCAACGAGGCGATCGCTCGGGGCATGGACGGCACCGGCACGCTGGTCGGCGTCGCCGACACGGGGCTCGACGTCACGCACCCCGACTTCCTCGACGCGCAAGGGCACACGCGCGTCGCGTGGCTGCTCGATCTCTCTGTGCCGCCGCTGGGCATGCATCCCGATCTCGAGCAGCAGTTCGGCGTCCCGTCGTCGACGGGCAGCGTGCTGGCGGGGGCCGTCTGGTCGGCCGCCGATATCGACGCCGCGATCGCCGCGGGGCAGACCGCGCGGCTCCCGCAAGACGAAGTGGGTCACGGCACGCTCGTCACGTCGTGCGCCACCGGTAACGGCCTCTCGGGCAAGTCGGCCTATCGAGGCATCGCGCCCGGCGCGTCGATCGTGTTCGCGCGCATCACCGGCAGCGGCACCGACGCCATCGACACCGACGACATGCTCCGCGGCGTCGGGTTCCTCTTCGATCGCGCCGCGGCGTTGGGCATGCCCGTCGTTGTGAACCTCTCGCTCGGCAGCGACTTCGGTCCCCACGACGGGACCATGGCGTGGGAGCAGGCGCTCGCGGCTTTCGTCGGTCCCGATCACCCGGGCCGTGCGCTCATCGCCGCCGCGGGCAACAGCGGCTCGGTCTCTGCCTTCGACGGGCCGCTCGTGCACCAGAGCGTTCACGTCAACGGCGACACGACGATGCGCGTGCCGATCCCGGCCCTGGCGGCCATGAGTGGCGTCGTCGAGGTGTGGGTCGCGATGCACGCGTCGTCCGATCTGCACGTCGGACTCGAAGCGCCCGGCGGCGAGTGGCTGCACCCCACCGCGCCCGGCGCATCCGCGAGCCACACGTCGGGAGGGGCCATGGCGGCCGTCTACAACGGCGCCGCGCCCAACAGCCCCGTGCCGCCGCAGTCGCAGGGTGCCGTCGTCGTCTGGCAAGGTGCATGGCCCGCGGGCACGTACAACGTGACGCTCGAAGGCACGGGCACCGCCGACCTCTACATCGAAGCGAGCGGCGACGCCGTCAGCACGAGCGGGCTTGCACTCGGCTTCGCGCAAGGCGTCCGCGAGGGCACGATCAACCTCCCGGCCACCAACCCTGCGATCATCGGCGTCGGGTGCACCATCAACAAGCGCTCGTGGCGCGGCCTCGACCAGACGTTCCACGTCCTCGAGGTGCCTCTCCTCGACTCGGCCGGGGGGGGCCCCAACGCCGCGAACGCGACGCGCGATCCCATCGACGGGGAGCCCTGCTGGTTCTCGAGCGCCGGACCGACGCTGACCGGCGTCCTCAAGCCCGAGATCATGGCGCCCGGCGCGGCCATCGTCGGCGCGCTCTCGCAGCAGGCCGTGCCCCCGTCGGCCACGAGCATCTTCGAGAACAGCGCGTGCAAGGGAGCGAGCTCGCAGTGCGAAGTCATCGACGCGCTGCACGGCGTGTCCGCGGGCACGTCGTTCTCGTCGCCGGTCGTGGCGGGAACGGTCGCCGTGCTCCTCCAGCACGACCCGACGCTGACGCAAGACACGATCCTCGCCGCGCTCCAGGGAGGGGCGCATCCGCTGCGTGGCCCGGCTGCCTTCGCCGATCAGGCGGGGGCGGGCGAGGTCGACGTCCTCGGCTCGCTGGCGAGCGTGGATCGACTTCGCGATCCCGTCCTGGCCCTTCCGGTGCGAACCGAGAGCTGGCTCGCGCTCGGAGCCGAGGAGTACCTCGCCGACGGGTCGACGCCGCTCGAGGCGGTCGTCGAGCTCCGGGCGTCGAGGCCGGCGACCGCCGCGCCGCGCGCCGCGGCCCCCCTCGCAGACGGCTTCGCCGAGGGCCGCCTGAACGTCTACGCGCTCGTCGATGGTGAGCCCTTCGCGGGAGCCGTGCAGACGGCGCGCCGCGGCCCCGGCGTCTGGGTCTCCACGGTGCAACTCCCCGGGGGTCTCGGCGGCAAGAGCCTGACGCTCGGCGCCACCTTCGACGGCGCCCCCATCGTCTCTTCGAAGACGGTCCCCATCGCAGTCGACGCGTGGAGCGCAGAGTATCTGGCCAGTGCGCGCGGAGGGTGCGCGATCGGCGCGGTCGGACGACGCGCTCGAACGACGGGACCCGATCCCTCGGTCCTGGTCATCGCGATCGGCGTGCTCGGGGTCGCGGTGGGTCGCGGGCGGAGAAGAGAGATGGGCCGCCGAGCGCGCAGAGGATAGGGATCAGAACGTGCCGACCAGGCCGAGCGTAGCGCCGCCTTGCGTGGGCGCGACCGTGGGCTGAATGTGCACCAGGCTGGGGTCTCGATGCCAGACGGTGGTCAGTCGCTCGATGGGCGATTCGATCAAGTACGTCGACGCGACCACCGTCAAGCCGAGGATGATCCCTGCGCCGCCGATGACGCGCGTGTCGATGCGGTCCGCGATGCTCGCGCCGGAGACCTCGGTGCCGATGATCGCTCCGGCTCCCATGAGCACACCGAGTCCCCCGACGAGGCGCCGGCCCCATCGCTCGCGCGCTTCCGCGGCCGCGAGCGCGTCGAGCCGTTCGTTCGCGAGCGCAAAGGCGCGGGCGTAGTCGCCGCGGGCCTCGGCCTCGTGATAGTCGGCCGCGAGGCGCTCTCCCGACCAGGGGCGCGAGAGCGTGTAGGCGCCGTAGGCGACCGAGAGGGCGCCCAGGCCGAGATACGCCGTGCCCCAGGCGTCTGCTGAAGTCTTCGTCGTGGCCGCATCGCTGCGGTCGAGTGCGATCAAAGAGACTCCGATGGCGCCGAAGTAGGCGCAGGCGCCGAGGTACAGGGTCCCCGCGAGCAAGCGATTGCCACGCTCGGCTCCCGCGATCTGGCCGAGTAAGAGGTCCATGCGCTCGGCGTCTTCGCGCGACACGCCGTACACCGGAGGCGGGTCCGCCTTCACCTCGGCGAGGTACGAGGTGATCGCGCGCGGCCCGAACGGGCGGGTGAAGAGGCGCTGGAAGATCTCCGCCGGGCCTCGCGCCGCGCCGCGTGCGGCGATCGGCTGGAGCGACGCGAGCGTGAGGTCTCCCGCCGCCGAGGGCACCGCGAACGACTGGAGCTCCGTGCCCGGCCCGGTCGGCCCTGCACGCTCGAGGACGGCGCCGTCGGTCCATTCGTCGGGCAAGGTCAAGACGAGCGGCAGGCCCCCTTCCTGGTTGGCATCGAGGAGCGGAAGCGACTCCCGGTTTCGCAATCGAATCCGTATCGGCGTCGCGTCGGTCAGGCGGACCGCGTGCGCCCCGGTGCGGCTCGCCGCCGTCAGGATCGCCTGTTCGTCGCGCCCCCCGGGGCCTCGCGAGAAGACGTGGGGTCGCATGTTGGGGTTCGGGACGTCGGCCGTCGCGTTGGCGACGAACGCGGCGAGCTCGGTGTAGCTGACCGCGCCGTCGCCGTTCGCGTCCGCGGCGCCGAGCAGGCCCGAGCGGACGACGTGGCTGAAGACGCCCGACTGGATCTCCGACCACTCGAACGACTCTCCCTCGGCGCTCGTCGAGAGGAACACGCCCACGTTCGGCAGCCGCGCCGCCAGAGACCGCGCCGCGTCTTCGGAGGTCGCGTAGTATCGGCCCCCCGGCCTGCGCGCGCCGAGCATGAAGAACGAGTTGCAGCTGTCGAGGATGACGTGCGCTCGCGAGAAGGGAATGGATCGGAGCCACAGCTCGAGATCGCCCGCCGTGAACCGCGCATCTTCGAGCTCGATGAAGCCGGTCCCGTCGTCGACGTCGCCGTGGCCGGCGAAGACGAAGTACACGTCGACGTCGCTGCCCGCGGCCGTGGCCGCCTGGACGCGCGCGGCCAGGCTCACGCCCACGCGCAGGAGCTCGGCCCGTGTGGGAGCCACCGCCGCCGCTCGGGCCTCGGGGAAGAGGCGCGCCGTGTCGTCGTCGAAGTCGGCAAGGAGCGACACGCGCTCCGGCGCGACCGTTCGCAGAATGGCGTAGTACTTCGCCGCGTCGTCGTCGGCGTAGTGGAGGTCGGGGCGGCGATGACCGAGGCTCCGGTTGTTGCCGATGACCACGGCGAAGGCGACGCGCGGAGGCGCATCGGCCCGGCTCGCCGGCGAAGCGAGGAGGGCCGCGGCGAGGGCGACGAAAAAGAGCCACCG
>CZKU01000174.1_pt2 | contig 31075 bp, 28 predicted proteins | sample 1122471 | NCBI WGS metagenome assembly CZKU01 (sample SAMEA3539301, study PRJEB10725) | soil metagenome | biome: tundra; feature: field; material: soil | place: USA | collected 2010-05 | depth 0.15 m | reverse complement strand
GGCGTGCGGCGGGTGCGGGATCCGGGGGGGTCGCCGGAGGGGGCGCTCGGGGCGGCGGGGGGGGTCCGGGAGAGGTCACGTTCGTGGGGAAGCGGCGCCGCCCCCGTCTTACGACCACCACCCGGTCCGCGTCCACGCGCTGTGCAATCGGGTCGGGGTGGTCATGAATCCGTTTGACTCCCCGCGTCTTTTGCCGAAAAGTTGGCGCTCCGCCCTTTATCCGGCGATTTGGCAAGTGCGATGGATCGACGGAGTTTTCTCGCCACCCTGGCTGCCGCCCCGCTCGCGGTGCTCGTGTCCTCGGCTCTATTTTCCGCCGTTGCGCGCGCACAATCGGCCACGCGGCTGAAATCGGTGCTCCGCGATCCCCGAGGCACCACGCTCTGGCTCTCGCTCGACCACGCGCCCTTCGCCGGCGGCGGGTACCGCGACGACACGGTCATCGTCTTCGTGCCCGCGCACTACCGCTTCGAGCCCGAAGAGGGCGTCGCGACGCTCGTGCACATGCACGGCCACAGCACCACCGCCGAGCGGGCGATGGAGGCGCACCAGCTCCGGGAGCAGGTGGTCGACAGCAAGCAGAACGCGGTGCTCGTCGTTCCGCAGCTCGCGGTCATGGCCGCCGACTCGTCGTGCGGCCACCTCGAGACCCCCGGCGGCCTGGTGAACCTGCTCCAGGAGGTCGTGGCCACCACGGCGCATGAAGCCCACGCGACGCTCGGCGACACGGCCTTCCCTTACAACGCGAACCTCGGCACCGTGTGCATCAGCGCCCACTCCGGCGGCTACCACGCGGCGGCGTGCAGCCTGCGCACCGGCGGGATCGACGTGCGCGAGACGTACCTCTTCGACGCGCTCTACGCCGAGGCCGACACCTTCCGCGACTGGGTCACCGCCCGGCACGGCGAGTCCCCGCACCGCCGGCACAAGCTCGTGAGCTTCTTCACTGAAGGCGGGACGACCGAGGCCAACGACCACATGCTGCGGACGCAGCTCGAGAAGGCCGGCGTCCTCTGCCAAGAAGAGCTTCAAGAGGGCGAGATGTCGCGCCACGAGCTCTCGCACGCCGAGGCCGTCTTCGTGCGCTCCGGGCTCTGGCATTCGCAGGTCACCTGGGAGACCAACGCCCTGCGTGATTGCCTCTTCGCCTCGGTGCTCCCGCGGCACGTCGCCAGCAGCTGGTTCGCCCGCAAGAGCGGCGCCCGGCCCATCGAGCGGCGCCGCTGAGACGCGGCGTCGTCGCGGCTGCCGTTCCGGGCAGCGGACGGTTCCCGCAGACGTGCTAGCGTCGCGTCTCGCATGAAAATCCACGAGTACCAGGCGAAGCAAATCTTCGCCCGCTACGGCGTCCCCATCCCGCGCGGCTACCCCGCGACCACCGTCGACGAGGCGGAAGCCGCCGCGAAGAAGCTCGCGACGGAGACCGGCGGTCCCGTCGTCGTCGTCAAGGCGCAGATCCACGCGGGCGGCCGGGGCAAGGGCGGGGGAGTCAAGGTCGCGAAGGGCGGAGCGCCCGAGGCGCGCGAGCTGGCGCAGAAGATCCTCGGCATGCAGCTCATCACCCACCAGACGGGGCCAGAAGGCCAGAAGGTGCGGCGCCTCTACATCGAGCAGGGGCTCGACATCGCGCGCGAGCTCTATCTCGGCGCGGTGGTCGATCGCGACCGCCGGCGCATCGCGTTCATGGTGTCCACCGAGGGCGGCGTGGAGATCGAGAAGGTCGCCGCCGAGACGCCCGAGAAGATCCTCACCGTCCACGTCGATCCCGCCGTCGGGTTCGCGGCCTACCAGGCGCGCGAGCTCGCGTTCCGGCTCGGGCTCGGCCAGAATAAGGTCACGCTGGCCAGTTTCGTGAAGCTCCTCGCGGCCCTCTACGAGGTCGTGACGCGCGAAGACTGCTCGCTCTGCGAGATCAACCCGCTCGTCCTGACCAAGGCCGGCGCGGTCGTGGCCCTCGACGCGAAGGTCAACCTCGACGACAACGCCGAGTTTCGCCACCCCGAGTGGCGTGACCTCGAGGACAAGGACGAGGAAGACCCCGTCGAGCTCGAGGCCAAGGCCGCGGGCCTCAACTACGTGTCGCTCGACGGGAATGTGGGCTGCCTCGTCAACGGCGCCGGGCTCGCCATGGCCACGATGGACATCATCAAGCACTTCGGCAAAGACCACGGGGTCGCGCCGGCGAACTTCCTCGACGTCGGCGGCGGCGCCAACCAGGAGCAGGTGACCAAGGCCTTCAAGATGATCCTGAAGAGCCCCAAGGTGAAGGCGATCTTCGTCAACATCTTCGGCGGGATCATGAAGTGCGACGTCATCGCCAACGGCGTCGTCGCGGCGGCCAAGGAGCTCGGGCTCAAGGTGCCGCTCGTCGTTCGCCTCGAGGGCACGAACGTCGAGCTGGGTCGCAAGATCCTCAGCGAGAGCGGCCTCGCGATCAAGGCAGCCTCCACCATGGCCGACGGGGCGCAGAAGGTCGTCGCCGCCGTCACCGCGTGACAGTCTGCGCGACACGAACCGAGGGTTTGATTCTCATGAGCGTTCTCGTTGGCAAAGATACGCGCCTCCTGGTCCAGGGCATCACGGGCAGCGCGGGCGGGTTTCACGCGAGGCAGATGATCGAATACGGCACCCGCGTGGTCGCGGGCGTCACCCCGGGCCGCGGCGGCGAGAAGTTCGAGGGCACCGTTCCGGTCTTCGACACCGTCGCCGACGCCGTGAAGGGCACGGGCGCGAACGCGACGGTCATCTTCGTGCCGCCTCCGGGCGCAGCCGATGCCATCCTCGAGGCGTTCGACGCTGGGCTCGAGCTCGTCGTCTGCATCACCGAGGGCGTGCCGGTCACCGACATGCTCAAGGTCCGGCGCGTGCTCGAGGGGCTCAAGGGCAAGACGCGCCTCGTCGGGCCCAACTGCCCGGGCGTCATCACGCCGGGGCCGAAGGGCGTCGGCTGCAAGATTGGCATCATGCCTGCCCACATTCACAAGCCCGGGAACATCGCTGTCGTGTCGCGCTCCGGCACGCTGACGTACGAGGCGGTCGGCCAGCTGACGGCGAGCGGCGTCGGCCAGTCGACGTGCATCGGCATCGGCGGCGACCCGGTTGGCGGCATGGACTTCATCGACGCGCTCGAGCTCTTCCAGGCCGACCCCGACACGCACGGCGTCATTCTCATCGGCGAGATCGGCGGCGGCGCGGAAGAGCGGGCGGCGACCTTCATCAAAGAAAAGATGAACAAGCCGGTCGCGGGCTTCATCGCCGGTGCCACGGCCCCCGAAGGCAAGCGCATGGGGCACGCGGGCGCCATCATCGCCGGCGGCAAGGGCACCGCGGCCGAGAAGATCAAGGCCCTCGAGGCGGCGGGCGTTCGCGTCGCCCCGACCCCGAGTGACATGGCGTCGACCCTCGCCGCCATGATGGCCCGATAGGACCGGGTCGCGTCGCCCATCGCGTCGCCCATCGCGTCGCCCATCGCGTCGCCCATCGCCTCCTTATTGATCGTTCCGGCCGGCAATCTCGACCTCTCGCGACCAGCGGCCTCTTCGTCGGGGGGCGGATTGTTGCGCGGGCGGTCGATTTCACCTACAAGCGCGGGCGCTCACCACGTCACCGAGGACTCATCATGCCCGTCGAACGCACCCTCTGTATCGTCAAGCCCGACGCTGTCGAGAAGCGCAAAGCTGGCGCGATCTTGGCGCGAATCGAAGAGGGAGGCTTCAAGGTCGTCGCCCTTCGCATGGCGCGGCTCTCCGTCCGGGAGGCTGAGGGCTTTTATGCCGTCCACGAGGCCCGGCCGTTCTTTGGCGAGCTCGTCCAGTTCATGACGCGCTCGCCGGTGGTGATCGCCGTTCTGGAGCGCGAGGGCGCAGTCACGGTCTGGCGCGACCTCATGGGGGCCACGGACCCCGCCAAGGCCCAGTCTGGTACCATCCGGAAACAATTCGGGGCCAACGTCGGCGAGAACGCGACGCACGGGTCCGATTCGGCTGACAACGCGGGCAAAGAGATCGCGTATTTCTTTCCAGGCGTCGAGGTCTCGCCTACAGCATGAACGGGGCGCCATGCCGCCGAAGGATTGATCACCTGACATGACCACGTGACGACGCGGGGGCGGCGCGTCGGTCCGGCTAGCGCGATAGGTGCGTTCGAGCCGGACCGTGATGCAGCTCGAGGGCCCCGATGTCGTCGGACAGTAACGAACAGAAACCGGACTCGACGTCCATTCCCCCGTCCGGGGTGGCGTATCGCACGAGCGCCCGGGCACCGTCTGCGTGGGGTGCCGTACGCGACGCGCTCGCCGCCGTTCACAACCTCGTGGCGCTGCTCCGGAGCCCCAGCGTCCAGAGCCGAATCATCCTCGACCTGATGCCCGAGCTGAAGGTCGGGGCGGGGCTGCTGCATGCGGCCTGCGAAGAGGCCGTTGGCGGCGACGAGGCCACGGCGCAGGTCGGCGCGCACGGCGTGAAGACCGTCGATGCGCTCGACTCCTTGCTCGCGGCCATCGCGGCGACCCCGACGCCGTCGTCCGTCGACCGCGAGGCTCATGCAAACCGTGCAGCCGACCTGGCCGACGAGCTCGAGGGAGCGGCCGATCTGCTCGCCCTGCTCGACCGCGCGGCCGCTCCGGTCGCGACCGAGGTCGTGCTCGATCTCGTGGCCCGCGAGGCGGGCCGCATGTCCGGCACGGCGCGGGGCCGCGAGATGCTCGTTCAGTTCGCAGGCATCAGCCCAGATTGCGTGGTCACGACCGACCCGTACATCCTCGGCCCGATCCTGTCGCTCCTCGTCGCGAGCGTGCACGCGAGCGGGGTCAACGCCATCGTCCTGCGCGCGCGCTCGTCGCCCCGGGCTCACTTCCTCGTCGAGCCCGCCCGCCTCGAAGACGCGGCGCTGCCCACCTTGTCGCTCCGCGTGACGCGCTGGATTCCGCCGTCGGAGGCGGCGCTTCGCCGCATCGCGGAGCAGATCGGGGCATCGCTCGAGATCGAGGGCCGCCGCGGGTCGATCGTGCTCCCTTGACGGCGAGAGCCATGGCGCGGTTGACACGCTGCGCGCCGCGGTGGATACGGACCCCCTCGAAGGCCACCTCCTCGAAGGCTCCCGATGACCCTGGAAGACTCGCTCCGCGCGCCCGTCACGGCGGCATTCGCCGACCGAACCCTCCTCCGTGACGACGAGCATCGCCGCGCCGTCGAGGCAACTGTCGCCGCGCTCGACCGCGGCGAGTTGCGCGTCGCCTCGCCCCCCGGCGTCGAAGGCGGCGCCTGGACCACGCACGCGTGGGTCAAGGAGGCCATCTTGCTCTTCTTCGCGCTCCAGCAGATGGAGACGACGCGGGTCGGTCCGTTCGAATTCCACGACAAGATCCCGCTCAAGCGCGACCTCGCGGCCGCGGGCGTCCGCGTCGTGCCGCCGGGCGTGGCCCGCTACGGCTCGTTCCTCGAGCGGGGCGTCATCCTCATGCCCGGCTACGTGAACATCGGCGCCCGCGTCGGCGCCGGCACCATGGTCGACACGTGGGCCACCGTCGGCTCGTGCGCCCAGATCGGTAGCGACTGCCACCTCGCGGGCGGCGTCGGCATCGGGGGCGTTCTCGAGCCCGCGAGTGCGCAGCCCGTCATCGTCGAAGACGGCGTCTTCGTCGGCTCGCGCGTCGTCATCGTCGAGGGGATGCACGTCGGGCGCGAAGCCGTGATCGGGGCCGGCGTCGTCCTCACGTCGTCGACCGTGATCCTCGACGTGACCGGCCCCCAGCCGGTCGAGTTCAAGGGACGCGTACCGGCGCGGAGCGTCGTCATCCCCGGCACGCGCGCGAAGAAGTTCCCCGCGGGCGAGTTCGGCGTCCCCTGCGCCATCATTATCGGGCAGCGGAGCGCCAGCACCGACCGCAAGGTCAGCCTCAACGCGGCGCTTCGCGACTTCGGGGTGCCGGTGTGAGCGGCGCGGTCGCGACCGGCGACGCGGTCGACGTCGCCCGCCGCCTCGACGCGACCTTGCTCGACCTGTGCGCCGTGGCGTCGCCGATCGGCGACGAGCGCGCGCTCTGCGATGCGGTTCAGCAGCGGCTCTCGAAGGTCACGCTCGCGGGGCCCATTCGCCGCTACGGCGAGTCGATCGTCGTGCCCGTGACGCGCGGGCGCGGCCCTCGGATCGCGCTCGTGGGTCACCTCGACACCGTCAAGACCGAGAACGGGCCGGCTCGCATCGACGGCGACCGGCTGTTCGGCTCGGGCGCGGCCGACATGAAGAGCGGTCTGGCCGTGATGATCACGCTCGCCGAGACCCTGCGTCTCGCCGACCTCGGCTGCCAGCTCACGCTCGTCTTCTACGCGCGCGAAGAAGGCCCGTTCGCCGAGAACGAGCTCGGCCCGGTGCTCGCCCAGGATCCCGAGCTCGCCGGCGTCGACCTCGCGGTGTGCATGGAGCCCTCCGACAACAAACTCCACCTCGGGTGCGTGGGCTCGATCCACGCCACGGTGACGTTCCGCGGGCGCACGGCGCACAGCGCGCGCCCGTGGGAAGGCGACAACGCCATCACGCAGGCCGGCGCCTTTCTCGCCGAGCTGCGCGCGCTCCAGCCGAAAGCGTCCGTCATCGAGGGGCTCACGTACCGCACGGTGACCACGGTGACCGTCGCGAAAGACGGAGGCCGCGGACGCAACGTCGTCCCCGATCTGTTCGCCCTCAACCTGAACCATCGCTTCGCCCCCGACACGGCCCTCGAAGACGCGCGACAGAGCGTGATCGCGCTCGTCGCCGGTCGCGCCGAGCTCGCGTTCACCGACCTCTCGCCCGCCGCCCTCCCGAGCGCCGAGCACGCGCTCGTACGCTCCCTGGTCGCAGCTGGCGTCCGCGCGGTCGAACCGAAGCAAGCCTGGACCGACGTCGCGCGCTTCGCCGCGCAGGGCATCGCTGCGGTCAACTTCGGCCCTGGCGAGAACGCGCAGGCCCACCAGAAAAACGAGTCGACGTCGCTGGCTCTCCTCCAACAGGGCTACGCCATCACCGCCCGCTGGCTCCTCGGTCTCTAGCCTCGGCCTTCGCGTCTGCGAGAGGACGAAACAGGAAGACGGGAATGCGGGGGAATGCGGCCGTCTTTCCGCCTTCCTGTTCAATCTCTCGCTCTCGAAGGGTTGTTGCCGTGGGGTGAGGGCGAGGGGCTAAGATGGCGAGTCTTGGGCGAGGGACACGGAGGAGGCGCTAGAGAATGATGCGAGCATGGGCTCAAACTTGGGGACAAACTTGGGGACAAACTTGGGGACAAACTTGGGGACAAACTTGGGGATGGGTCGCCGTAGCAGCGATGGCGAGCGCGCTCGTGGCGTGTCCGTTGAAGAAGCCGGGCGCGAGCGACGGGGGTGAAGATGGGAGCGCCGAGGCCTCCGCGGTCGCCGCGGCCCCCGAGGCCCGACCGGCCGATGCGATCAATGCGTCGGAGATGACCCGGTACCCCGACGAGAAGCCGGTCGACCACGCTCCGCTGACGGCCGAGGCCGGCGGCAACATGCGCACGCAGGCGGGGCCTGGCGGCGACCTCGTCATGGTCCTCAAGCGCGGCACCGAGGTCGAGAAGGTCGCCGAGCACGGCAACTACTATCTCGTGGTCGCCGACGACGCGAAGGATCCCTCGAAGAAGCTCATGGGGTGGATCGCCCAGGCGGCGTTCAACGGCGACGGGCCGCACAGGGCGCCGGCCGAGGTCGGCGACGGGGGCGTCCACCACGTCGACGCGGGTACGAAGCCGGTCGTCGTCGACGCGGGGACCAAGCCGGGTCCGCTGCGTGTTCTCGACATCCACAAGAGCGCCGACGGCTCGTGCGCCGCGGGGTACGCGCCCTGCTCGGCGCTGTGCCGCGCGACCTGCAAGACGGTGTCGGATTGCGGGCCGCTCCCGCTCGTCACCTGCACCGGCGGCTTCTGCCTGGGCCCCGGCGCCCAGCCCTGCAAGTAGTCGCTCACCCGAGCTCGATCTTGCTCCACATCTCCCGGCGCATTCGCTCCTTGCGGTGATCGCTCCGGGTGATGAGCCTCGCCGCGCTCCACGCGGCGAGGAGCTCGCCCTCCTGACCGAGGGCGGGCAGGGCGCTCGGACCGAGCACGAACGCTCCGGCCAGGGGCGTGCGGATCGGCTCGGCCGCGAGCCCGTGGAACGAGGGCGCATCGACCTTCCAGCGCGCGGTCATCGGCTCGGCGTCGAGCGAACCGCCGCTCGCCCGGAGGCTCGCGCGCGCGACTTCGCGCCGCGAACCCGCGCGCAGATCCCACAAGGGCCGGCCGTCGTGGGGTGAATCGATGACGAGGTAGTGCCGCTCGATGAACGGCAGGAAAGACTCGACGACGCCGAGGACGGCCTCGCGAGCGCGCTCGATGGGGAGCGACGCGCCCTCGGGGAGGGCCGCCTCGGCGATGAGCAGCGTCGCGCCCTGGACGCCGCACGGCTCGATCGATCGCTGGAGATGAACGAGAGGCTTCGCCGGGTCCTGCCCGCGGTGCGGCCACGAAGGCAAGAGGAACGACTCGCCGCCGAGCGGCTCGGGGAGCCCCTCGTTACGGACGACGAGCGAGACGACGAACCGCCACTCGGCCGGTAAGAGGTGCGGAAGCGCGCCGAGCGCTCGCCGCGTGGGGTCGAACTCGCTCGTGAGATCGAGCAGCGAGCGGGTCGTATGGTCGGTCGCGATGAAGCCCACGCCGGTGGGATCGTCGTCGCCGTCGACGACGACGCCGGTGACGCGCCCGCGCTTGTGCACGACCCGGGCGACGCGCTCCCCGAGCCGCGCTTCGCCGCCGTGCGCGTGGAGCCGCTCGACCAGGAAGTCGACGATCTCCTGCTCGCCGCCGCCGAGGCGTAGGACGCCGCGCGTCCACGCGCCGTGCAGGCGAGCGACCGCGAAGTCTGGCAGATCGACCGCGTGGCTCGCGAAGCGCGTCGGGACGTCGACGATCGCGCGGTACTCGTGGTCACGGGGGAACTCGGCGAGCAGCGGGGCGGTCCGCTCCCCGTCGAACCGGGGCAGCGAGACCGCGATGCGCTCGGTCTCGCGACGCTCCCAGAACGAGCCGGGCGGCCAGACGAGGTCTCTCTCGAAGGCGGCGTCCGCCGCCGCGTTCGTTCGGGCGAGCTCGGCGTAGAGCTCGTCGACCACGCGCCGGACTTCGGGGTAAACGCGGTCGACCTCCTTGCCGAAGAGCTGCACCTCGGGTGGCACTTCGAGCCGGAGGTTCGGCGCGAGGACCTGGAACATCGGATCGAGGGCCGACGTGCGGCGCCGAAATGTCTGCGACTGAGCGAGCTCGACGAGCACGCGCGTCCAGGCCGGCGACGACCCCGCGAGGAACGTGAACGGCCGCCGCGCGAGGTTGATGCCGTCGAACTGGTACGTCGGCGGCCGCCAGCCCTGCCCGAGCACGAGCACCCGCCATGACCGCCGCGCGAGGAGCGCTGCGGCCGTCAGCGCGCCGACGCCGGCGCCGAGGATCGCCACGTCATAATGCTTCGACATGATGACGCTTCGACGGGATGGCGATTGACGGGATGGCGGTCGACGGGATGGCGCTCGGCATCGCTCAGGCTTCGGGGACGGGGGGTCGAACGTGAACGCGGGCCCGCGCGCCTTCGCGCGGCTGGACGGCGACGCGGCCTTCGGCGAACCACTGGAGCACCTGCGGCAGGAGCTCGTGCTCCTTCGCCAGGATCCGCGTGGTGAGCGCGGCCTCGTCGTCGGTGTCGAGCACGGGCACGCTCGCCTGAGCGATGATCGGCCCCGTGTCGGTGCCGCCGTCGACGAAGTGCACCGTACAGCCGGTCACCCGGACGCCGTAGGCGAGCGCCTGCCGCTGACCGGCCACGCCCGGAAACGCCGGCAGGAGCGCGGGGTGCACGTTGACGATGCGCATCGGGAAGGCGTCGAGCAGCGCCGGCGTCAGGAGGCGCATGAACCCCGCGAGCACCACGAGCTCGACGCCTCGCGCCCGGAGGATGGCGACGACCGCCGCGTCGAAGTCGGTCCGGCTGGCGAAGTCGTTGTGGTCGAGCACGACGGCCTCGACGCCGGCGTCGCGAGCACGCTCGAGCGCCCTCGCCCCGGCCACGTTCGAGACCACGACCGCGACCCGCGCGTCGAGCCGCTGCCCGCGAATCGCGTCGAGAATGGCCTGGAGGTTCGTCCCGCTGCCCGAGACGAGGACGCCCAGAACGATCACGCCGGCCACTCGACGCGCTCTTCGAACGGCCGGTCGGGCGGGACCGTGACCACGCGCCCCAGCACGAACGGCGCCTCACCCGCGGCGCGGAGCACCTCGACGGCGCGGGCGGCGGCCCCGGCGGGCACGACGAAGACGAACCCGACCCCGACGTTGAACGTGCGCCGCATCTCGGCCTCGTCGACCCCGCCGGCCTGCTTCACGAGGTCGAAGATCGGGGCACGCGCCCACGCGTGCTCGACGCGGAGCCCCAGGCCTTCGGGCAGGACGCGCGGGAGGTTCCCCGGGATTCCCCCGCCCGTCACGTGGCTCATCGCTCGCACGTCGACGCTCGCGGCGAGCATCGCTTGCACGGCGCGAGGATAGAGGCGCGTCGGCGTCAGCAGCGCCTCGCCCACGCTCTGGCCGCGAAGCTCCGGCGGCCGCGCGCCCAGGTCGAGGCCGCCCGCGTCGAGCGAGGTGCCGAGCAGCGCCGCGCGCGCGAGCGAGTACCCGTTCGAGTGGAGGCCGCTCGAGGGGAGCGCCACCGCCACGTCGCCCTCGGCCACGCGCGCGCCGTCGACGATCTTCTTGCGCGCGACGACGCCGACCGCGAACCCGGCGAGGTCGTACTCGCCGGCCGCGTAGATGCCCGGGAGCTCGGCCGTTTCGCCGCCGAGCAGGGCGCAACCGCTCTCCTTGCACGCCGCCGCGATCCCGCGGACCACCTGCTCGGCCACGGCCACGTCGAGCTTGCCGGTGCCGAAATAGTCGAGAAAAAATAGCGGGCGCGCGCCGCTCGTGACGATATCGTTCACGCACATGCCGACGAGGTCGAAGCCGATCGTGTCGTGCACGCCCGTCGCGAAGGCCACCTTGAGCTTGGTGCCGACCCCGTCGGTCCCGCTGACGAGTACGGGGTCTTCGACGTCGGCCGGCACGCTGCAGAGGCCCGCGAAGCCGCCGACGCCGCCGACGACCTCCGCGATGCGGGTGGCCGCGGCGAGAGGCTTGATGCGCTCGACGAGCTCGTCCCCCGCGTCGATATCGACGCCGGCGCGCTTGTACGTGAGCGGTACGCCCTGCTGGGGAGTGCGCGGCATGGCGGGCCCACGCTAGCATGCCGCGCCCATGCTGCAGCGACGCCCGCGCACCGGCAGTCCGCCTCGCGTTCACGCGCCGTCCATCGTCGCCGAAGGGGCCCAGATGGGGACCGACGTGGTCATCGGCGCATTCTGTTTCGTGGCGGCCGGCGCCGTCGTGGGCGAGGGGACGCGCATCCAGAGCCACACGAGCGTGTGGGACGGCGTCGTGCTCGGCAAAGACGTCTTCGTCGGACCGGGAGCCCAGTTCACGAACGTCCGGTACCCTCGCGCGGCGTACCCGCGCGCTCCGAACTGGGATCGCACCGTCGTCGGAGACGGGGCCACGATCGGCGCCCAGGCGACCCTCGTGGCGCCCGTTCGCGTCGGGCGGTCCGCGATGGTCGGCGCGGGCGCCGTCGTGACGCGGGATGTCCCGGCCCACGCCATCGTCGTAGGCAACCCGGCGCACATCGTCGGCTGGGCGTGCGAGTGCGGCGAGACCGTCACGGGCGACGAGCAGCCCCCGATCGACGCGGCGTGCGCCGGGTGCGGCCGTGCGCTCGTCGTCGCGGGCTGACGCACCGCGCCCAGGCCGCGCGCGCCATCCGTCCCCATGATTCCCTCGACGCTCGCTCGCCCCGGCGCTCACCGCTCCCGCCACCCGAGCTTCTTGCACAGGAGATGATCGAGCGACGCCGCGCCCGGTCCGATGACGGCGATCATCACGAGGACCACGAGGTACGTGAACTCGTCGAAGCCGACGAGATCGAAGAGTCCGTGGAGATCGCCGAGCTTCGCCGTCAAGATCGCGACGGTCATGCTCACGATGAGCGGAATGGTCGCGAGGCGGGTGAAGAGGCCGAGGACCAGCAGCGTTCCGCCAATCAGCTCGCTGTACGCGACGACGACCGCGTTGAGCCCCGGCGCGGGGATGCCGAGCGTCTCGAAGAAGTGCGTCACCTTGGGGATGTCATGCGCCTTCCCCCACCCGGTGGACATGAAGAGGAGGCCCACGGCCAGCCGCCCGAGGAGCGGGGTGAGCCAGCGAATGCGGTCGAGCGCCGCGAGCGCGTGATTTCGGATGGCTTCGACCCGTGTCATCGTTGCAGCCATGCTGGCGAGCATACGAGCATGACCGCGTGAGGTTACTGCCTTCTGCGCTGGCGCCGCTGTCTGCCGCGATCGCGCTCGGGGCCGCCGCCGGATGTGCGACGAGCCCCGCGCCGCTCCCCGCTCGTTCCACGGCTCCCGCCGCGGTCGTCTGGCAGTACGACGTCGTCTCGAACCGAGGCGGCCTCGACGGCCTGACGATCGAGGCGCGCTTCGCTCCCATGGCCGACGACTCGCTCGGAGTCGACGACGACGCGGCGCCCTTCGTTCACGACGCAGCGTACGCGTCGGGCGCGCAGTGGGTCTCCGTCGAGCGCCATGGCGCTTCGTGGAAGGTGCCGTGCTCGACCGGTTGCCGGGTGCGCTACCGCTACGCCCTTCGCGAAGCGGCGACGCGGTTGAACGATCCGGAGACCGCCATCGCGTCCAGCGACGCCGTCTCGGCGCCGCCGGCGACGTGGCTCTTGCGGCCCGACGCGGCGGGTGGGCTCTTTCGGTTCCACGTGGCCATCGACGCGCCCTGGCGCTTCGCGACCCCGATGGTGCCGGTGCCGGGCCAGCCGGCGGGGACCTTCGAGGCTCCGACCGAGACCCTCGAAGACTCGTCGTTCGCGGTGTTCGGCGCGTTCGACGCGGAGACCATCCACAACGGCGCGACGCGAGCCGAGGTCGTCATGGCCCCGGGGCTAGCCCCTCTCTCGAGGGACGACGTGATCCGGTGGATCCGGACGGCCGTCGACTCGATCGCGACCTACTACCAGCGCCCCTTCGTCGATCGCGTCCTCGTCGTGGTGCTCCCCGGCCAACCGGGGAACCCGACGCGCGGCGTGACGCTGGGCGACACGGGACCGGGCGTCCTCGTTCGTGCGGCGCGCGGCCTGACGGCCGCGGCGACGCGCGACGACTGGATCGTGACCCACGAGCTGCTTCACGCGTCGCAGCCGTCGCTGGGCCGCGGGCACGCGTGGCTCAGCGAGGGCATGGCCACGTACGTCGAGCCGATCGTGCGCGCCCGCGCGGGCCTCGTGACCCCCGAGAGGTTCTGGGGCGATCTCGTCGAGGGCTTGCCGCAAGGCTTGCCCGAAGCCGGCGATCAGGGCCTCGAGCGAACGCACACCTGGGGGCGGACGTACTGGGGGGGCGCCCTCTTCTGCTTCGCCGCCGACCTCGCCATTCGCGAGCGGACCGGCAACGCGCGCTCGTTCGACGACGCCCTCCGGGGCGTCGTGGCCGGCGGCGCTGACGTCGAGGCCCACTGGTCGATCGAGCAGTTCCTCGACGTGGGCGATCGATCGACCGGCACCCGCGCGCTCCACGATCTCTATCGCACGCTGGCCCTGGCGCCGGGCACCGTCGACCTGCCGGGAACGTGGCAGCGACTCGGAGTGAAGGTCGAAGGGGGGCGCGTCAGCTTCGACGACCGCGCCCCGCTCGCTGCCATGCGCCGCTCGATCACCGAGCGCGGGCCGGAGCGCTGAGAGCATCGACCTCGCGGCGGCTCAGGCCGTCTTGCAGCCGCCCTAGCCCTTGCAATCGTTCTTGCCCTTACGGGCGTGTCGTTGTCGCTTCGTGAGTAACGATCGTCGGCGACGAGCGTAGTCTCGTGCGACACGCAGCAACCAAGACCTGAAAACAAGACCAAGGAGTGACCCCAATGAAGAGCACGATGATCGCCGCGGCCGCGGGTGGAATTCTCATGGGACTCTCGGCCTGTGGCGGATCCACGCCGCCGGCGAACTCGCCGACGACGGACTCGACCGTCGGCGCGACCGCAGCGGCGCCGGCGAAGCACGACTGCAAGGGCAAGAACGACTGCAAGGGCCAGGGCGGCTGCAAGACGTCCGCGAACGGCTGCAAGGGCAAGAACGATTGCAAGGGCCAGGGCGGCTGCAAGACGGCCTGATCCGAGCGGAAGGAACGTCAATCGAAGCGCTGATTGAACGGTGGCGTCGGGACCCATGACGAATCGATTCGGCCTCCCGGATCTCGGCGTGGGTCTCGGCCTGCGCACGGTCCATTACGCGCACGTCTTGCAGGAGCGCCCGGCCGTCGACTGGTTCGAGATCCTGAGCGAGAACTACATGCAGACGGCGGGGCGGCCGCTCGACTTCCTCGACGCGATCGCCGCGTACTACCCGGTCGTCCTGCACGGCGTCTCGCTCTCGATCGGTTCGACCGACCCGCTCGACCGGGCGTACCTCACCGAGCTTCGCGCGCTCCGCGACCGCACGCGCGCGCGCTGGGTGTCGGACCACCTTTGCTGGACCGGCGTCGCCGGCAAGAACACGCACGATCTTTTGCCCCTGCCGTACACCGACGAGAGCCTGCGCCACGTGGTCGATCGCGTGCGCGCGGTTCAAGACTTCCTCGGCGCGCCGCTCGCGCTCGAGAACCCTTCGACGTACGTGGAGCACGCGGGCGCGTCGATGCGCGAGTGGGAGTTTCTGGCGCGTCTGGCCGACGAGGCCGACTGCGCGCTCCTTCTCGACGTGAACAACGTCTTCGTGTCGGCCTATAACCACGGCTTCGAGCCCGCGACGTACCTCGCCGCGATGCCGTTCGACCGGGTCGTGCAGTTTCACGTGGCCGGCCACACCGATCACGGGACGCACATCATCGATTCGCACATCGGTCCGGTGCCCGACGAGGTCTGGAGGCTACTCGGGCATGCCCATCGACGAAGCGGCGGCGCGGCGGTGCTGCTCGAGTGGGACGCCGAGATCCCGAGCTTCGACGTCACCCACGCCGAGGCGCTGCGCGCGAAAGAGTTCATCACGGCGGCGACTCCCTCATGAAGAGGCAGACCGCCGAGATCGCCGCGCTCCACGAGCGCGCGAGCGCGACACCGGAGCGCAAGGGCAGCGGAGCGCTCGGCAAGAACGCGGCGGTCTCGTCGCCCGGCGCGGTCGGGCGGGGACCGGTCGAGCGCAATCGCGTCGAGGGCGATCGCGTCGATCGCGACGGCGTCGAGAGCGATCGCGACGCCTCGCTTCGCGGGCGCCAGCTTCGTTTCGCCCACGCCCTGACGACGCCCGAGTCGCAGCCCGGCCCGCTCGACGACGCGGCCGCCGCGCGGTGGCTGACGGCCGGCCCCCGCATGACGGCGCTCGAGCGGCTCGAGATCTACCGTCGCTCCTATCACGCGCGCCTCGTCGACTGCCTCGTCGACGACTATCCCGCGGTCCAGCACGCCCTCGTCGACGCCCCGTTCGAGGCGCTGTGCCGCGACTACATCGCGGCCTTCCCGTCGACCGGACCGAACCTGAATCACTTCGGGCGTCGCATGAGCGCGTTCGTGGCCGAGCGCGCGCCGGAGCCGTTCCCGCTTCGCGCCTTCGCCGCCGATCTGGCGGCCCTCGAGTGGGCCATCGTCGAGGTCATTCACGCGCCCGGTGCCTCACCGCTGACGCTCGAGGGACTGCGAGACGTGCCCCCGGACGCGTGGGGCGAGCTGCGCTTCGAGGCGACGCCTGCGTTTCGCCTGCTGCGCTTCGGGCATCCGGTGAACGAATACTTCCAGGCGTTCCGCGACGGCGAGTCGCCCTCGATCCCCGGCGGGGCGCCCTCGGCCACCGTGGTCTACCGCAGCGAGTCGACGATGTGGCGCATGGACCTGACTGAGCCGATGGCGCAGGTGCTGTCTGCGCTCGTCGCCGGCGAGCCCCTCGGCGAGGCGCTCGCGCGCGCCGAAGGGAGCCTCTCGCATCTCGACGAGGCCGAACTCGCGGCGCGCGTCACCGCCTGGTTCCGCGAGTGGGTCGCGCACGGGCTCTTCGTTCGCGCGCGCTGGTGACCCGGTCCGATCCGCCCGAGCCCACGAATCAAATCGTCAGCAAGCTTACGATCCGGCGTGAGCCCACGCGTCAGCTCGCGACAGCGAGCTCTCGGGGCCGCCGTCCGCGCCGCGGCCGCCGAACGCACGTACACCGGCGCCTCGTCGAACTCGCGGCGCCAACTCTCGAGGAGCGCCGCGCAGTCGATGTCCGACGGGTGGAAGCTCGGGCGAAAATATTCGAGGTAGAGCCGGAAGAGCGGTGACATCCCGCCCGGCTCGTCTTTCACGAACGACTGGTGCGCCCGCACGGCCTTCGCGAAGAAGCGCTCCCCCGCCTGCAGGGCTCGGCCGACTTTGCGTTTCCGCGGCCTGCCTACGCCGACACGTTCGCGAACGTCGGACCCAAGCTGCGGTTCGGGCAGCCGGCGACCCAGCTCGTCTTCGACGCGAGCAACCTCGAGCTGCCCCTCACGATGGCCGATCCGGTGTCGCGCCAGCTCGCCTACTCCGAGCTCGAACGCTCGCTCGAGGAGCTCGGAGGCGATCAGGACATCGTCGCGCGCGTGCGCAAGCTCGTCGCGCGGGCCGGCGGCGGCTTCCACTCGCTCGACGAAGTGGCGAGCGCGCTGCACGTCTCGACGCGGACGCTGAAGCGGCGCCTCGCGACGCTGGGCGCGACGTACTCGGACCTCCTCGAGGAGCAGCGGCGCGAGCGCGCCATGATGCTCCTCCGGTCGCCGTCGCTCTCCCTCGATGAAGTCGCCGAGCAGCTCGGATACTCCGACCCTTCGAACTTCCGCCGCGCCTTTCGCCGCTGGACAGGCCTCTCGCCCGCCGCATACCGGCGCGGTGGATATGCAGGAGATACCGCAAAGGCGCACAGGCGCGGAGATTGAGGCGGTTGCTGCCGGGGCTAGGGGTGGGCTAGGGGTGCTGGAGGCGCCACGTGGCCGCGGTGGTCTGGACGAGCGAGATGCGAAGCTGCGGGGCGGGGTGCGAGAGCAGGATCGAGACGAGCGGGCTCGCGCCGGACGCGCGCATCAGGCGATCGAAGAAGTCGAGCAAGAAGAGGCCGCCCTCTTCGGTCCACCGGTAGGCCGAGCGCGATCGCGCGAGCCCCGTGTCGAGGGTGTTGCGGCACCCGTACGTGTCGGCCCAGGCCTCGTTCGGCTGGTTCATGGGCGGGGCGCCGGACGTCACCACTTGCCCGATCTGCGCCAGCGTCTGCGCGAACACGTTCGCCTGGCCCATCGCGCACCCGGTGTGCCCCAGATAGTGGTGCGAGAGCTCGTGGCCGAACGTGAACGCGACCGTCTCGTCGAAGATCTGATGAGCGCGGGTGACGCGGCGCGGATCGAGCCAGTACTGCGGGGCAATGAGCCCGGCCGGCAAGAGCGCGCTGCCGCCCGCCTGCGTCGCGAGCCTCGGTACCACCGCGTTCGCGTAGGCATCGTAGGTGTGCGTGCCGAAGATCTCGTCGGTCGCCTTCGTCTCGGCGATCGCATCGGCCGCGTCGAGCAGGCCCTCGGTGGCCGCCACGAACGGCGCGTTGTTGTTGTCGCACGACGCGTACGCGTTCACGTCGTTCGCGTTCGGATCGATCACGATGGGCACGGTCGCGACGCGCGGCTGGTAGTCCGCGCTCAGGTTCGCGACGAGCTCGCGCACGACCGCGCGCACCTCGGCCTGCCACGCCGCGGGGCCCACGAGCATCGCGAGAGGATACGACGCCGGCCCAGCCTGCGGCACAGCGGGCGCCTGGGGCTGCGCGTACGTGGGGGCCGGCGCAGGCGCGTAGGTCGGCGCCGGCCCGTACGCGGGAGCCGGCTGCGCGTACCCCGGTTGCTGCTGCGGGTAGCCCGGCGGCGGGGGCGCGTACCCCTGCGGGGGGCCGTAGACCGGCGGATACCCCGGCGGCGGCGCGGCTTGCGCCGGCGGCGAGGTCGCGCCGCTCTGACAGGCCACCTGCAAGGCGGCGACGCCGACGATGCCGACGAGGCCGACGAGGCCGACGAGGCCGGTGGCGGTGAAGAAGGGGAGTGCGGGCCGTTGCGTCAGCTTCATGCGGGTTCGCGGCTATTGCGGGGCGGACGACTGGTCCGCTCCTTCAAACAGCGGCGTACCATCGCCACGACGTCCTCGACAACGACCGGTTTTACGAAGAACCGATCGGCCCCCAGGGCCGCGAGCTGCGCCCACTCCTTGGGGCCGCCGGACGCGGTCAAGACGATGATCGGCATCGTCGCCCCCGGGTCGCGTTCGCGCAGGAGCTCGGTGAGCTTCATTCCGTCCATGCGCGGCATTCGCAGATCGATGATCGCCACCGACGGCTTTTGCCGATCGAACGCCGCGAGCGCGGCCATGCCGTCGCCCACGCACTCGATGTGCGCGCCCGGGAACTCGAGCCCGAGAATGAGCTCGAGCGACCCGCGAAAGTCTTCGTGGTCGTCGGCCACGAGGATGCGCACCGGCTCGGACGTGCCCGAGAACGCCGCCATGAGCTCGCGGCGAAACGCTTCGACGCTGGGCGTGCGCTCGGCAGGGTCCTTCGCGAGCGCACGGAGGACGACGCCGTCGAGCTCCGGTTGCAGGCCCGGCCGAACGAGGCTCGGCGCCGTCACCGTCCCGATTCGATGCTGCAGAATGATGCCCATCTGCCCGCGCGCGTCGGCCTCGTAGGGGGGGCGCCCGGTCAAGATCTCGTAGGTCATGCAGCCGAGCGAGTAGACGTCGGCGAGGGACGGAGCCGCGGGGCCGTACTCCTTCGCGAAGACGATCTCCGGCGCCATGTACGCCGGCGTGCCCACGAGCTCGGGGCGGGTCACGGCGTCTTCGCGGCAGAGCATCGCGAGGCCGAGATCGGCGATGTGGGGCCGGAAGGCCGCGTCGAGCAAGACGTTGCCCGGCTTGAGATCGCGATGGACCGTGTCGGCCGCGTGGATCGCCTCGAGCCCTGCGCACACGCCGTCGAGGATACCTACCGCGACATCGATGTCAGGGAAACCGCCGCTCGCCGCGAGCCACTGCTCGAGCGTCTGGCCCTCGATGAACTCCATCGCGATGTAGGGCGCGCCATCGTGCTCGCCGAAGGCGTAAATCTGCAGCACGTTGGGGTGGCTGACGCGCGCCATCGCGCGGGCTTCGCTCATGAAGCGCTCTTGAAAGTCGCCGCTGTCGAGCGACGCGCGAATGAACTTGATCGCCACTCGGCGATCGAGCGAATCGTCTTGCGCGAGCAGCACGACGCCCATGGAGCCGCTGCCGAGCGGTCCGATCACGCGGTACACGCCTCCGATGAGCGCGCCCGGCTTGACCCTCAGCACGCCGTCGGGGCCAGCTTCCGACTCGCTGGCCGGGATGGTCTGAAGGAGAGAGAGAGATAGATCGGACACGTTCGCTCTCCGTGCTAGCACGAGCCGGGCCGCGCTGGCGGTCGCTGGCGTGGGCGCTAACAAGACTCTGGAGGCTGACCCGATGCGCTGGGATTCGTCGCACGAGAGCGAAGACGTCGTCGACCGCCGGGGCGAGAGCGGGCCGTCGCAGGGGGGAGGCGGACTGGGCGGTCTCCTGTTCCTCGTGCCATGGCTCATGCGGAGCCGGATCGGCCGCGTGGTGCTCCTGGTCGGCGCGCTCTTCTTCGTGGGGCGCGCGCTCCTCGGCGGGGTCGCCGGCAATCGCTTGAACAGCGGAACGTCGGGCAGCAGCCCGCAGAGCGAAACTCCCGAGACGCACTTCGTCGCCTTCGTTCTCGACGACGTTCAGAAAAGCTGGACCGACGCTTTTGCGCGACAGCCCGTGCCGTACCGCCACGCCAAACTGGTTCTCTACACCGACTCGACGCAGACCGGCTGCGGCTTCGGCGACGCCGCAACGGGACCCTTTTATTGCCCCGTCGACGAGCGCGTGTACATCGACCTCGGGTTCTTCCACGAGCTTGCGGGCAAGCTCGGCGCAAAAGGTCAGTTCGCGGAGGCGTATGTGGTGGCGCACGAAATCGGTCACCATGTTCAAAAGATTCTCGGCATCAGCCAGCGCGTCGATGCATTGCGCCACACGACCGGCGCCACGGGGGCCTCCGTGCGCCTCGAGCTCCAGGCAGATTGCTTCGCCGGCATCTGGGCCCACTCGACGCAGGAGCGGTCCCTGCTCGAGGCCGGCGACATCAACTCAGCCCTCGGGGCCGCTGCCGCCGTGGGCGACGACCGCCTGCAGCGCCAGGCCACGGGCACGGTGAGCCCTGAATCCTGGACCCACGGGTCGTCCGAAGAACGGGTGCGCTGGTTCAAGCGCGGCTACGACAGCGGCGCCCTCCGGCAGTGCGACACCTTCGCCGCGTCCCAGCTCTGAGAGCGAGAATTTGAACGGGAAGGCAGGAAGACGGCCGTCTTCCTGTTCATTTCTCTCGAGCAGGGCCTTGGCCCGGGGTTTGGCGGATCGTCTATGATTGGCCGATGCGCAGGTTGGCCTTTGGTTTCGGAGCTTTGGTTACGGTGGCGTCGGTGGGATGCGGGCGGTCGACCATCCGGGTCGTGGGGGTCATGCAGCAGTCGTCGGAGATGCGCCCGCTGCCGAACGTGCCGCTCGGGGGCTACCAGCAGCTTCACCTCTTCGTTCGCGCGGCGCCGGGGCAATCGGCCGATCGGTATGGCTCGCCGGACTGCGGGTTCGCGCCCCTCGAAGGGAGCGACGAGGGCGACGACCTGAACAACACGGCCTGCGTGCCGGTCGACACCCTGAACACGGCGATCGGGATCGTGCGCCAGCGGTTCCGGGCCTACGGCATCGACGTGGTGAAGGACGCGGCGGACCCCTACGACTACAAGGTCGAAGTCTCGGTCACCGGCGAGCCCCCGCGCAAGGCCGACCGCACGCTCGTGAAGGCCGTCGCCCGCGCGACCTTCAAGGCCCACGACGAAGCCGGCCCCCGGACCCTCCTCGGTAGCCTGGATCCGCACGCCGCGGGCGCGGGCTTCGACGCCGTCGCGAAGACCTGCGGCTTTCGCGATGGCAGCCTGACGAACTTCTCCGGCGTCAGCCGCCAGCCCATGACGCCCGACTTCGATGTCCTCGCGCTGTCCAGCGACGCGGTCGACAACGTCCTTCGCTGCGAAGACCTCGCAAACTTCTTCCTCGACGCCAAGACCCGCTATCCCCGCTCCGAGCCCGCGCCCGCTCCGGCGATGGCCCCCGCGCCAACGCCGCCGCCCCCGGCCAGCTCGGGTCACTGAGCGCTCGATCGAGAGAATGAACAGGAAGGCCTCCCTCCCCATCGACCGGAGAGAGACGGGCGTTGCTAGTCTCCCGTCTGAGAAAACACTTGCAGAAGTAATCCTCGAGGATCAGGGTGGCCGGCATGCGGATGGGCCGACCCACAGCGGAGTTGAAGTTGACCGATGACGAGCGAACGGTGCTTGAGCGGTACGTTCGTCGCGGCACGACGGCGCAGAGGTTGGTCGTGCGCGCGCGGATCGTGCTTGCGTGCGCCGAAGGGCTCGACAACAAGAAGGTAGCGCGCCGACTTCGTACGTCGGCGAATACCGTCGGCAAGTGGCGTGGACGGTTCGTGGAGGCTCGCCTCGATGGGTTGCTTGATGAACCGCGCCCCGGCGCTCCGCGCAAGATCACCGACGACCAAGTGGAGGCCATCGTCGTCAAGACGTTGGAGTCCACGCCCAAGGGCGCGACGCACTGGAGCACGCGCCAGATGGCCAAGGCCGTCGGACTGAGCCACGACAGCATCTCGCGCATTTGGAATGCGTTCGGTCTGAAGCCGCACCAGACCGATAGCTTTCAGCTGTCGAAGGATCCGCTACTCATCGAGAAGGTGCGAGATATCGTCGGGCTTTACATGAACCCGCCAGTCAACGCGATCGTGTTGTCCACCGACGAGAAGTCGCAGATCCAAGCGCTCAATCGGACGCAGCCGCTGCTACCGCTGCGCCCCGGTCAAGCCGAGCGGCGGACTCCTGACTATGAGCGCCACGGCACCACGACGCTGTTCGCCGCACTCGATGTCGCGAGCGGCAACGTCATCGGGAAGTGCTACGCGCGCCATCGGGCGGTTGAGTTCCGCAAGTTCCTCGACGAGGTCGACGCATCCGTGCCGCCTGAACTGGACGTCCACCTGGTCGTCGACAACTACGCCACCCACAAGGCGCCGATCATCAAGGCGTGGTTGGCGAAACGCCCTCGGTATCACATGCACTTCACGCCGACGCACGGCTCGTGGCTCAACCAAGTCGAACGGTGGTTCGGCCTGCTGACACAACGACAGATCAAGCGCGGCGCGCACAAGAGCGTCACCGCGCTCAAGGCCGCGATCGAAGAGTTCCTGGCGGCTCACAACGCGGACCCGAAGCCCTTCGTGTGGACGAAGTCCGCCGACGACATCCTCGCGAAGATCGCTCGCTTCGCGACTAGGACCGTCGCGGCCGCCGACGGGACAAACTAATCATGCTTTCTTCTCAGACGGGACACTAGGGGACCGCGTGGGCGAGGTGTTCGGCGATGACGTCTTTCATGACGGCCATGGCAACGTGGGCGTAAATGATGACACCCAGCGTGTCGACGAGGCTGGCGATGAAGGGAGTGGAGCTCGTGGCGGGGTCGATGCCGAGGCGCTTCAAGATGATGGGGAGCATCGAGCCGACGGTGCAGCCGGAGGCGATGATGCACAGAACCGTGAGGCCCACGGTGAGCGCGAAGAGGAAGCTCTGGTCGGGGTACATCATGACGCGGGCCATGGCGATGACCGCGATGATGACGCCCAGCACGAGCCCCATGAACGACTCGCGCATCAAGATGCGCCACCAGTCGCTGAGTTTCACTTCGCCGAGCGCGAGGCCCCGAATGACGAGCGTCGACGACTGCGAGCCCGAGTTGCCCCCGGCCGAGATGAGGAGCGGCACGTAGAGGAGCGCGCCCTTCACGGCCTCCATCACCGGGTCGTAGTGCCGCAGGGCGGTCTGCGTGAAGAACTCTTCGATGAAGAGGACGATCAGCCACCCTGCGCGCTTGCGGATGAACGTCAGGATGCTGGTCTGGAAATACGGGACGTCGAGCGGTTCGATGCCGCCGATGCGCTGCACGTCTTCCGTCTGCTCCTGAACGAGCACGTCGATCACGTCGTCGATCGTGATGACGCCCAGGACTCTCCCGTCGTCGCCCACGACCGGCATCACGTTGAGGTCGTATTTCGCCATCCGGCGCGCGACCTCTTCTTGATCCATCGTCGGCGGGACGCTGATGACGTTGGAGCGCATGATCTCGGCGATCTGCTGGTCGGCCTCGGCGATGATGAGGTCACGCAGGCTCGCGACGCCGGCGAGGCGGTTCTGGTCGAGGACGTAGACCGTGTAGACGAACTCGTTGCGGTCGCGCGCCCGCTGCTTGACGATCTCGAACGCCTCGGACACCCGCATTCGCGGAGTGACGGCCACGAAGTCGGGCGTCATCAGGTGGCCGGCGCTCGTGTCCGGCCACTTCTCGATCTCCCGGACCTCCTGGGCGGCCGCGGGGTCGACCCGCTGCAGCGCCTCGAAGACCTGGTCGCCCATGGCCTGCGGCAGCACGCTGAAGAGGTCGGCCCGGTTGTCGGCCGACATCTCGCTCGCGATCTCGGCCACCGACTCCGGCGGCATCTGATCGACGAGCTCTTCTTGCTCATGCTCGTCGAGGCGCTCGAAGATGGGCGCCGCGTCTTGCGCGGGGATGCGGGCTAGGAGCTCGGCCGCCTCGTCGGGCTCGAGCTCGGAGATGATGTCGGCGAGGTCTTCGGCGTGGATGTCGTCGAGGAGGTCGCGTAGCGCGTCCGGATCCTCTTTGAGGATCTGCTTGATGTCGGGACCGAGGAGGGACGCGAGGCGCATCGGCGAGTGGCGCCGAGACTACTCACGCTCGCGCGGCGAGGCCATCGGGTTCGTCGTGGGGTGCGCATAGCCCCATTGCTCGAGCATTCGCTGCATTTCTTTCGCGGCCTCGGCGGAAGGGGGGGCATCGGCCGCCGCTCCGGCAGGGCTTCCCGAACCCGCGGCGGGCCCGGGTTTCCCTTGTTCGGCCCCTCGTTCGGCCCCTCGTTCAGGCCATCGCTCGGGTCGGTCCCGGGTGAAAAATACGCCAAGGTCGCGCGCCGGATCGATGGTCGGGAGCCCGGGCGAGTAGACCTCGCTCCGCGCCTCTTCGCCGGTGAGGCCCGCCCTCGAAGCCTCTGCGCGCAAGCCGAAGGGTCCGGCGAAGGTACGGTCCTCCGGCCACGGCGCGTCGTCTAGGAAGAGGGTCCACGCGATGGCCGTACCCGGTGGGTCGACCCGCACGTCGAAGCCGACCGGCGCCTCGGGCGCCGTCGCGAACGCGAAGTCGAGCGACGTGCGGTCGCGGTCGGCCGGCCGGACGCGAAGGACCTCGCGCGCGATGCCCGCCGGCTCGACCGTCACCGTCGCGGCGTGCTTTCCGTCGCCCACCGAGAACGAGCCCGACACGCGGTGGGCCGCGCCGGCCCCCGCGAAGCGGACCCGCAGAACCGCCGGGGCCTCGACCGCGCCGGTCTGCGGGCCGTCGGCCGCGGGCGTGTTCGCCAGCGCCGCGGTCAGGCGGGCGCGCAGCTCGGCGATGACGTCGGGGTGCTGGTGCGCCACGTTCCGGCGCTCCCCCGGGTCGACGGCGAGATCGTAGAGCTCGTCTTCGAGCACGGGCTCGGCGCCGGCATCGACCGACCCGGCCGGGTCCGGCCTAGGCGGCGGCTGATGCACGACGAACCGCCAGGTGCCCCAGAGGATCGCGCGCGATCCGCGGCCCTCGCTGACGACGACGCGCGGCTCGGGCTCGGCCCCGGGCTTGCGCGCCAGCGGCAGCATCGAGCGGCCGCTCATTCGCGGATCGGCTTCGAGACCCTCGACGTCGAGGACGGTGGGCGCGAGGTCGACGTTGCGCACGCGGTCGGCAACGGCGCGCCCGCCCTCGAGTTGGCCGGGGAGCGCCATCACGATCGGGATGCGCGTCGTCTCTTCGAAGTTCCCGACCGCGTGGTGAAAGCGCATCGGCATCCGGCCGATGCCCAGCTCGGCGTGCGCGGTCGACAGCGTCTCGCCGTGGTCGGCCGTCACGACCACGAGCGTCTCACGCGCCAGCCCGAGGGCCTCGATCTTCGCCGTCAGCTCGCCGATGGCCGCGTCGTCCTTGGCGCCTTCGGCCATGTACGCGCGCACCTCGGGGTCGAGCGACGCCGTCGCCGGAGCGCTCTCGACGCGCTCGAGCATCGCCGGCACCGGGTCGTAGGGCTCGTGCGGCGAGTTGTAGTTCACGAAGAGAAAGAACCGGTCGCTCCCGTGCGCGTCGAGCCAGGCGAGCGCGTCGCTCGTGATCGCCGCCGTGTCGCGGGTGCGGTAGCGATGATCGGTCAGCCGCTCGAAGCCCATGTCGACGCCCACGGCCGCATACCCCGACATGAAGAAGTTGTTCACGAACGCGCCCGTGACCGCGCCGCTCTTTCGCAAGAGAAGCGGCAGCAGCGGCGGGTCGGAGGCGTAGTACCGCTCGGCCTGCCCGGACGGGAGCACCCACGCCGTCGTGTCGATCCCGAGCTCGCTCGAGCGCTCGCCCGTGAGCATCGCGAGCGTGCCCGGGCGGGTCCACGCCGCGGCGGACCACGCGTGCTCGAAGTGCACGCCGCGGGCCGCGAGCGCGTCGATCGACGGCATGAGGCCCGGCACCACCGGCAAGAGCGTCTCGAGCGGCGCGCGGGGCGCGGCGAGCTTCGCGGCGTCTTCGGCCGCGTCGTGGAGGCCCGCCGCGACGTCGGGCCGCAGGGCGTCGACCACGATCCAGAGCACGTCGTACGGCAACCGCGTCGGTCCCTGGCCGACGAGCAGAGGATCGCCCCAGAGCGCGAGGGCGGGCGGCCCGGGCAGCCCGGCAGCCGGCTCCGACGACGTGCGCAGTTCGAGCTCGATCGGCTCGCCGCTCCAGGCGTCGAGGTCGACGTCGAGATCGTGCCAGACGTGCGCGTCGCCCGCGGGCAACGCGGTGTCCGAGATCGCGTGCGAAGCGCCGGCCGCGTCGACCACGACCACCTCGAACCGCGTCGCGACCGTCATGGGCGCGGCCAGCGCCGGAGCCACGCGCAGGCGCGCGTGCGGCGGCAACGTCGTGCGGAAGGCCAGCGTCGCCGGCGCCGGCGCGAAGATGGCCTCGCGCTGGTCGTAGCTGCCCTCGTTCATGTTCCACACGCGGGCGTCGGGGACCCACGCGCCGCCGTCGCGCGTGATCACGGTCCACTGCGTCTCGTCGCTGTTCGCGCGGAACGAGATCGTGGTCACGAGCTGCCCCGCGCCGCCCTGCAGCCCCGCCCACGGGCACGGCATCTTGCGCCAGTAGCTCTGGAACGCGCTCCGCGCCGGGACGAGGCTCGGTACGTCAAGGCGCGCGTCGCCCAGCGCGTCGGCGAGGCGCGTCTTCACTTCGTAGGCTTCGCCGCCGTGCGCGCTCGAAGGCGAGTCTTTCCGGGCGAGCGGCGCGAGGGACGGCGCCGCCGGAGGGCGCGGCGGCGCGACGGCGGCGTCGGCGCCCCCTCCCGCATGCCAGGCGACCAGCACCGCGCCGAGGCCCAGGAGCGGCAGCGCCACGCGGTCGAGCAGGCGCGCGCGGTGGGCTCGCCACACCCGCGCCGCCCGCTCGATGATGGCCGCGGCGATCGGGTTCATCCGTCGAGCGGGAAGGCGGAGTCGAGCTCGGTGTGGAGCGCCCGGACGTCGTCGGACAGCTCGGCGATCGAGGGGGTGTGTTTGCCCGGGGCCTTCACCACCCGGGCGATGCCGTCTTCGATGTCGTTCGCGAAGACGAGCCGCGAGCGGAGCGTCGGCAGGAGCACGCGGAGCACGCCGCGCCCGATCGACTGCCACACCGAGTCGCCCACGATGACGATCACGGTCCGGCGCATCGACGGCGACAGCTTCGCCAGGCGCGACGCGCTCTCGACCACCGTCTGGCCGTCGGGCGGCGCCGACGACGGCAAGATGATCATCAGCGAGAGGTAGCCGTCGGGGAAGTGCGCGGCCAGGCGTTCGACCCGGTCGAAGAGCCACCGGGCGCGCAGCGACCGGGCGGGGGACTTCCACAGGATCGAGATGGTGTCGCCGCGGATGATGCTCGCGACGCCGTCGTACGAAGCCACGCCCGACGTGTTCGTCTTCGACGGCGCCGGCGTGGCCGGGCGCGCGCTCTCGACGGTGGCGGTGAGGGACGCGGCCCCGGCCTTGCGCTTGCCGCCCTTGCGCGCCTTCGGCTCGATGGGGCCCGAGGGGGCGGCGCCCGCGAGCTCCGGGGTCCAGGCGTAGCGTGCGCGCTCCGACGCCAGCGGCAAGAGCGCGGCGCCGAACGCGCGGAGCGACGCGAAGCGCTTCTTCGGATCGCGGTTCATCCCGCGCAAGACGGCCCGGTCGAACGAGAGGGGCACGCCCGGCACGCGGCTCCCGGGCGCCGCGACAGGCGCCTTCACGATGGCCTGGAGCACCTCGTAGGGGATCTGACCGACGAACGGCCGCTCGCCGGTCACGCACTCGTAGAGGAGCGCGGCGACCGCGTACTGGTCGCCCTCGAAGGAGCCCGTGCTCGCGCCGCCCGCCTGCTCCGGGGGCAGGTACGCGATCGTGCCGACCACGCCCTCGGCGGTGGTCCCGTGGCTCGAATCGCCGCTCTCGAGGATCGACGAGACCCCGAAGTCGACGACCTTCGGCCACGGCCGCCCGCCCGGGCCGCGCCCGAGGAACACGTTCGACGGCTTGAGATCGCGGTGGAGCACCTGCGCGTCGTGCGCCGCCGCGACCGCCGCGATGACGGGCAAGACGTAGTCGAGCGCCTCGCTCACGGAGAGGTGGCCGCGCTTCTCGAGCAGCGTGGCGAGGTCGTGGCCCTCGAGCAGCTCCATCGCCAGGAACGGCGCGCCCGCCTCGGTGCCGAGCGCGAGCACCTGCACCACGTGCGGGTGGCGGATGCGCGCCGCCGCGCGGCCTTCACGCAAGAACCGCTTCGAGGCCGCCGGGTTCTCCGCGATGTGCGGGTGCAGCAGCTTGAGCGCGACGAGGCGCCCGAGGCGTGTGTCGACCGCCTCGTAGACGGTGCCCATCCCGCCGCTCCCGATCCGGGCGACGACGCGGTAGGGACCGCAGACCGAGGGCGCTTGAAACCGTTCTGCCACGCCTCCCTTGTGCCCCTCTCCAACCCCTTCGTCGCAGGCTACACCTGCGGCGCGAGCGAATGCGAGCTGGCACGAGGCGATCGCGAGCGACGACGTGGCTACGGCGGCGAGCCCTGAGGCGGCGGCGAACCGTCGTCACCCAGGCGCACGAGGCCGAGATCGCCGTTCGGCACGGATGAGTCAGCGCCGCCGCGGGGCACCAGGTACCCATCGCGTTCGGTCATGTCGGGGTCCCGTCGCATCCACGACCAGAGCTCGCCCTGCAGACGCGCGACCACGTCGGGGTGCGCCGCGGCGACGTCGCGCTCCTCGCCCGGATCGACGCGCGTGTCGAAGAGCATCCAGCGAACGCCCGTGCGAGCGGGCACGTAAATGAGCTTGAACCGGTCGTCTCGCACCATCCGGTGCTTCGCGACCAGGGTGAGGGGGCGCACGGCCTTCTGGAGCACGACCTCGTCTCCGTGGCGCGTATCGACCTCGGTCAGGCGCGCGATGCCCGGGTAAGGGAGCCGCAGCTCGCTCGGCAGTCCGGGGATCTCTTCGGTGAACCAGAGCCCCGTCTCGGCGTACGCGAGCACGGGCGCGAGCGGTCCGCCCGAGAGCGCCGGGGCGAGCGAGCGCCCGTCGAGGTCCGAAGGCGGCGCGACCCCCGTCAGCGCATAGAGCGTGGGCGCGAGGTCCACGTCGCGGGCGATCGAAGGCACGCGGCGCGGCTGCCCCGCCGGCGGAGCGACGCGCGGGTCGACGATGACGAGCGGCACGTGCGTCCCCTCGTCGCCGAAGAGGTGATCGCCGTGGCCCTGGCCGTGCCCGTGCTCGTAGAGCGTCTCGCCGTGGTCGCCCGTCACGACGACGATCGTCTTCTTGGTCAATCCGTCGGACTCGAGCGCGTCGAGCACGCGCTGCGCGGCGTCGTCGATCGACGCGACGGCGCCGTCGTAGAGGCCGCGAACCTGCGCCTCGTCGCGCGCGTCGGCCGGCGCGTCCTGGCCGAGGCCGACGGGCTTGTCGTACTTGAAGCGTCCGCGATAGCTCGCGTCGGTGAACCGCCCGTAGAACGGAGCGGGCGCGGCATACGGAAAGTGCGCCGTCGAGAAGAAGACGACCAGATAGAAGGGCCCGCGCCCCTCGAGCGAGCGCATCGTGGCCACGGCGTCGCGCGCGAGCATCTGCGGGTCGGCCGCGTCGTTCATCTCGCGCAGCACGGGGAACGCGCCCCGACCGAGGCGCGAGTGCAGCACCGGAAGAAGGGGCGTCTCGCGCTCGAGCACGTGCTGGCGCACCAGCTGCCGGAAGTCGAACTCGGGCACGTCGACGGTGCCGAACCCGAGATCGATGCGCGAGAAAATGTCGCCGGCGTAGTCGCTGACCACGCCCGTGGCCCACCCGGCGCGGCCGAGCCGCTCGGGCAAGGAGTCGAAGTCCTTCGCCCGCTCTTCCCACCGGGGGAACATCGAACGGATGCCGTGGTGGTGCGGGTGGCGGCCCGTCAGCCACGTGACCCACGACGGGAACGTGCGCGGCAGCGACACGTACGTGCGTTCGAAGCGCGTGCCCCGGTCGGCCAGCGACGAGAGGTTCGGGGCCACGCGGCGCTCGAGGCGATCGGCGCGGAGCGAGTCGGCCGCGAGCACGAGCACGTTGGGGCGCGCGTCGCCGGCATCGACCCGGGCGTGCGCCGACGGCAGCCGGCCCACCACGAACGCGAGGAGCACGACGGCCAGCGCCGCAGCGCCGATCGCCAGCGCCCGGTGCGCGTGTCCGCGCAGTCGGCGCGAGGCGCGACCGAGGGCGCGCCGGATCCGGTCGGGCCATCGGTGCCATTGCCTGCGCGGCCCGGCGAGCCAGAAGGCCAGCGCGACGAGGGCCAGGACCACGACGCCCGCCGGGTGCAAGACGTCGGACGCGAGCACCTGCACCGTGCGCCGCCAGCCGCCGCGCGCGTACCAGACCGCGGCGTAGAGCGGGGGATCGCTCGCCATCGCCCGGAGCTCGACGAACGCGTGAAGGACCACCACGCCGAAGAAGACGCGGAGCCACCGGCGCATGCGCATCGGGTACGCCGGATGGAGCCACTCGCGAAGCGCGACCAGCCCGTCGGCGACGAAGCCGAGGAGGAGCCCGTAAACGACCGCCGCGGCCACCAGCGCGATCGCGATGCGGCCGATCTCGCCGCCGAAGCGCCCCTCGACCACGGCCTCGATCTGGTGCGCCTGTGCCCCGAGCTGCTGCGGATCCTCGGGCGGCGTCCTGACGGCCCAGAGCGCGAGTACCGAGACGTAGGCTGCGCCGACGAGCGGAGGCCGGCCGACCGCGAAGGCGACGCTCTTCGCGGCCGGCTTCGCGGCGGCCGCGGACGCGCGGGCCACCGCTCGCAAGCGGAGCCAGATCCGATCGGCGGTCACCCCGTGCAGGTTACCGCGAAGGTCACCCGGCGAGCGAACGCGTCAGGGGGCGCGGCAGCGGGTCAAGGGGGGCAAAGCGCGCCGACAGATCCGCGATCCGCCGCCCGAGCGCGCTGGCGGCGTCGCGCGGCGACTTCGTCCGCGCGCCGAAGGGAGCCTCGGCCCCCTGGCAGAAGAAGGTGCGGCACCCGAGCGGGCGCGACGCATAGATGCGGCAGCGGCCCGAGTCGGAGAGCAGGGGACAGGGGCGCCGCTCGTCTCGCGCCATCGGCAGACGCCGCGACGGAGGCGAAGGAGGCGAGGCCACCGTGAGGCCCGCGGCCCGCACGGC
>CZKU01000518.1_pt1 | contig 36770 bp, 32 predicted proteins | sample 1122471 | NCBI WGS metagenome assembly CZKU01 (sample SAMEA3539301, study PRJEB10725) | soil metagenome | biome: tundra; feature: field; material: soil | place: USA | collected 2010-05 | depth 0.15 m | reverse complement strand
ACGCGTTCACCCTCAGCGACGGGACCGGCCAGGCGTGCGATCTCACGGCGTCGGTGACCGGCGGAAAGCAAACGTGCGTCTTCGAGTACTCGGCGTCCGCGACGTACGAGATCGACGGCAGCGAGGTGTTCAACTCGAATACCGGCGGGCTCTGCAACTGCTTCCAGTCGAACGTCGACATGAGCGCCAGCCTGCCGGAGCTCCCCTTCTTGAGCGGCAATGACGGGAGCAACGGCTTCATCTTCGCCAGCGGCGCGAACACCGGAGCCACGACCGTGTACACGTATTGCCAGTGAGGGGCGGTTCGATGGCGCGTGCGACGCGCGCGGCCCCGATCCGGGCCGCCGTCGCGCTCTTCGTCCTCGGCTCGCACGTGATGACCTGATCCCGTCGCCGATCAGTCAGCGAGCCGCCGGACGTGCCGCAAGACCTCTTCGAGCTCGTTGATACCGATCGCCACGTGCGTCTCGCGCAGGTGGTGGGACGGCACCCAGCGCGCAGCGGACTCGATGTCGGCGCAGGTCTTGAGTTGGAACGACCCGCGGATCAGCCAGTGCAGGCCCGTCAGAAAACCGTGCAGCGCGCTCGCCCAGAAGCCCGAGCCCTCGACCACGTGGCAGAGGGCCGCGATGTGGCTCGCGTAACGCTTTGTCAGCTGCTGGAGTTGCTCGCGCACGTCGGCCGAAGGGAGCGGGGCGTTCTTCCCGATGATGTGAATCGACGAGACGCGCTCGGGGTGCGCTCTCGTGAAAGGCGCCGAGTGCTGATCGAGCGTATCGACCAGGGCGCGGGTCGCCTCCGCGGTCCACACGTGGATCGCCACGTTCTTCCACGTGGCTATGACGAGACCGTTCGCGTTGTGAAGCACGTCGATCTGCCGGCTCTCGCCGGAGCTGGCCGTGCGCCGCTCGCCGTCGTGCGCCGGCGTCGCGGGCTTCGTCGCCGCGGCGTTCGATGGCAGGCCTGCACCGCGGGAGGTCGGAGACAGAGCCATGATTGCACGATACGCGAGAGACACCCTCCGCGCCCTGCCGGCGATCGCCGCGAAGCGGCGCCAACCGCGTTGTCGAGAGTGACAACCAACCGAGGCTAGGGCAGCCTCACTTGCCCGGCGTTCTAGGCGAAAGCCGCGTCTTCTTACGCCCCGTCGTGGGCATGACGCATGCCTTTTAACCGGGGCATGCGGTGTTTGTGGGCGGTGGTCGGGGCTCTGCTCGGGCCTGCCCTGGCCTGCGCCTGCTCGGGCGGCACGACCGTCTCCGTGCCGTCGGGCGTTACCGAGCAATACACCGACGAGTTCCTGATCGACGTGGCCCGAAGGGTCATCGTGCTCACCGTCGACGACGGGCCGGGCGCCGACTCGGCGGCCATCCGGCAGACGACGAAGACACTCTTGCGAACGACGTTCGAGGAGCGATTCGCCGTGGGCAGCAGGGCAGGGCTGGAGTCGGACTGGGCGCGCGCCGACATGCGCGTCGTAATCGTACATCCGTCGGTCGGCGGCTCCGCGCGCGCCGTGGGGCCGAGCGACGATCCGGCGCTCGCGGTCGTCAGCGACCACGCGTCGACCGCCGCCATCGACGTGATGGCCGACGAGGCGGGTCGCACGATCGACGCCGCGGTGGCACCGGCCGGCGCGCCCTATCCGCTGCTCGACGCGACCGTACAGACGATCGGGCTCGTCACCGGCGCGCGTGCCCCCGAAGACGCGCACGAGGCCGCGCTGGTCGCGTCGCTCGGAACGCCCGAAATCGTCGGCTTCGTCGTCGCCACGGCACGGGACGACGACGGTACCACCGCCGTCCGTGGAGACGTGGCGAGGACTACCCCTGTGTGGTTCGATGACGAGGCCATCTTCGCGCCGGGGGCGGGGGCCGACGCGCCCTGCTCTGGAGACCTCGTGCTGCCAGAGCGTCTCGCCGCCTGGAGCAGGGCGCTCCAGGCCGCGCGCGTGTACACGGAAGCCTACGACACGACGTGCCAGGACGACGTTTCCCGGCTCGCCCAGTCCGGGTTCCTCGGCGCGATCGTCGACGACGGTTTCCACTCTTGCTTTCCGGCCCCGATCGCGCACGACGCCGACGGAGCAGGGGTGTGCGTGGTCGCGGTGACGATGTTCGACGGCGCCTCCTGCTCGAGCCATCCCGGCATGCTCGATCCTCGAGACCCCGACGGCGTGCGCCGACCGCGCACCGCCGCGGACGCGACCGGACCCACGCGCGTCTGCGAGATCCAGGCGCTCGCGGGAGAACGAGCCGCGGCGTGCCGCGAGTCGAACGCCTGCACCGGATGCGGCGCCGGCTGGTGCGACTTCACGGCAGACCGCAGGTGCGGCGCGGTCGGCGCTCTTCGTATCGTTCACGGGGCGGTGCCCCCGGGGAGGGCGACGCTCGACGTGACGTGCGATCTGGCGCCCCGGTAGGCGCCTTCGAGTCGAGCGACGCGTTCTCCGCGAGGACAGAGATGCGTTCTCGGCTGGAGGAGAGAGCGCGCCGCGTCGGCGCGAAAGCTACGGGGCTTGTCGCCGGCGGCGACCGCTCAGGAGGTACGTCGCCGCGCGCAACTGGAAGAGAGGATCCGCCGAAGGCTCGATGCCGTCCACGCGCGGAATGGGATCGAAGATGAGCGTCTTCTGCGTCTCCGCGCTGTCGGGCAGCATGCGTCGCCGCGCTACTTGCCGTCGACCCAGCTGCCTTCGAGCGGCAGACCGGCTTCTTCCCAGTCGGAGACGCCGCCGGCATAACGCCGCACGTTCGTGAAGCCGTGATCCTCGAGAAGGTGGTACGAAACGATGCTCTTCCGGCAGGGGGGATTGGAGCAGTAGACGACGATCTCGTCGTTCTTCCCGAGAGACCCGAGCATGGCTTCCGGCGTCTCGAAGTGAATCGAGCCGGGGATGCGCTTGCGCTGAAAATCCCAGTCGCTGAGAGACATGACGAGCTTGAAATCATCATGCCGTTCGAGCTTCCGGCGAAGCTCTTCTCGATCGATGGTGCGCACGTCGTCGTTCATGGCTTGCTCCGCGGGTCCCGGGCCGCTCGCTCGCCCGAGCGCGTGTTCAACCTCCGGAGACCAATAGCGTGGCGAAGGAGGACGTGCACGCCGGGCATGAGCGTCAGACTTCGGAGAGGGTCGTCACCGTCATGGTCTGGTTGTGCAGGTCCGCGCATTCTCCCTCTGCGAAGGGCGAGATCTCCCCGTACGAGTAGTAGCCGACGAGCTTGGACCGCGGCGGCATCGCGTCGCTGGTCGCCTCGACCTCCTCTTCGGTACGCTCCCCGAGGACGAGACGTCGACCGACGCAGCTGATGGCGACCGTGAGGCTTTCTCCGCTCACGTCGGTGGCGGCGCTCTGACCCGCCGCCGACGCGCCCTCGATCAGGCGATCGAAGTTCGCGTGCATGAGCTGGGCGAGGGACCCCTGGGGGACGTCGCCGGCGAAGGTCATCGATCGCTTCGACGGATCGACGGAGAGCACGGTCCGCGTGAGGGTCTTCCGATCCGACGACCGGGCACGGAGCGCGAGCGGGAAGAGGAGCGCGGTCGCGGGAAGGCCAGAGGCCCGCTCCCCGAGATACATCTCGTACAGATCGAGCGCCGGCTGGCCGTCGAGCTCGTAAAGCACGTTGCCCGACGAGCGCGTGATCTCTCGCTCCGGGCCAAAGATGTCCCATCCGCCGCGCGAGCCGTGCCCTACGCGGACGGCGTCGCCATAAAACCCGACCGCAGTCACGGTGCGTTCCGCTGGCCGTCCTTCCGCGAGGACCCAGGTGCGCTGGAAGCGGTCGCCGTCGGCGGCGAGCCCTCCCGTCACGACGACCGACGGAGGGAGCACGGCGTGGACTCCGCGCAGGAGCTTGCTGCCGTTCACGGAGATCCCGTCCGAGAGAACGAAGACGGCGCGCAGATCGGGAGCGGCGAGCGCCCTCGCGATCGTCTCGCCGGCTGACGCCGACGACTCGCCGTCGACGACGGGCGCGGTGGCGACGCGCAGCCTCGTCCTGTCGAACCGTGCAACGGCGATCGACAGGGTACCGTCGCGGATGCGGCGCCCTTCGATCTCGCCCGCCGACGAGCAGCCGGCGATCTTCGCGCCGGGATAAGCCTTGACGAGGGCTTCGATGACGCCCGGGTCTCGAAAGTACGCGGGGGCGCCGAAGATCAGCACCAGCGTCTCGGGGCCGTCGCGGGTCGCCGGGCCGCCGTTCGACCACCCCGTCGGGCCATCGTACACGAATGTATCTACCTTCATCGTTCCCCCCTCTTGGACAAGAATACAGACGCCGCGCGAGAGCGTCGGCGGCCGTCTTGGCGTCGCGCGGCGTGGCGCAATCCCGGCCTCATCGTGGTCCTTTTCCGACGATGGGCAGGCGAACGAAGAACGTCGTTCCCACGCCCACCGTCGTCTCGAACCTGAGTTCCCCACCATGCACGTCCTTGACGACGGCCCACGCGAGCGCGAGCCCCTGCCCGATGCCGCTGCCGACCTCCTTCGTCGTGAAGAACGGGTCGAAGACGCGCTGAGCGATGGTCTCGGGGATCCCGGTCCCGGTGTCGGTGACGGCGATGACGACGCCCTCGCCGTCGAGCCGGGTTCTCACGCGGATGGTGCCCTTGCGGTCGCTCCCGTTCGCAGCGCCCTTGATCGCGTGGGCGGCGTTCGCGACGAGGTCGAGGAGCACCTTCTGGATGTCGTCCGGGTAGCACGTGACGAGGGGCAGCTCGCCAAGCTCGGTCTCCAGCTCGGCGAGCTTCTCGTATTCGCCACGGGCCGTCGCCATCGCGCTCTCGATGGTGCGATTCAGGTCCACGGCGACCATCGCTTGCCGGGTGGGCCGGGCGAACTCGTTCAGGGAACGGACAATCGCCACGACGCGATCGAGGCCCTTGAAGCACCGGTCGAAGGCCTTGGGAATCGCGGCGAACAGGTAGGGCAGGTCGGCCTCTTCGCGGGCCTCTGCGGCGGCGGCGATCGCGCCCTCGAGCTCCGGCGCGCCGGCACCCCCGCCCCTCAGGGCCTCGAGGATCCGGAGCTTCTCGACGACCCCGAAGACATCGCCGATGGCCTCCCGGAGGAACTCGATGCTGTCGGTCACGAACTGAACGGGGGTGTTGACCTCGTGCGCGATACCCGCCGCGAGGACCACGACGGCGGCCAGTCGCTGGGAGATCGCGAGCTCGGCCTGCATCCGTCTGAGGTCGGTCACGTCCTGCGCGATGATGACGGCGCCGACGACTCGACCCTCGATCCGCATGGCGCCCATCTGAGCCGAAAAGACGACCCTGACGCCGTTGGGCCCGAGGGCGACGGTCTCGTAGGTCTGCGAGGTCCCGGTCTCGAGGACGGCGCGGAAGCGCTCCTTCATCGCGTCGTGCTGCTCTGGCTGAATGTGGTCGAGCCAGAAGGACCCGACGATGTCCTCCTTCTTGAGGTGCGGCAGCACCTGGTTGATGAACTGGATCGCGCCGTTCTCGTCGACCGCGAGAATGTACGCCGGCGCGTGTTCGAGCAAGGCTTCGAGCTGACTGCGCACGACGCGCGCCGACGCTTCCGCGCGCAGCCGGGTGCGGACCCGGGCGCGAGCGTTCATCATTCTCTTCTTCATCGGTATGGCCTCGCGAGCCTCTACTCCGCGGGCGGTCCGCGCTTCTTGAGGACGACGCGGACCGGCTCGCGCACGGCACCGACGGGGAGGTTACGAAACCGCTCCACGAGGCCGGCGGTCGACTCCTGTCCCCGCGCGACGAGGAGCGTACCCGTGCGCATCCGGACGTCTTCCAGGAAGACCATCTCCGCGCGTACCAGCCGGATGGGCAGCTCCAGGACCTCGGCCTCGCGCTCTCGACTGCCGAGCATCGCCGCGAAGAGCTCGAGGAGCTCGTGATCGTAGCGATCGCGCCGGCCGCGCAGCGTGTCGAGGGCCAGCGGGGTGGAGAGCCCCCCGGCCTCGAGCCAGTCGAAGTCGCACACGACGCCGAGGACCCGGGCCCCCAGCGGGATGTCCTTGCCACGCGGACCGGACGGCCGGGGGCCCCCGGCGAACGGCGTCGTTCGATGGGTCAGCGCGGCGCGCACGAGATCGAGGCGCGGAATGCCAGCCATGAACTGCTCGGCGAGCTGAGGAAGCCGGGCTGCCGCGGCGTCCTCCTCCGGCGTGAGCGGCTTTCCGCGCCGGAGCTTGTCGAGCGTCTCGGGCGCGAGCGAGATGTACCCCAGCTGCGACAGCATCGCCGCCACCTCGATGGACCAGATCTGCGCCCCCGGGACCTTCGAGGCCAGCTCCGCCGCATAGCGCTGGATGCGGGTGACCTGGCCGAAGGCAACCGGATCGGCGAGCGCCAGGACTTCCATGAGCATCTGGATGCAGCCGCGCAGCGTCTGCTCGAGGAGGACGCGCTCGGAGGTCACGAGGCGATGCTGCTCGACGGCGGCCTCGACCGCCGCGAGCAGGGTATGAGGCGGGCACGGCTTGGTCATGAAGCGGAAGATCTGCCCTTCGTTGATCGCCGCGATGGCCGCATCGACCTCCGCGTGGCCCGTGAGGAGCAGCCGGATCGCGTCCGGCGTCGTCGCGCGCGCCCTGGCGAGAAACGCGGCGCCGCTCATGCCCGGCATGCGCATATCCGAGATCACGACGGCGATCGTGGAGTCGTGAGCGAGCGCCTCGAGCCCCGCCTTGCCGCTCTCGGCGGTGAGCACTTCGAAGCCGCGGCGGAGGGTCAGCGCCAGACCCTCGAGGACGCCGGGCTCGTCGTCGACGCACAATACGCGTGGTTTGGTCGCCATGGTCACCCTCCCCCTTCGTCCCGCGTTCGCCGCGCGGCGTCCTGCCATTCCGGAAGCTTTCCGAGGAGGCCGAGCTTCTCGATGTGAGCGCGGTCGACCGGCGCATCCGCGGGCGCTTCGTCGCCTTCGCTCTCGGTCACGAGGCTCTCGGCGACGTGGACCGCCGTGGTCGCGTCGAACGAGCAGCTCCCGACGCGCTGCGGCTCGTGGTGCCCCGCGACCGCCTCGACGATCGCCAACGGCACCCCCCAGGAGCCCAGAATATAGGCGCCGGCCTCCGCATGCGTGACTCCGAGGCGCTCGCGCTCGACGACGTAGCTCGGGACCGCGCGTTCCAGGGCCGCCGCGGTGACGGAGGCGAAGGCGGCAGGGTCAGCGAGCTTCAGAACGATGCGTCCCACGTCGTGGAGCATGCCGGCCATGAACGCGTCGCTCCCGCCCTGAGACGGAGAGATCGCGCGCGCGACGCGGGCGACGAGCACCGAGTGCCTCTGCATGGTCGCCAGCGAGCCGCCGCTCGCGTCCATGGCCTCGGCGGCAGCGAAGATCTGTGCGCCTAGAACCAGCGACTTCACGAGATCGATGCCGAGGTAGGTGATCGCTTCCCGCATCGCCGAGACCCGCCGCGGGAGCCCGAAGAACGCCGAGTTGACGAGCTGAAGAAGCTTGAGGCACATCGCCGGGTCCTGCTCGACCACGCCGACCACGTCGTCGATCGACGGGGCGTCTCGGGCGAGGACGTCGGTCAGGGCCACGTAGGTCGTCGACAGCGACGGGAGCTTCTCGACGCGGCCGATGATCCGCTGGAGCGCGCCGTCGGTCATCATCGTCTGCAACGCGCACGCGCGCGTGATGACGTCGCGCAGCGCCTCGGCATCGCACGGCTTGCCGAGAAACTGGTGCGCCACGGGGAGGGCGCGCAGGACGGCCTCGCGCTCGGCGTGACCCGAGAGCACGATGCGGATGGTCTCCGGATGGGTCTCCTTCACGTGCCGAAGGAGCGTGGCGCCGTCGACCCCGGGCATGCGCATGTCGGTCACGACGACGTCGAACGCGGCGTGTTCGCATTCGGCGATCCCCGCCGCGCCGCCGAGCGCGAAGACCATGTCCCATTCGCGGCGCTGCTTGCGGAGCCGGTCGCGAAGGCCCTCGAGCACGGCGATCTCGTCGTCGACGAACAGGATGCGCTTCATGCGACGGCCGACCCGTCGGCATGCGGCTCGATCGGCAACCGGATCACGAACGTCGTTCCGCGGCCCACCTCGGTCTTGAACGTCAGCTCCCCTTCGTGCTTGTCGACGATCACGGCGCGGGCGATGGCGAGACCCTGTCCCGTCCCCTGGCCGACCTCCTTCGTCGTGAAGAAGGGGTCGAAGACCCGGTGGCGGACCGCCTCCGGGATGCCGCTTCCGGTGTCGGTGAACGAGACGAAGACCGAGTCGCCCTCTCGCCAGGTCCGGACGGTGATTCGCCCCTTGACCTCGGTGCCCGCCACGACGTCCCCGATGGCGTGCGCGGCGTTGACGAGGATGTTGAGGAAGACCTGATTCAGCTCTCCGATGTGGCAGACGATGGGCGGGAGCTCGCCGAACTCGGTCTCGACATCCGCGACGTACTTGTACTCGTTGCGCGCGATCGTGAGCGTCGTGCGGATCGCGTAGTTCAGATCCGCGGGGGACTTGTCCTTCTGGTCGGGGTGCGCGAACGCCTTCATCCCGAGAACGAGCGTCGCCACCCGCTGCAGGCCGTCGAGCGCCCGGTCGAGCGCCTTGGGAAGCTGCTCGGCGACATAGTCGAGGTCCGCCGCCTCCTCGGCCGCTACGAGCTCCACCGCCAGGTCGGGCAGCGATGCGGCGGCGGCGACGCGGAAGGCGCGGTACCGCGCGAGCACGCCGAGGAGCTCGGCCACCGCGTCGCGGGCGAAGTGGACGCTGTCGCTCACGAACTGCACCGGCGTATTGATCTCGTGCGCGATGCCCGACGCCAGCTGGCCTACGGCCTCGAGCTTCTGCGCCTGCCTCAGCGAGAGCTCGAGGTGCTTGCGCGCCGTGATGTTCTCGACGACGCCGATCGCGAAGCTCGGCAGGCGATCACGATCGCGCACGAACGAGACCGTCTGCATCGCCCAGACCGTCGAGCCGTCGAGACGCGCGTAGCGGCGCTCGACCTGGGTGCCGCCGCCCTCGGAGAGCTTGTTCTTCTCGAAACCCTCACGCGCGTTCACCGCTTCGTCGGAGTGCATGTACGCGAAGATGCTTTGCCCGACGAGAGACAGCCGGTCGCGGCCGAGCATCTCGCTCAGCGTCCGGTTGCAATCGGCGATGTGGCCGTCGAGATCGAGACGCACCATCCCGAGGCCGGCCGACTCGAAGATGGCGCGGAACGTCGATTCGCTCTCGCGCAGCGCTTCGGCCTCGGCCTTGCGCTTCCGGATGTCGCTGAAGTTGATGACGCCGCCATCGTCGGAGGGGGCGGCGTTGATCGGGGTGAGCGCGAACGACACCGGGAGCCAGGCGCGCTCGCGCGTCATGAAGCGCGCGTCGTCGTGGCGGCAGGGTTCGCCCGAGCGGATCGCGGCTCTCAGCTGCAGCAGCGGACCTCGCCGCTCCTTCTCGGCCGGCCAGCCCCCGCTGACGACGTCGGCGAAGTCCTTCCCGGCGAGGCCGCCGAGCTCGAATCCGAGCAGCCGCTCGGCGGCGGGGTTCGCGATCTCGACCTGCCCGTGCTTGTCGAGCACGCACAGGCCATCGGCCATGGACACCACCGTCTGCGACAGGCGATCGCGCTCGGCCGCCAGCCGCGAGTTGAGCTCCCGCATCTCCCGCGAAGAGATGGAGATCGACCGCTCGAGCATGGTGCGTACTTGATCGGCCTCGACGTACGCCTGGCTGATGCGCGACAGCAACTCGGGCCACTGGTCCACGTGGACCGGAGCGTCCGGCGTCGCCCCCACTTTGCGGAGTTGCCGCTCGAGCACGGAATGGACCAAGCTCGGAACCCCCTACGTGCAGGATGTCCGTGCCCGCGTGGCCTGTCAACGCGGCGAATACCGCCTCAGCCCGGCAGCTCCCGCTTCACCGACACACCGACGCGAGCACCGCGCTCGACCGCGCGCGCGCCAAGCAGGCCCCTCACCGCCGCACTCATGCCCCCGCTGAGGCCCCCCCCGCCAGCCTCCCGGCTCACGGGCCCGCGGCCACGGCGGGACGGTCCGGCGCCACCCTTTTCGGGAACGTCGCTGCCTCGGTGTAGCCCTTTCCTTCGAGTTCGGCCTCGACGAGCGGGCGCATGCGCCGTTCGACCTCGAAGGAGCGGGCGGAGACGTCGAACGGCGCGCCGGGGCTCCCCGCGGGCCGGAACGCGAAACTCCGGAAGTTCGTGAACACGGCGGGCGACGCGTGCGCGGTTTGAACCTGGCTATTCGAAGGTCCGTTGGAGCTGCAAGCGGTCATCAGTGCCACGAACATCGCGACTGTCGCTATCGCTTTCATTGGCGCTCTCCCTTGTCGGCTTGTCGGCTTATCGGCTCACACGAAGCCCGGCTTCGCGCGACCCACGGCCCGCTCGCAGTGCAGGGCGCGGACCAATGCGCCGTCACGGCTGCAAGTCCTTGATCCGCCTTCTTGAAGGGGGTCGATGCAACCTCGACCGCTGCAGCTGGACCGCCGCCGTCGCGGCCAACGATTGGTCGCCCGGCTCAAAGTTCATGATGGAGTGCAGTTGCCGGCTTCAACGCCTCAGGCGCCGTTCGGCCGCAGCTGCTCCCGCTCCGCCGGGGTCAGCACCTGGGGCACGACCACGGGCGCGCCGGTCGACGGATGAAAGAACGGAGACGGCCGATTCTTGCCAGCTAGCCACGCCCCCGCGAGCAAGCGAAGACCGCGCCCGATGAGGCCGAGCGGCACCTTGGAGCTCGCACCGGCCGGGAGCCCGCCGACCTCGCCGGTGGCGAAGCGGGCGTTGGCGTAGCCGATCACCGGGCCGAGCGCGTCGTCGAGCGCGTTCCCGTCGGCCCCTGACTCCATGAACGCGCGCGGGACGCCGACGAAGGGCACGCGCGCGGACGAGACCGTGTTGGCCACCGGGGTGCGGCAGCATCCGGCGAACCAGCGCATGAGGCCCTTCTGCGACAGCTTGACCAGGCTCAGGTGCTCGTCTCCGGCGGTGAGCTGGAACTGCGACGGCGTCATCTGAAAGATCTCCGTTCCACCGTGCGCGTCGAGGATGGCGCCGGACCGGCCCCCGCGCCCGCCCGCCCGTTCGAGGAAGTGGGCATACGCCTGGCAGTCGTCGCAGTAACAGATCAGGTGATTGCCGGTCCGGGGCGACACGTCCGTCGCCAGTCCCTCGAGCTTTCCACACCGGCATCGAAGATGAACCTGCGTCATGTCGCTCCTGTCCTCGAATGGGAGAGGCCGTCACGGGCCCCGCTTCGGCACTCGAGGCGGTGTTTTTTTACGCCCATCCCGGCCGGAAAGCACCCGCCTTCGAACCTGCTGGAGAGCCGCGTTCCGCGATGCCGGCGCTTGATCTATAAGTGCGAACGGAGCGGTTCGCGGCCTCGATGCAAGCCCCCTTTCTCGTGCTGTCGCTCTGCGTTTGCGCTTCGGCCTGCGTCCCGGCTTGCGTTTCGAGCGCCTCCGGCGGGGCCCGTTCTCCGAGCGATGCCGTCGTCGCCAGGAGCGCGGTCGCGCCCGCCCTGGGAGAGACCGCCCCGGGAGAGACCACCGTGACCGCGAGCTACGATCCCTGCCCCCCCGCGGGGACTCCATGCAAGATCATGCCTCTGGGCGACTCGATCACCGCGGGCGCCGGCTCGACCCGGAACGGGTCGTACCGCGTCGAACTCTTTCGCAGAGCACTCCAGGCCCGTCAGAGAATCACCTTCGTCGGCTCCGACACCGGCGGCCCGGGCAAGGTCGACGGGGTCGCGTTCCCCGCCGCGCACGAAGGCCACTCGGGCTACACCATCGATGACGGCGGGGGTCGCTCCGGAATCGCGCCCCTCGTGGCGGCCGCGATGGCCTCCTACCGGCCGAACATCGTCACGTTGATGATCGGAACGAACGACGTCGACATCCGCCTCGATCCCGCGAACGCGCCCGCGAGGCTCGGCGCGCTCATCGACACCATCCAGGCCGCCGACCCCAACGTGCTGGTCGTTCTGGCGAAGATCGTTCCTACCGTCTCCAACGCCGAAGACGTGGCGGTCGTCGCTTACAACGAAGCGATGCCGGCGCTCGTGGCGTCGCGCGTGCAGTCCGGGAAGCACGTCGTGCTCGTCGACATGCACGCGGCGTTCAAGAAGAACCCCAACTTCGCGAGCGACTACATGACCGACAACCTGCACCCGAACGACGCGGGTTATGCGGTCATGGGCGGCGTCTGGTACGCCGCCCTCGGCCCTCATCTTCGCTAGACGCGTCTACTTGAGGAACGGTGCGAGCGCCGTGATCTGGGGACTGTCGTGGCCCGGGTTGAAGAGCGGCGAGTTCATCGGGTTCGTGGAGCCGAAGCCGGCTCCGGCCGCCCAGTACGTCCAGCCGATGAAGTAAGACGGGTTCTGTCCGAGGAACGTGAGCATCTGCCCGATCGCGGTGACGCAGGAGCTTTGCGCGCTCGTGGAGGTGCCCGCCGAGAACTCTCCGAGGAATCCCTTGACGTTGTACTGCTTGGCCCAGGAGAGGAACGTCGAGAGTACGCTGACGGCGGTCGTGGCCGAGCCACCGGAGCCGGTCGTGCACGAATCCGCCGAGCCGAAGGCGGTGTCCGGATAATCGTGAATCTCGAAGGCGAAGTTGTTCGCCGGGTCTTTGATGCTCTTCAGCGGATCCGACGAGCCCCCGGCCTTGAACTCGCCGGCATCGGCGAACGCATTGCCGCAGATCAGAATGAGGTTATTGGCTCCGATGCTGCGAATGCCGGTCACGGCGGCCTGCGCCGCCAGGTACCACTCGTACCCCGCCGGCTGTCCCGCCGGGTCCGCGGGGCTGTTCGGTTCGTTCATGATGTCGAACACGACCTTCGGGTTGTTCGGCCAGATCGATGCAAGCCCGATCCACAGGTTCTCGAACGCCATGTTGGGGACGTTCTTCGAGCCGAGGGAGTCACCTCCCTGGCCGGCCGAGATTTCGGAGGCGCTCGTGTACGTCGCGTAGTTGTGAATGTCGACGAGCACGGTGAAGCCGGCCGCCGTGAGCGCGCTCACCGAACTCTTGAGATTTGCGAGCTCGGTCGCGTTGAACGTGGCCACGACCTGCGCGGCGGTCATCACGCTGGCGCCCGTGGTCGACAGGCTTCGCTGCAGCCGCTCCCACCGGAGCGGCAGACGGATCGTGTTCATTCCCTTGCCGAGGTAGTACGGCATCATCAGCGCCGTCTCGATCTGCGTGCCGTTCGACGCGGCCGGCCACGAGGGGCCACCCTGCGAGAGGTCGCTCGTCGGGTAGTAGTAGTCGCCGGGGATCGTCCCCAGGGTCGTACCGTTGAACTGACCGCCATAGCTGGCGCCGAACTCGGCGCCGCCCATCGCGAGCCCGCGGTACGGAAGCGAGGCGAAGAGCTTGCCTGCGTCTCCCGCCGGAGGCGGTGTGCTGACGGTGCCCGCGTCGGAGATCGGAGTGACCGGCGTGGGCTTTCCGCAGACGTTCGCGCTGCCGCCGCCCCCGCAGGTCGCGGGCGCGGTGCAGGTGCCGCACGTGAGGACGTTGCCGCAGCCGTCGGAGACCGTTCCGCACGTCGCCTTCGCCGACGCGCAGGTGGCGGGGTTGCATTTGCCGGAACCGCATGTGTTCGGGCCGCCGCCGCCGCACGTCTGCGGCGCGGTGCATGTACCGCACGAGAGCATGCCGTTGCAGCCGTCGGAGATGGACCCGCAGGTCGCGCTCTGGTCCGTGCACGTGGTGGGCACGCAGCCTGGGGCGACCGCGCCGGTGTTGTCACCGGTGGTCGGCAATGACGCGTCGCCCGGGTCTATGGGGTTCGACGGATCCGCCGTGTTGGTCGGCGACAGCCCTTGAGAGGGCGCCCGCGAAGGGGCGAGATTGCCCGAGTCGTCGTCGGCGGGCTGCGCGTCGGTCGGATTGGCCGCGCCGCAGCCGCTCATCCAGGCGGAGGTCAGAACAGTGCAAACGAGACCGGGAAAAACACGTGTTGAAAATTGCATCGGACCTCTCATCGAGCCGTGGACTTCAATGTCCGCTTGATGTGGTGAATGTCGGGAGCGCACTTCTCGCGAAGGGACACCCCGGGTGGCGAAGGATAAGCAAGGCCCGAAGACCTCGCGAAAGGCGGAGTCCAAGGCTCCCTCGCCCCTCGGTCCTCGCGAATTTCGCGCGAAGGTGGTTGCAAGACGGGGAGATGAAGAGGGTGTGCCGACGCGCTCGCGATATCTGAATTTCAGTACGCCAGCGTGAACGCGGGGCCGCGCGTGATCAACGGCCGCAGCGGGAGCGCGCTGGATCTAGCGATCCGCGCCTTCCGTTGCCACGTGCAAAAGTCTCGTTGGATTGATCCGCCTCCGCTCTGCCAAACGCGTGTTCGCCAGAAGAAAAAAACGCACAGCGTGCGTCGATTGGGCCATTCGTCTGCGCCACCGCCCGAACGCTGCAAGAAGAGCGCCCGGACGCGGGGAGCGTCGAAATCACCGCATGGCGCGGGTCTGTTCGTGGGAGCGGGATTCTTAGCGAGGTCTTCGACACTGCGCAAGCGGTTATGCACCTCAAGCGTGCGCTTTGAGCCGCGGGCGTTGATTTCTTCGTGGGCAGTCAGAAGCGACTTTCAAGATATGAGGGCTTTTAGAATCAATGGCAGTGATGGCCAAAAGCAGCAATGGCAGTGAGGCCTTCGAGCATCAGCGGCCGTGTATTCACGCGACCGGCTCGCGTTCGGCGGCTGGCTTGGCCTCGTCACACGCGCCGCGTTGCATGCGATCCTACGCCCTTGCGCGGACGGGCATCGGTCGATGCGAGCGTCGCGTGGGCCGAAGCTCACGTGCGCAGGTCGCCGCTATGTCTTCTCGGGGCCCTGCCATTCGCCGCGCTGCACGACGGGCAGCTGCAGCGCGCGCTCGCGCTCGAGATCGAGGTTGCCGACATGAATTGAGATGGGCGCTTGCGCCCACTTGTAGATCGACGCGGTGAAGAGGCGAACGAACCGAGCGGCCCACGCGTCGAGCTTCGCGGCCGCGTGCTCGGGAAACACCACCTTGAGCGCATGCGCGACCTCGTCTCCCGACATCTTCTCTCCCGCGAAGAGCGCGAAGCAGGCGTCGAGCACGGGGAACGGCATGAGGTCACGCTCGTCTTCCTGATCGTCGGCGAGTTCGGCGCTGGCGGGCTTCAGCAGCGTGAGGCGGATGCCCTCCCACTTGGTGGTCTCGTAGAGCCAGTCGAGCACGTAGTTGACCACCGTCTTCGGGACGTTCGCGATCACGCTGAGCGCGCCCTCTCCGTCGCCGCCGATCGTGACGTAGCCGACGGCCTTCTCGCTCATGTTGCTGGTCTGCAAGAACAGGCCGTGCGCCGAGTTCGCCCAGGTCCACATGCGCTCGGCCCGCACCCGGGCCTGCACGTTCTGGCGGGCGACGGCCGTCACCGCCTCGCCGGGCTGCAGCATCTTCTCGACGGCGGCGAGCTCGCGCTCGAAGGCCTCGTCGATCGCGACGACCGCCAGGGGCACGTCGAGATCGCGCGCGACCTGCTCCGCGGCGGCGCGCGTTTCGGGCGAAGAGAACCGCGAGGGCAAGAAGAACGCGCGGAGGAGCTCGCGCGCCTTCGCGCGGCGCTCGACCTCGGGACGGTCGGCCCAGCGGCGATCGATCCAGCGGCGCGCGATGACGAGAACGAGGAGGCTGTCGCGGCCCCCCGACAGCGCAACGCCGATCGTCTTGAATGCGCCCGTCTTCTCGAAGTAATCGCCCACGCCGAGGGCGAGGGCGTCGAGGAGCTCTTCGCAGAACGCGTCGCGCGGGGAGCTCGGCCGGGCGCCCTGAGGCAAGAAGAAGTTCTTGTTCGGAGGCGCCGGGAAGACGAGCGCGTTGCGCCCACGCGTCGGCACGCCCACCGACACGCGCGTGACCTGCGGCGCGAGCGCCGCGAACGCCTCCTGGTCGTTTCGCCAGGTGGTGTTTTCGGTGCGGAGTCGTTGCGTGCGGTCGAGGTCGACGGTGACGGCCTCGACCCCCTCACGGAAGCGCGCCGACGAGAGCAGCACGCGGCCGTTCTGCGCGACGAAGCCGCCGCCGTCGAACACGAGGCCGTCGTTGGCGCCCACGGCGTTCACGTAGGCCACCGTCGCCTGGCAATCGGCCGCGCGTGTGGCGATCATCTCGCGGCGGGTCTCGGCGATACCGAGCCGGAACGGGGACGCGCTGAGGTTCACGACGACCTCGGCCCCCGCGTACGAGCGCCGCCGCATCGGGCCGTCGGGCGACCAGCCGTCTTCGCAGACCTCGAGCGCCACCACGCCGAAATCGAGCTCGAAGACGAGGTCGCCGAAGGAGACGCCGTCGACCGTGTCCTGGAGACCGGGCGCGCCGCGCGCGATGGTGCGCGCTTCGTAGAACACGTTGTAGAGCGGCAGCTTCTCCTTGGGTACGAGACCCCAGACCCGGCCGCCGTGAACGAGCGCCGCGACGTTGTACAGATTCGCGCCGCGCGCGACCACCAGGCCCAGCGCGCTCGCACAACCGAGCGACGCCGTCTCCTTCGCGAAACGCGCGAGCTCGACCCGCTGCGCGTCGACGAACGCGCGCCACTGCACGAGGTCTTCCGGCGGATAGCCGCCGACGAGCTGCTCGGGGAGAGCGACGAGGGTGGCTCCGTCGGCCGCGGCGGCGCGCGCGAGGGCGATGGCTCGATCGACGTTCGATCGGCAAGCGCCTACGGTGGAGTTGGCGTTCGCCAGGGCGATGCGCACGAGCCTCATGGAATGCGACCGAGTCGGAGCGTAGTACGTCCGGCGCCAACGTGCGCGGCGGGCGCGGGCGGGCGTCTCGCGCGGGGGATTCGCCCTTATTTCTTGTCGACCGCGGCGACCAGGGGCGCCACGTTCGGAACGAGCGTGATCTCGATGCGACGGTTCTTCGACTGGCCGTCGGGCGCCGCGTTGCTCGCGACCGGATCGTAGGGGCCATAGCCGGCGGCGGACAGCATTGACGCGTCGACCCCGCTCGACACGAGGAGCTTCACGACCGCGATCGCCCGGGCCGTGGAGAGCTCCCAGTTCGTAGGGTACGTCTTCTTCGTCTCGGTGGTGATCGGCAAGCTGTCGGTGTGACCGGCCACCTGGAACCGCTTGAGAGCGACCCCGCGCAGCGTCGTCGCGACATCGGTGATGGCCTGCTTGCCGTCGGGCTTGAGCTCGGCGTCGCCGGTGGCGAAGAGCACGTCGTTGTGGAGCTGGAGGACGATTCGACCGTGGCGCGTGGTCACCTTGAGGTGGCCGGCGTCGATCATCTTCTTGAACTTCGTCTGCAGATCGTCCAGCAGCTTGGTCCGCTCCTGCGCCTCCTGCACGGCGCGCTTCGCCTCGTCTAGCTCGGACTTCTGCTCGTCGGTCATGGCCGCGGCCTGCGCGATGCCGAGGGCGCCCTTCAGCTGCGTGACTTGCTGGTCGCTCCCGGCGACCTGTTGCTGCAGCTGCGCGAGCTGCTGCTTGGCGGTGTCGGCCTCTTGCCTGGCGGTGTTCGCCTCTTGAACCTTGGATTGGTAATCGCTCTTCGATACGCCGCATCCCGCCAGGGCGACGGCGCCGTAGAGGATGGCGATCGTCGACCATGCGCGGCTGCTCTCGCGGTTCCTATCGCGGATCATGACAACGATGGTACCCGCCGCGGGGCCGTACAAGAACGCGTTCAGAACGTGTAGCGCACGCCGAGTGCTGCATCCCACATGATGGGAGTGTCGCCCGCGGCAGCGACCTTGGCGAAGCCCGTGGCGTCGCGCCCGCCGATCTGCGCCGAGAGCGCGAGGTGTCGATCGACCTGATACCACTCGACACCGAGACGCACACCGAACGAAGGAGCGGGAGACTCCGCATTGCGAAAGCCAAGAATCGTGAGCGCGTTGTGCGGCACGTTGGCGGCGACCGCGTCGATCTGCCCCTGACCGAAGAGGGCGAGCCGCGGCGACGCGTGGAAGGTGGCGCGCGCGCCACCGCCGAACCCGAAGAGGGGGAACGCCATCGTGTGCGACTCGTCTTGTGACTGACCGGTATCGGTGAAGGCGAGCTCGCCCTCGCCGAAGAGCATCAGCCACGGGACCACTTCGTACCCGAGCTGGGCATGAAGCCAGTACGCGGGCGGCGCCACGTGACGGAACTGGCCGGCGAAGCCTAGGATGCCGAGCGTCGACTCGAGGACGAGCCCTTTCTTGCGCGGGCGCGGCGGAGGCGCCTCGGCGAGCGCTGCCGGACCTGCATCGGAGGGACCTTCGGGAGCTACCTTGTCGGAGGGCGCTTCGGTGTTGATCTCGATGTGCGCGTCGGGCGACAGCTCCGTGCCTGCGGGCCTCGCAGCCGGCGGAGGCGCGTCCTGCGCGGCAGCCGACGCCGGCAGAATCAACGCGGAGAGCACCCCGCCAAGCGCGAGCCGTCGGCGCACGCCATCGATCTTAACACGTCCCACCCCGCACCTCGCGTTATCTTTCCGCGGCGCACTCTTCCGAGAGATCGTCTTCCTGTTCAAATTCTCTCGCGCTCGCGGGAGCGACTACGCGTTCGAAGGGGAGCCGATGCCGATGCCTACGAGCGCGTGCTCGATGGCGGCGGTGAGCTCGTCGATGAGGAGGACGGGCTCCCAGGGCGCGGGCTGCTGCTGCCCGCGCTTCTCGGTCCGCGCGGCGCGAAAGGCCAGGCCGTACGAGGCCCCGCCGAGGGCTGTGAGGCGGGCGAAGGCGTCGCCGCCGCTCAGGCCGAGCAGAATGTAGGGTCCGGTCGCCCGGGCCCAGACGCCCGCGCAGCCGAGCGCGCCGGCCACCTTGCCCACGCGCTCGACGATCGCGCCGGGCATGAACGTCGGCGTCGCGCGCGGCTCGACGGCCTGCAACGCGTTCGATGATTGAAGCATGTGCGCCTCCTCGGGTCTGCCGGCGGGCGGAGGCGAAACCGCTCGCCGGCGTCCGGCATAACCAAGCCTCGCGATCGGGGCCAAGTTTTTCCCTCATGCGGCCCGGTTACTTCAGGAGCCAGCCGAGGAGCATGCGCTTCGTGGTGGCGCGACCGACGGAGGCGATCGAGTCGACGAGGGGAATCTCCTTGGGGCAGGCCTCGACGCAGTTCTGCGCCTTGCCGCACCCTTCGACGCCGCCTTCGCCCATGACGGCATCGAGGCGGTCGCCCGCGTGCATGGCGCCGCTCGGGTGCAGGTTGAAGAGGCGCACCTGGTTGAGCGCCGCCGGCCCGATGAAGTCACTCGCGGCGTTGACCTGCGGGCAGGCCTCGAGGCAGCACCCGCACGTCATGCAGCGCGACAGCGGATAGGCCGTCTCTTGATTCTCTTGCGACTGGCGCGGCCCCGGGCCGAGCTCGTGGAAGCCGTCGAGGTCGACCCACGCCTTCACGCGCTTCAGGTCTTCGAACATGCGCGACCGGTCGACGACCAGGTCTCGCACGACGGGGAACTTGGTCATCGGCTCGAGGACGATCGTCTTTCCGTCCGGCGCGATCTGATCCACCAGCGCGCTGCACGACTGGCGCGCGCGACCGCCGATCACCATCGTGCACGAGCCGCACACCTCTTCGAGGCAGGAGCACTCCCAGACCACCGGCGTGACCTTCTGGCCGTCGCTGGTCACGGGGCTCTTCTGGATCGCCATGAGCGCGCTGATGACGTTCATGCGCGGGTGCCAGGGCACCGTGAACTCGTGCCAGTAGTGCGCGAGACCGGGGCCGTCCTGGCGCTTCACCTTCAGCTTGACCGTGCGTTCGCTGGCCATGTCTCACCTGTCTCGATAGAGCAATCGACGCGGCACGCCTAGGCCGTCGCGCCCGTCTTCGCGGGCCCCGGCGCGTCTCTCGGGGGCTCGGAGCCGGGCTGGGCGGCCGCGCTCGCGGCGCCGGCCGTCTCGTACTTGCGCGGGCGAGGCTTCACGAGGCTGATGTCGACCGCATCGGTCACGTGCACGGCCTTGCCGGCGAGCGCGTAGTCGAACTCGCGCGCATAGCGGACGCCGTTGGGCGAGCCGTTCGTGGCGCCCGCGTGGAAAGCGAGCGTCGTGCGAAGGAAATTCGCGTCGTCGCGCTGCGTGAACTCGGGCTTGAAGTGCGCGCCGCGCGACTCGTCGCGGTTCTTCGCGCCGAGGGCGATGACGCGCGCGAGGACGATCATGTTCTGCAGGTGCCGCACGAACTGGGCGCCCTGGTTCATCTTGCCGGTGGCCGTGTCGGTCACGCCGACGCGCTTCGACCGCTCGTCGATCTCTTCGATCTTCGCGAGCACCCGGTCGAGCGTGGGGTTGTGGCGCTCGATGGTGCAGTCGACGAGCATCGTCTGCCCGAGCTCTTCGTGCAGCGCGTACGGGTTCTCGCTGCCGTTCATGGCGAGGACCGCGTCGTACTTCTTTTGCTCGCGGCGCTGCGCCTTGTCGAAGAGCGACGACGGCATGTCGAACGCGCTCTTGCCGACGTTCTGACGATACGTCGCGATCGCGGGGCCGGTGACGAGCCCGCCCCACAGGCACGAGAGGAGCGAGTTCGCGCCCAGCCGGTTGGCGCCGTGGTATTGGTACTCGACCTCGCCGCAGGCGTAGAGGCCCGGGATGCTCGTCGCCTGGTTGCGCGGCGACCCTATGACGAGGGAGCCGTTCGCCGCTCGGTCGAAGTCGACCCAGAGGCCGCCCATCGTGTAGTGGACCGCCGGGAACACGCGCATCGGGTTCACGTACGGGTCTTCGCCGACGAACTTCTCGTAGATCTCGAGCACGCCGGCGAGCTTCTTGTGCAGCGTCTCGCGCGGGATGTGCGTGACGTCGAGGTAGACCTCGTTCTCGTTCGTCCCGCTCGCCGCGTTGAAGACGCCGCGCTTCTCGTGGAAGCACTTCTTGAAGAGCTCGCGGCTCGCGATGTCGCGGGGAACGAGGTTGCCGTAGCCCGGGTACTTGTCTTCGAGGAAGTACTCGCGCTGGCTCTCGGGCACCTCTCGGCCGGCGCGCCGCTCTTTCAGATCGCGCGGAACCCACACGCGGCCGCCCTCGCCGCGCACGCTCTCCGAGATGAGGCGCAGCTTGTCGGCGCCGGGAATGGCCGTGGGGTGGACCTGGATGAACTCGCCGTTCGCGTAGCAGGCGCCCTGCTGGTAGGCGGCACTCGCCGCCGTGCCGGTGTTGATGACGCTGTTGGTCGAGCGGCCGAAGACGATGCCGCACCCGCCGGTGGCGAGGCAAACCGCGTCGCCCGCGAACGACTCGATGGCCATGGTCTTGGTGTCCTGGGCGACGATGCCGCGGCAGACGCCCTCGTCGTCGACGACGAATCCGAGGAAGTCCCACCACTCGAGCTTCTTGACCATCTTCTCGCCGGGAACGCGCTCGCCACGCTCGTCTTCGACGTCGACGGTCTCCCAGCGGCGGACCTGCTCGTCGAGCGCGTAGAGGAGTTGCTGGCCCGTGGTGGCGCCGGCGAAAGCCGTGCGGTGGAAGAGGGTGCCGCCGAAGCGGCGAAAATCGAGCAGGCCCTCGGGCGTTCGGTTGAACGGGACGCCCATGCGGTCGAGCATGTAGACAATGCTCGGGGCCGCGTCGCACATGCCCTTGACCGGCGGCTGATTGGCGAGGAAGTCGCCGCCGTACACGGTCTCTTCGAGGTGGACTTGCGGCGAGTCGCCCTCGCCCTTGGTGTTCACGCTGGCGTTGATGCCTCCCTGTGCGCACACCGAGTGCGAGCGCTTCACCGGCACCAGCGAGAAGAGCGCGACGGGGACGCCGGCCTCGCACAGCTTGATGACGGTCATCAGCCCCGCAAGCCCACCCCCGACGACGACGACGCGGCGAACCTTGCCTGACCCGGACCGGGTGAGCGACTTGGAAGAGGCCATTCTCGCCGAAGGCACGTAGGGGAAAGGTGCGTGAGTGTCAAACGGTGGCAGGCTTCGGCACAGGCCGCTCGACGACGCCGCACCCCGAGGGCCGTTCCTTGCCGGAGCGCGCCTTTTCGGATCGCGGTCTTTCAGATCGCGTGCGGACTCATGTCGCCGAACGCCAGCGCGGCCACGACGGCAGCGCGCACCTGCTCGCGCCGATCGGGCGACAGCGCGTGACCGCTGAATTCGGAGAGCTCGAAGCGATTGTAGGCGCGCCCGTCGGCGGTGCGGACGAGCGATCGGGCGATCTGCGCGCCCTGCTGGAAGAGCTCGCGCGTGATGGTCAGGAGCATTCCGGGGCGGTCGGGCGCCTCGACCAGGAGAACCGCGCGACCCTCTTCGTCGATCGGATCGTAGGCCACGACCACGAGCATGTCTCCTGCCGGCGATGATGGAGAAGACTGGAGCGCGATCTCGGCCACGGACACGCTGCCCGCGAGAATGGCGCTCAGCACCTCACCGACGGACTCGACCTCGTCGGCCCCGATCGGCGCGGTGTCGCTGGCTTCGGCGCGGCGCACCCAGAGAAAGTCCACCGCTTCGACCTCGCCGCCGGACGTCGCACGGGAGAAGACGAGCGCGGTGATCACGTCGAGCCGATGCGAGACGAGGGCCGCGGCGATGGCCGACAGCAGACCCGGACGATCGTCGGCGACGACACAGAGCGCAGCGCTGCCGTCGGCGAGCGCACGCCAGACCTCGGCGTACGCCGGGCGAGGCCCACGACGGAACGAGATGGCGGCGTGCTTGCAGATGGCTCTCGGGTCGAAGAGCACGCGGTAGCGCGAGGGCATCGTCTCGGCGAAGCCCTCGACGTAACCCGAGGGCAATTGGCTGCCGGGCGCGCGCTCCGACGGCGCCCAGTCGAAGTCCGACCGCCATGACATGACGAAAGGTTCTCTCGATGCGCGGGGCCGCGCCATTGCCGCGCGGTTTCGCCCGCGTATCAAAAGAGCGGGTCGCCGGGCGAGCCGACATGCGCGATTCGCTCGCTGAGCCCGGCGGCTGCGCCGCCGCTAGCCGACGACGAAGCTGACGCTCGTCGTGCCGCTGCCGCCGATGTTCAAGGTCTGGAAGGTCTTGGCGCCCTCGACCTGGTAGTCGCCCGCCGTACAGGTCACCTGTTTGTAGCAATCGAGGAGCTGGCGCACGCCGGTGCAGCCGACCGGGTGACCGGCGCCGATGAGACCGCCGCTGGCGGTTGACCGGGTTCTTGCCGTGGGGCCGGGACCGGAGACTGAACGATCCTCGCGCCGGCGGCCGCGGCGCCCCGCCGGTCGCCGCCCCCCCATCACATCTCGATGTGAACTTCGGGCTTCTCTTTCGAGCTGCCCCCGCCGCTCGCCGCGGTCTCCTCGGGCGTCTTCAAGAAGATGAGCAGCGGCAGGACGAGCAGGAACATGACGCCCGCGAGCAAGAAGACGCGCTCGAAGGCGAGCAGCTGCGACTGAAGGGCGATGGCGCCGTCGACGGCGCGCAACGCAAGGTTTCGCGCCGTGGCCATGTCGATGCCGCGCGCCATGAGCCCGCTCGCCGTCTGCTGCAATCGCTCCGTCGCTGCCGGATTGTTCCAGCTCACGTGCGGGACGAGCGCCGTTCGCGCCTGCGCGCCGTAGCGGCTCAGTAGAGTGGCCGCGACGGCGAGGCCGATCGACCCGCCGACCTGGCGAAAGAGCGAGTTCAGCCCCGTGGCGTCGGCCATCTGGTGGCGCGGGATCGCCGAGAGCGCCACCGTGGAGAGGGGCACGAAGAGGCACGCGAACCCGATGCCCTGCGTCGTCAGCGCCAGGATGATCCCCGTCTGGCTCGTCTGCAGCGTGAAGTGGCTCATCGAGTAGGCGGCCCACGCGATGAAGAGGACGCCGACGCCGATGACGATTCGCGGCGACACTGCGTTGTAGATCCGTCCGACGATCGGCACGGCGATCATCATCGCGAGGACGCGCGGCATGAGGGCGAGGCCCGCGTCGGTGGCCGTGAAGCCGAGGAGCGTCTGCATGAACAGCGGGAGGAGGAACATCGTCGCCATGAGCAGGGCGAACATGAGCGACCCGATGAGCGTGCCCGAGAGGAACACCGGATCCTTGAAGAGGCGGATGTTGACGGCCGGCACCTCGCACGTGAGCTCGCGAATCACGAACGCGGCGATGACGATCGCCGAGAGGGCGCTGAGCGCGCTGATCAGCGACGAGTTGAACCAGTCGTCTTGCTGGCCCTCTTCGAGCACGTACTGCAGCGTGCAGAGGCCGATGACCATGAGGCCGATGCCCCACCAGTCGACGTTCTTGCGCTGCTTCTCGGCGAGCTCGCGGTTCTTGGCGACGATGTCTTCGTCTTCGTGGACGAAGGTGGCCACCATGACGAGGCCCAGTACGCCGACCGGGATGTTGATGTAGAAGATCCACGGCCACGAGTAGTTGTCGACGATCCACCCGCCGAGTGTCGGGCCGACCGCCGGGCCGAGCATGACGGCCATGGCGAAGAGGGCCATCGCCATCCCCTGCTCTTTGGGCGGGAACGTCTGGCGCAAGATGGCCTGCTCGGTCGGCTGAAGCGCGCCCGCGCCGAGGCCCTGAATGGCGCGGTAGACGAGGAGCGCCGTGAGCGAGTGCGCGGTGCCGCAGAGAATCGAGCCCACGAGAAAGAGCGCGAGGCACGACATGTAGATGCGCTTCTGGCCGAAGAGGCGGCCGAGGAAAGCCGTCAGCGGCATCACGACGACGTTCGCGATGATGTACCCGGTGCTGATCCAGGTGATTTCCTGGAAGGTCGCCCCGAGCGTGCCCATCATGTGGGGCAGCGCGACGGCGACGATCGACGAGTCGATCGCGCCCATGAGCGTGCCGAACGTGATCGACACCGTGACCAGCCACTTGTTCGGCCTGGGTCGCGGGACGCGGAGCGCCGGCAAGGCCGACGGCATCGAGAACGAAGGAGCCTGGCTCGCCATGGCCCGGTCGACAGTGTGCTCCCGCCGTCGCGGGCATGCCAGAGCGATCGCGATCCGCGCGCGGCGGGCGGATGGTCGCGCGTCGTTCAGCGCGACGGCGATGCGCAGCGGCGAGACTCCATCCGAACGGCTCCCTCACCGCCGAAGAGCCTGGCCCCCGTCGCCCGGAGCACGACCACGTTGGCGAACCCCAACCACAAGGCTACGCCGAGCGCGACCGCCCCCCATCCCGCTCTCCGCACTCGCACGGGATACGCGCGGCCGGCGCGCGTGACGGCGAAGAAGGCCCATAGCCCGCACGCGAAGTGAAAACTCGCGCACCCGGCGCCGGCGAGGTACGCGAGCGCCCGCCAGGGAACGCCGTGCGACGCGGTCGAGAGGTCGGCGTCGAGCACCGTGGCGAGTTCGGCGCCGTCGAGCCGGGCTCCGGCGGCACGAAAGCGAAGCTCGGGCAGGTGCATCACGAGGAACGCGAGGGTCGCGATCGCGGTCACCCGCATCGCGACGCGCAGCCCCGGCGGGTAAGGCGCCGCGGGGGCCAGCGAGCGGCCCGACGCGACCAGCCACACCCCGAGGGCGCCGTGGAAGACGAGGGGCGCGAACACGAGCAGCGACTCGGCGAGCGGCAGCCCAGGGACGCGATGGACGGCGCGGACGGCCGCCGCGAAGCCCGAGCCGCCATCGAGCGCGCAGGCGTTCATCGCCAGGTGCGCGACGAGGAACACCCCGAGGGGGACCACGCCGCAAAGCGCAAACACCTGACGCACGCGCGGCGTGACAGGCGACGCGCGGGCCGCGACGTCAGGGCCGGAGAGGGACACGGGGAGCGTGGTAGGCATGGTAGCGCATGCCGCATCGACGGAGGACAGCTCGCGCGGCCGGCGGCGCCGCGGCCCTTGCGCTGGCGCTCGCGCTCGAAGCCGCGTGCGGCGGAGGGCGCGCGGCGCCGAAGCCCGTCGCGATGCTGCCCTCGTCTCCGCCGGCGGCGGCCGCCTTCGAGGCCATTCGCGAGGCCTGGGAAGAGTCGGACCGCTCGAACGACATCGTCTTGCGCATGGCGCTCCGGTCGCGCCTCGAGCGCTTTCTCGACGAGTTCCCGCACGACGGCCTCGCTCCGCTGGCGAAGGTCGCGCTCGCCCTGGAGGCGATGAGTGACGGTGCCATGGCGACCGCCGGCGCGCAGCTGGCCCTCGTGAGCGACGTACCGCCCGGAACGGCCCGGGATCTCTTGACCGTCGCGCGTGCGCGTCGTGCGCGCCTCGCAGGCGACCCCGAGGGGGCGCTCGCCCTCTTGCGGCCCCTTGTCGGCAAGATCGTCGACCCGCTCGTGCGCACGATCTTCGAAGAGGAGCTCACTGTGAGCGCGCTCGCGACGCACCGCGAGTACGAAGCGATCTCCTACATGGACGCCTGGCTCCGCGCGAGCGCGGAAGACGAGAAGCCCGCCACGATCGCGCGCGTCACCGCGATCGTGCAGAAGCTGCCGCGTGAGGTGCTCGTGGGCGCCATCCAGGCCATGAGCAAGCAGCGCGCGAACCTCGGCTACAGCGGCGACATCCAGCGGATCCTGGCGATGCGCCTCGTGCAGATCGCCACGAGCACCGGCGACGCCGACCTCGCACGGACACTCCTCGACGCCTACCCGCAGGCGTTCGCGGAGGCCGGCGACGCCGGCGCGGCGCTGGGCGATCTCGCGACGAGCCGGCGCGGCCTCAACGTGGTCGAAGGGCGAACGCTGGGCTTGCTCCTGCCGACGGCGTCGCCGCCCCTGCGAGACGAGTCGGCCGACGTACTTCGCGGGGTGCTCTGGGCACTCGGCCTGCCCCGCGGCGCTCGCGCTGCACCCGCGACGCGCGCGGCGACCGAGCCGGCCGCGTCACGCCCCGCGTTACCCGCCGACGCCGGGGCCACGTTCGCGACGTGCGCGCCGCTCGAGGCCGCGCCGCCGCCAGCGGAGCCGTCGGGCGAAGACGCCATTCGCCTCGTCACCCGCGACGACGCCGGCAGCGAAGATCGAACGGAGGCGTCGCTCGACGAGCTGGCCGGCGAGGGAGCCGCGGTGATCCTCGCGGGCCTCGACGCCCGCACGGCCGAGCGGGCGCTCCGCTGGGGCGAGCAGCACGGCGTCCCGGTCGTCACGCTCGTCCCGCCGACGGAGCCTGGCATTGTCCCCTTGCTCGGCTTCGTTCTCGGCGAGTCCCGCGCGACCGTGCTCGCGGCCCTCGTGCGCGCGGCCCCCTCGCTGGCGACCGACGTCGTGGCTCCCATCGCCGACGCCAGCGAGCTGGCCGCGTTCGCGCCCGAGGGCGGGCGAGTCGACGGGCTCACGCTCGGTCCTCCGGTCTCGTGCGACGAGCCACCCGCACGCGCCGGCGAGGCTCGTTTTCCGATCGAGTCGTGGAAGAGCAGCAAGACCCACGCGTGGCTCGCGAGCGGATCGCCGGAGTGCGGGGCCGAGGTGGTGACCGAGTTGGCCGCGGCGCGCGCGCGAGGCGTGGTGGCCCTCACCCTCGAAGCCGCCGCGCGCCTCCCCTCGCCTCCGGGGCTTCGCGTCGTGAGCGCGCGGGCGGGGATCGTGCCCGACTGCGACCCCCGCGATCCGCGCGCCGACGAGCTCCGCCGCTTCTCGAGCACCGTGGGCAAGGCGGGATGGTGGACCGCGCTCGGCCGAGACGCGGCGACGCTCGCGCGCATGGCGCTCGTCGGGCTTCCCGCGGATCTGGTGAGCGAGCCGCACGCCGTGTCGGAACGTCGCTCGACCGCCCACGATCGCCTGGCGTCGGCCCGCGCGCGGCTCTGGACGACCGAGTCGAGCGGCTTCAGCGCCGACCGTTCGATGAAGCGTGCGCTGTGCACCGTCGACGGCCCGGCTCGTTAGCCGGCTCTGGCCGAGCTCTGAAGGGCTAGCTCGAAGCGGTGTGCGTGTGGACGACAGCGAGGAGAGCCTCGAGCGAGATCGGCTTTCGGAGGGCTCCGGCGAAGTTCGGAGCCGCGCCCGCGGAGACCGCGGCAGAGTTGCCCGAGAGCACGACCACCGGAATCGCGTCGAGCGTCGGATCCTCGGAGAGGCGAGCGCGAAACGCCACGCCGTCCATGCGAGGCATGAGGAGATCGAGCAAGATGACGTCGGGCAAGTGGGCTCCGCTCCGCTGGGCTTCGGCGAGCCAGGCGAGGGCGTCGAGCCCGTCGGCCGCGGTGAACACGCGGTACCCTTCGGTCCCCAGCGCATCCGTGAGGATCTCCCGAATGTCTCGATCGTCGTCGACGACGAGCACTGTCTTGGGGCTAACGGAGGTCACGCCAATGTCACCGTGAATCACCTGGGCGAGAGGGTACCTGGAAACGAGGCTCCGCTAGCGCTCTCGCGGGTCGGGCCATGCCTCGAGGCGAGGAATACCTCGAAACGACGCGCCGCGGCGCAGATTGTAGGGAACGGTCGGTCGCGAGCGGACGGAAGCGTGGGTGGTGTCCGTGGAATGCGCGCCCCGCTTGCCCAGGGGCGCTATGCCGATCCAAAGTACGCCGCTCAATGGTGGTCCGGGCCCTTCGCGCCATACTCTTCGCGAGCGTCGTGCTCGCCGTGTGGTCGTTCGCGCGCCCCGCGCGGGCCGCAGCGCTCGCGCCCTTCTGCGACGACCGCGGCGCGACCGCCCTCGCGCCGCCGCCTGCGCTCGAGGCCCCCGACGAGGCGATGCGCCGGGCCGCGACGCCGCCCTGCAACACCGACGAGCCTCTCTTCGGGCTGGCGTTCGACCAGGGACACGCGCCGAGCCCGAGCGCGGCTCCCGGTGGGGAGCCCGCGCTCGCCGTCGTGCCCGTCACGATCGCTCCGCCTGCGGGCGAGGCAATCGAGTTCGTGAATCGCCAGGTGGTGCCGCCCTTCGGCGTGCGCTACCGCGTCGAACGTCCGCCGCGCGCCTGAGCCGCGCGCGGGCTCCACGCGGCGGTTCGTCGCCGGTGACGGCGCGGTTCGTTCGAGGGGCGTGCGCGCGGCCAAACCTCGCGTGAGGCTCGGTCCCGTCCGACGGCGACCGCGGGGGGCGCCTCCGATCCTCGGTTTGCTTCATTGCTTCGTCGTCCGTACGCGGTCCGCCGCGTACGGACGGCGCGGCCTTCCACAATCGATAAAAACAAGGTGAGTTCAATGTCCAAGGAAACGAAGGACCCGCACGCGCCCGCCGCCGAAGGCGGGGGCACGAACGCGGGGGCGAGCGTCAATACTGGCGTAGCCATCGTTGGATTTCTTCTTTGCTTCATCGCTGGCATCGCCCTCATGTGGGGATTCGACCAGCACCGGCTGAAGAGCGGCGACATCGCGGCCGACACCGAGGCGGCCCGCAGCAACGCCGCCTGGGACGACAGCGAGTCGCCCGTGCCCATCTCGAGCAAAGACCCCGTGTGGGGCAAGCGCGACGCGCCGGTCACGGTCGTCGTCTACAGCGACTTCCAGTGCCCGTACTGCTCGCGCGTCGAGCCGACGCTCGACCAGGTGCGGACCACGTACGGACCCGACAAGGTCCGCATGGTGTGGAAGAACAACCCGCTCCCGTTCCACCAGAACGCGAAGCCAGCGGCCGAAGCGGCCCAGGGCGTCTTCACGCTGGCGGGCAACGACGGCTTCTGGAAGTTCCACGACACCGCGTTCAAGAACCAGGGCGCCTTGTCGGAGGACAGCTACACGAAGTGGGCGGCCGACGCGGGCGTGAAGGACGCGGCCGCCTACAAGGCCGGGCTCGACACCCACAAGTGGGCCGACAAGGTCGACAAAGACCTGAACGACGGCAAGGCCGCCGGCGTGCAGGGCACCCCGTCGTTCTTCGTGAACGGCGTCTTCATCAACGGGGCGCAGCCGTTTGACAACTTCAAGCAGACGATCGACCAGGAGCTCCAGAAGGCCCAGGCCAAGATCGCCTCGGGGACGCCCAAGTCGCGCGTTTACATCGAGATGACGAAGGACAACAAGAAGAACGCGCCGGCCGCCGCGAAGCCGGAGCAGGAAGACGCGAAAGAAGACACCACGTCGGTCTTCAAGGTCCCCATCGGAACGAGCCCGATCCTCGGCAGCCCGAACGCGCTCGTGACCATCGTCGAGTTCAGCGACTTCCAGTGCCCGTTCTGCTCGCGCGTCGAGCCGACCCTCAAGGGTCTGCGTGACAAGTACGGCGACAAGATCCGGCTCGTATGGAAGAACGAGCCGCTCCCGTTCCACCCGGCCGCCGGCCCCGCCGCCGAAGCCGCCATGGAAGTGCGCGCCGAGAAGGGCGACAAGGGCTTCTGGGACGCCCACGACAAGTTCTACGCGAACCAGAAGGACCTGGTCAGCGGCCAGACGCCGAACGTCGACGGCATCGTGAAGATGGCCGCCGAGACGGGCGCCAGCGCAGACAAGGTCAAGAAGGCGATCACCGACCAGACGCACAAAAAGGACATCGACGCCGACCAGGACCTCAGCGAGGACTTCCAGGCGAGCGGAACGCCGCACTTCTTCGTCAACGGTCGCCGCCTCGTCGGCGCCCAGCCGCAGGAGAAATTCGAGAAGATCATCGACGAAGAGATCGCCAAGGCTCAGAGCCTCATCGCCGCCGGAACGAAGCCGAGCGAGGTCTACGCGGCGCTGACGAAGGACGGCAAGGGTCCCCCCGAGCCGGAGAAGAAAGACGTGCCGAAGTCGCTCCCCACGAACGACCCCGCGCACGGCAACATGAACGCCAAGGTCGTCATCCACGAGTGGAGCGACTTCCAGTGCCCGTTCTGCGGGCGCGTCGAGCCGACGGTCGCCCAGGTGATGAAGGACTACGGCGATCGCATCAAGTTCGTGTGGCACGACCTGCCGCTGCCGATGCACCCCGACGCTCCGCTCGCGGCTCAGGCGGGGCGCGAGGCCTACGCGCAGAAGGGCCCGAGCGCCTTCTGGGCGATGCACGACAAGATGTTCACCAATCAGCAGAAGATCAAACGCGACGATCTCGACGGCTATGCCAAGGATCTGAACCTGAACATGGACAAGTGGAAGGCCGCCCTCGACGGCAGCACCCACACGAGCGAGATCGAGGCGGACAAGAAGGCCGGCAACGACGACGGAATCAGCGGGACGCCCGCCTTCCTGGTCGTTCCGGGCAGCGCCACGAGCGGCTACTACATCAGCGGCGCCCAGGGTTACGGCAAGTTCCGCAAGGTCATCGAGCGGGCCCTCAGCGAAGCCGGCAAGTAACGCTCTCGTCGCGCTCGAAGTGAGCAAGTAAGGGGCTCGGCCGGCGTTTCCGGCCGGGCCTCTTTTTTTTTAGTACCGTGAGCCCCGTCGTCATGAACCACCGCCTCGCTGCTCTCGCCGGCTTCCTTGCCGCTCGCGTCCCCTTCCTCGGATTGACGGCCGCGGTGGCCGGCTTTTGCCAGCTCGCGGGTTGTGGAGCGGCCCCTCCGCGAGCCACCGCGCCCGTGGCAAACGCCGCGCCCGTGGCTCCCTCCGGCCCGGCGGCCCCGCCCGAAGACGACGCCGGGGTTCCGATCTCGGCGACCGACCCCTCGTGGGGCAGCCGAACGGCCCCGGTCACCATCGTCGAGTTCGCCGACTTCCAGTGCCCCTATTGCGCGCACGCCGAGCCCACCCTGGCTCGCCTTCGCGAGGCGTACGGCCCCGAGCGCGTCCGGATCGTCTGGAAGAACAGCCCCCTGCCCTTTCACCCCAACGCCCGCCCGGCGGCCGAGGCCGCGGCCGGCGTGCACGCGCTCGCTGGCGACGCCGCGTTCTGGCGGTTCCTGGAGCTCGCGTTCGATCACCCCGGCAAGCTCGCCGAAGACGCGTACGTCGCCTGGGCCAACCTCGCCGGCGTGCGCGACACCGACGGGTTCCGCGCCGCCTTGCGAGCGCACACGTGGGGCCCGAAGGTCGACGCCGATCTTGCCGAGGCGCACGAGGTCGGCGCGGTCGGCACGCCCTGGTTCTTCGTCAACGGCGTGCGGCTCACGGGGGCGCAACCCTTCGAGGCCTTTCAGACGCTGGTCGACGCCCAGGCCCTCGCGGCGCACGCGAAGGTCGCGTCGGGGACGCCGCCCGAGCGCGTCTATGCCGTGCTGTCGAAAGAGAACCGCGCGGCGCAGGCCCCCGACGGCGACGACGACGAGCCCGACGACACCAAGACCGTCTTCAAGATCGCCATCGGGGCGAGCCCGTCGCGCGGTCCGGCCACATCGCTCGTGACCATCGTCGAGTTCGCAGACTACGAGTGCCCGTTCTGCGTGCGCGCCGAGCCCGCGCTGCGCGAGCTCCGGGCTGACTACGGCGACAGGGTCCGCTTCGTCTTCAAGAACGAGCCGCTCCCCTTCCATCTCCGCGCCGAGCCGGCGGCCGAAGCGACCCTCGAGGTCCGGGCGGAGAAGGGCGACGCGGCCTTCTGGTCGATGCACGACGCGCTGCTCGAAGAGCCTCGCGATCTGAGCGACGAGGGCCTCGTCGCGGTCGCGGTGCGCTACGGGGCGAAGCCCGAAAAGGTCAAGGCCGCCCTCGACAAGCACCTTCACCGGGCCGAGATCGACGCAGACGGCGACCAGGCCTCCGACTTTCAGGCCAACGGCACGCCCCACTTCTTCATCAACGGCCGGCGCCTCGTCGGCGCCCAGCCGAAGGCGCAGTTCGCGGCGATCATCGACGAGGAGCTCAAGAAGGGGCAAGCCCTCGTCGACGCCGGGACGAAGCCCGAAGCCGTGTACGATACGCTGACGAAAGACGGGCAGGGACCGCCGCAGCCCGACCGCGTCGCGAGCGAGGGGCTCCCCGCGGGCGACCCGTCGAAGGGCCCGGCGACGGCGAAGTTCACGGTGCACGAGTTCGCCGATTTTCAGTGCCCCTACTGCGTGCGCTCCGAGGCCACGCTGCGCGAAGTCGCCAAGGCCTACGGCGAGCGCGTTCGCTTCGTCTGGCACGATCTTCCGCTCCCGTTCCACGACAACGCGATGCCCGCGGCGCGGGCCGCGCGCGAAGCCCGCAAGCAGCGGGGCGACGGCGCGTTCTGGCAATTCCACGATCGCCTCTTCGGAGACGGCAGCTCCCCGGAGTCGAAGGTCTCGCGGTCCGACCTCGACGCCGACGCCAGGGCGCTCGGGCTCGACATGGTCCAGTGGAGCGCAGCCCTCGACGGCGACGCGCACAAGGCCGAGGTCGACCTCGACGCCGCGGCGGCCGACAAGCTCGGCTTCAAGGGCACGCCGTCGTTCGTGATCGTCGCGACCGGGTCGAAGAGCGGCTACGTCATCGAGGGCGCGCAAGACTACGCGGTGTTCCGGAAGATCATCGAGCGCGCGGTGACCGAGGCCAAGCGATGAGCGCGACGACGAGACGCCGCCTCAAGGTGCTCCCCCCGTGCGCCGCGTGGTTCGCGGTCGCGACCGCGGCGTCGAGCGCCGGCGCCGTCGAGCGCGAGAACCACCTCGGCCTCGACGCCGGCGGGGGCCTCCTCGTCATTGGCAACAAGAGCACGAACGATATCGGGGCCAGCCTCGGCGCCCACTACACCTACGGCCTGAACGACACGTTCAACCTGATGGTCGAGGCTTCGTACTCCCTCGTCGCACTCGACCAGACCGCCGACAGCAAGAAGACGCCGCCGACGTATCCCGCCTGGCTCGCCAACGCCGATGTCGGGATCGGATATGTCTTCGACGTACTTCAGTGGGTCCCCTATGCGGGAGTGCTGATCGGCGGCTACGGCCTCTCGGGCGGAACGATTCCCGGCGTGAAGATCCTGCCCGGGGCGGAGATTGCCCTGGGCCTCGACTACCGACTGAGCTCGAGCATGGCCGTGGGGGTCGCGCTACGCCAGCACTTCGTCTCGGACACGACGACGTATCCGAGCTTCAGCCAGGCGCTCGCCCGCGTGGAGTACAATTGGGGCTGGTGACCGGCGCGATCGTTCAGCCGCAGCCGAGCGCCGGCGAACGTCGATCTCCTATCGTTCGAATCCGCACTGCGACCCCAGCGCCGAGCGCTGCGTGCAGTGCGAGACGGACAACGACTGCAACGCGGGGCCGCGTGCGACCGCGCCCACGGGCAGTGCGTCTCCTCGTGCGCCAACGGAGTGTCCTGCCCGCAGGCAGCCCCGTGTGCACGCAGCCGCACGCGCTCTGCACCGGCTGCAACAGCGACCAGGACTGCGACAACATTCGCTTCGGACCCTCGTGCGACCGGCCGAGCGGCGAGTGCTTGCCCGAGTGCACCGCGGACCGGGCGTGTCCTTCGACGCGCCCCCACTGCTCGCGGCCTCAGGCGTGCTGCAGACCGAACGCGTCGTGCAGCGCGCGCACCGCGAGCTCGGTGTACTTCGCGGCGACGAGGCAGCTGACGCGGATCTCGCTGGTGGCGATGGCCTGGATGTTGATGCCTTCGTTGGCCAGGGTCCGGAACATCTTCGCCGCGATGCCCGCGTGCGAGCGCATCCCGAACCCGACGATCGAGACCTTGACGACGTCTTCGTCGTAACGCACCTCGTGGGCGCCGACGCCCTTGGCGATGGTCTCGATCCACGACTTGGCGCGGGCGAGATCGGTCTTGGCGAGGGTGAAGGTGATGGCAGCGCGCCGATCGGCTTCCGTCGTGGCGCTCTGCACGATCATGTCGACCGAGATGTTCTTCTCGGCGATTTTCTCGAACAGCTCGGCCGCGACGCCGGGTCGGTCTTCGACGCCGACCACGTGAACCCGCGCCTCGCCCTTGTCGTAGGCGATCCCGCTGACGACGACGCCTTCCAACGTGGAGTCTTCTTTGGTCACGATCGTCCCCGGCTGGTCGTTGAAGGAGCTGCGCACGTGGATCGGCACGTTGTACTTCATCGCGATCTCGACGCTACGGATCTGGAGGACCTTGGCCCCCAGCGACGCGAGCTCGAGCATCTCTTCGTACGAGATGCGGTCGATCTTTCGCGCCGACGGGCAGATGTTCGGGTCGGTCGTGTAGACGCCGTCGACGTCGGTGTAGATCTCGCACTCGTCGGCGCCGATGGCCGCGGCCACGGCGACCGCGCTCGTGTCGGAGCCGCCCCGCCCGAGCGTCGTCACGTTCCCGTGAGCGTCGATGCCCTGGAAGCCGGCGACCACGGCGATCTCGCCGCGGGCGACGGTCTCGAAGATCTTGGCGCTCTCGATCGACTTGATGCGCGCCTTGGTGAAGGCGTCGTCGGTGTGAACCTTCACCTGGTGGCCGAGGAGCGAGCGCGCCTTGCCGCCCTCGGCCTGAATGGCCATGGCCACCAGCGCGGCGCTGACCTGCTCGCCCGTCGTGGCGATCGCGTCCATCTCGCGGGCGTCGGGCACCTTCGCGACCTCGTGGGCCAGCGCGAGCAGGCGGTTCGTCTCGCCGCTCATGGCGCTGACGACGAGCACGACGCGGTGGCCTGCGCGCTGGGCGGCCAGCGCGCGCCGGGCCACGTTGCGCATGCGGTCGATCGAGCCGACCGAGGTTCCCCCGAATTTCTGCACGATAAGGGCCACGGGACGGCCACGTGTAGCAGCGGCGCGCGCGGCCCGTCAATGCGGTAAAGTCCGCCGCCGCGGGGCCGATGGAAGCGTACCTCATCGAGACGTTCGTGACGCTCGTCGGCGTTTCTGTGCTGGCGCTCGCCGTGCTCTGGGGCGCCCGCAAGCTCGGCGTCGGCCGCCCCACGGGGCCCATCGAGCTCTGCGGACACCTGCCGCTCGACGCCCGCCGCGCGATCTATCTCGTGCGCGTGGGTGCGCAGGTGTTCATCGTCGGCGTCGGCGAAGGGGGCTTCACCAAGCTCGGCGAGATCGCCGCGAGCGACATGGCGGCCGTCTTGCCCGCCGCCGGCGGGACCTTCGGCGAGGTCCTGGCCCGCGCGCTCGGCAAGAGCCGGGAGAAGACGTGACCGCGCTCGCGTTGCCGCTGCCCCTGCTTCTCGCGCCCGTGCTCGCTGCGCCTGGGCCGGGGGTCGCGGGAGCCGCCGCTGGGGTCGACGACCTGCTGTCGCGGCCGATCGTCCTCGTGGTCGCGCTTGCGGTGGTGTCCCTCTTGCCGTTCGCGTTCATGACGGCCACCGCGTTCGTGAAGATCGCCACCGTGCTCCAGATCGTGAAGAGCGCCATCGGCGCGCAGGGGATCCCGTCGAGCACCGTCATCATGGCGCTCTCGGCCGGGCTCACCGTGGTCGCAATGGCCCCCGTCGGCGATCGCATCGCGGCCCGTGCGGCGCCGCTCCTCACGATGAAGGCGGATACGGTCACGCTCGTCCGCGGCGGCGTCGACGCCGTTCGCGAGCCGCTCCGCGACTTCTTGAAGGCCAACGCCAGCGAGTCCGAGCGCGTGCGTTTCTTCGACGTCGCGCGGCGGGCGCGCGGGGGTGGTGGGGGCGGTGGGCCGAGCGGAACGAACGGAACGAGCGGCGCGACCGAGGTCGGTCCCGACGATCTCGCCGTGGTCTTCCCCGCGTTCATCGTCACCGAGCTGGCGCAGGCGTTCGCGGTCGGGTTCCTGATCTACCTCCCGTTCCTGGTCATCGATCTGGTCATCTCGAACCTGCTCCTGGCGCTCGGGATGCAGATGATGAGTCCCACTCAGGTGAGCCTGCCGTTCAAGCTGCTGCTCTTCGTCGCGATCGACGGGTGGGGGTTGCTCGCCCGGGCGCTGGTCGAGGGGTACCGGTGAGGATCGGTGGACGGACGGGTAACCTCGCGGGCGCGGGCGCGTCCTTCATGAGCGCGGTACCGTCTTGACTTCAGAGGGCCCCAGCGTATCTTCCGCCCCTCTCGCGGCCGGGCGCGTCTCTAGGGGGTGCCCGGCGGTTTCGTATTTGGGGCAATAGCTCAGCTGGGAGAGCGCTGCGTTCGCAATGCAGAGGTCCGGGGTTCGATCCCCCGTTGCTCCACCCGATTTTCACCGGGAAAAGTAGGGGATCCAGCCGTTCCGGTCAAGGCGTGCCACGGTTCGTGCCACGAACTTGGTCGAAGAGGGC